>Ga0208791_1000563_pt1 | contig 16143 bp, 21 predicted proteins | sample 11_taG_FD_184084 | JGI IMG/M metagenome (GOLD analysis project Ga0208791, IMG submission 184084) | Marine viral communities from the Subarctic Pacific Ocean - 11_ETSP_OMZ_AT15265 metaG (SPAdes) (version 2) | ecosystem: Environmental > Aquatic > Marine > Oceanic | place: Pacific Ocean | collected...
AAATATTTTTTTCTATCTGCATGTGTAGGCATGTTGGCTATTGCATTTGCGTAGCTCAACAAATCTATATCTCCAAAGACGGTAACATGTTTCACTTCTTGTTCTGCATGTCGTGGTTATACAATGCAAAGAACCCATAATGAATTACTTTAAGTATATCAGCCCTGTTCTTTCCTTCCTTTTTGCCATAGCGTTGTGCATATTTCATTACATTACCCATGCAGAATCCCTCTCCATGACCACTATCCATAATAAATTCTGTAGCTTGAAACTTGTTTAAGGAATAATGTTGCTCATACGTTTTATCTACATACTTTGCGAACTCGTTAATCAGTTCGCCTTCGTTGTACTTATAATTTATTTTTTCCTTTTTTCTTTTTGGCATTTATCTTCCTTGTTTTTTTTATTAAAAATCTTATCCCAGTTTTCTGAATATAGTTTTTCGTTAGAGTTTCTTCTTACAGAACCCTTGCCGCCCCTCCATTCTCCATGATTACTCATTGTTTATTAACTCCCTAAGTTTTATTAAAAGATCATTTTGCTTTCCATATCTTCTCTCAAACTCTCGCTTGAAAGGATGCCTTGAAACATAAAGATCATTGTTGATTCCTTCTCTGTGATGTTTGTAGCAGAGACTTAATGACATCAAGTGTGCGTTTGGTTTTGTTTTTCCATCTATGTGATGCACCTCTGACGGAGAATAGCAGTCGTAAAAAAGATGACAAACAATACACCCAAAATTAGATATAGCATCCATCCAATCTTTCTCTTCTTTATTTGGGGATCTGCCCTGCATATTTCTTTAATAACATTTTGTTGTTAGCTTTAATGTAATCCTCGAAGCTTATTTCTTTCTCGTTATGCTTTCTTCTTTCAGACCTACACTCTTCATGCATCATTCTGCAAAAGCTTTTAAAATTATCATGCCCCATATCTATTTCTTTCCATCCTTAAGTTAGCCATTTTTGTTCTCCACTCCTCAAACTGCATATCTACTGCAAGTTTTTCTGTTTGTAGTGCATCAAGTGATGCCTTGGCTACCGCAACTTTCATTGATGCTTGTGCATATTCGTCAGTAGATTCTGCCTTAGATTTCTGTGAATTATAACTTCTTTCTCCTTCCTCTTTAGCAATACAAAGCTCTCTCCAAAACACTCTCTTCAGACCCACGTCTGCCTTTAGTACGTTTACTCTAGCCTCTGATATTTTTGGTATTATGTCTCTTAACTGTTGATGAAAATTTTCAGATTGGTCCATATTCTTTTTTCCTCCCGAAAGCCCTGTCTTCTGGGTCTATAAACTTGGATAGTGATCCATTAAAACTTAGTTCAAATGTTCCCATCTCTCCCATTCTATTCTTTTTGACTATTACTTCAGACAAACCTGTGTCTAATGCATCATAATAATCTTCTCTATACAACATTATAACCATATCCGCATCTTGTTCTATAGAACCAGAGTCTCTTAAGTCCGAAAGCAATGGTCTTTTATCTGGTCTTGACTCAACACCACGATTGAGTTGAGATAAAGATATTAAAGGACATCCTATTTCTTTTGCCAACCCCTTTAAAAGGTTTGATATATAAGTCATAGATGCTGTTCTGTTATCTGATCCTGCTGGTGCTTTGCTTGTGGTCATTAAAAGCTGTAAGTAGTCAACTATTATTAAGTCTATCTGCTTTACCGCTTGAATTGATTTGGTTTTATTAACAAGAGTTTCTATTGTTATTGGAGACTTATCGTAAACATATAAGTTAGATTGTGATAGTTTGTTTTTTGTTTCTTCAAACAATCTCCAATCTGATGCTGTTAAATTTCCGCCGTCCATTTTGTCAATAGATATTCCTGATTCAGAACTTACAATCTTTTTTATAAGCTGCTCGTTTGTCATCTCAAGGCTAAAAATTAATACATTTTTGTGTGCAAAAATATTATTTGTTGCTATGTTTAAAGCCCATGTAGTCTTGCCCATTCCCGGTCTACCTGCAACTATAACCAAGTCCCCTGGTTTAAATCCTCTAATTTTTTTATCTATTTGTGTAAAGCCTGTCTTTACTATGTTGTGTAAATTTGTTCCTGCGTTTTTTAATTCTTGATGAACTGTTTCAAGTATGTCCTTAATCTCTCTTGGTGTTCCATTGTTTTTTGTTATCTTATTATCTATAAGTAACTGATTTACCGTATCTATTTTCTCAGCTATGCTTATTTTCTCTCCAACAATTCTTGGTATCTCTTCAGCCAATCGCAATAATTTATTATTAGCTGACTTGTCTTGCATCAAATTAATCCATCCATCAAAACCTGCCGAACTCACACAATAAGCACTAGCCTCTTGAACCTCTCCAAACAAAGCATCGTTATCCATGTTTGTTCTAATCGTAACAATGTCATTTGCGTTTTCTTTAATCATAATTTCATAAGCATTTCTGTAAGAAGTTACATCAAAGTCCTCTGGCATCAATCCTTTCTCCTGTGCACTTTGAAATCTTTTGTGGTCTAGGATCATTGATCCAATTATGTTTGCCTCTAACTCATATATATTATCCATATCTTCTCTCTATTATTGCTTCAAATTGATTCAGACCTATCATAGTCATGAGGGTTGGTTTCTTAGACCAAAAAGACCTAATCCACTTCTTATGACCTTCTGAGTTTGCTATCTCAAAATACTTATACCAAAACTCCTCACTGCTTAAGTCTATTTTTTTACCTGTCTTTGGGGAAACTACTCCTTTCCTCCCCAGTTCACGCAGCTCTTTCCATCTTGCGTTTGCTTTGAATGAGTTGGCACTGTGCTGATAAAAAATCTTATCGCATTGCTCCTTATAAATTTCATTAATCCTATCCAAATCTAATATATATATTTGTTTAGTATTACCTTTAGTATTGTAGCCACCTGACGGCGGGGGGTAGCCACCTGACGGCGACACCTTTAACTTATAAAGATTGCTTGTATTATTTCTTTTTTCCCAATCTAAATATCCTATTTCTCTTAACTTTTTAAGATTATCTTTTATAGCCGTGAGAGATAGATTGGTAAGTTCTGTTAATTTTTTATGTGATGGATATGACTGACCAAATTCGTCAGAATAGTTTGCTAAAACTATTAGTATAAGTTTTTGTGTGGAGTTTACCTCCACCTTTAAAACTTTAGTGATGTATTCTAATGACATATTTTCCCTCTTGAAAGACTATTAAAGCACATAAATATAATTATTGTAAATACTTGATTTAATATATTATAAAGAATACAATCATTCCAAGGAGAAATAATATGGCAAAAGAAAAAATATACGAAGCCCTGCAATGCGTTCAAGAATACATGGTTTTAAACCCTATCGCAAAGGAAGGCGTAAATAATTATCAAAAATATAACTACAGAGGTATTGACCAGATCATTCAATCTTTTTCAAAACCCTTGTTTGAAAACAAAATACTTACGATTGTGCAACCAGGGTTGAATGTTTCTACTAAATTTATAGATGGCAAAAATACCCTTACAAGAGTTGTTGGGACTTTGAGGTTTTTATGTACCGAAGATGGGTCTTATGTCGATAGGTCTTATGTTGGTCACAGTTTGTCTCAACAAGCTAAAGATTTAGAGGCTGCAAGATCTTTTGCATATAGGAATGCTTTATTAGAAACATTTTGTGTGCCGTTTGAGGGTGTTGTTGAGCCTGAAATGGAAGGAGTTGACAAGAACTCTAAGCCTGAAGCCGATCAAGAAGAAGTCTCTATGATAGAGGAATTTAAAACACAACTTAGAAAGGTTTATAAAGATAAAGACAAGGCTCTGAAGTTATTTCAACAGTATGACAAAGTTGCAGAACTTAGTAATGACAAGGAAACCAGGGTTCAGTTAAATCTTTTATACAGCAAGGTAATTAAATAATGGAACAAATCAAACAAGGGTCAGAGGCTTGGCATAAACAAAGAGCAAATAGAATTACTGGAACAAGGCTCTGTAAGACCGCACAAGAATGTATTTGGACTAAAGGAGATCAATGGGAGTCTTTGGGCAGAGATATGTACAGAGAGGCTAATGGTTTATCACAAGACCCATTTAATCAATTTGCTATGTTTGCTATGAAGCATGGTACAGACAGCGAACCTTTTGCTTTAAAAACTTTAGAGAAAATGGGTTACAAAATAACACAACCATCTTTTGTTGTTCATCCAGATTATGATTGGCTTGGCATATCTCCTGATGGAATAATGCTTGAGGGAAGAAACGGAAATGTATCTGCTGTTGAGGTTAAATGTCCTCAAGGCAAGCCCTGTAAAGATGTTAAACAAGATAAGAGAAATTATTGGCATCAAATACAAATGGCTTTAGAGTGCATGGACTTAGATGAAATGTTATTTTTTCAATGGTATAGCGATGAAGAGTATTATGAGGAGTGGGTTAAGAGAGATAAGGATTGGGCAAAAACATATATACCAAAAGCAAAAGAATTTATGGATTGGTATGCGGAGAAAAGGTTAGACCCAAATTATATTGAGCGATGGACTCAAGACAAAGAAGAACCTGGAATAAATTATAAGGCAGTTGATGATGAAGATGACACGTCTGAATTAGCATCTGTGTTGAAAGAACTGAAGCAGCTCAAAGATAAATCCTTGATCCTGGAAGAAAGGAAAAAGATATTATCTGCCGTGTTAATAGCAAAACATGGCGGGGCGTTTAGTACCTCACAAGTGAAATGTCATATGACACAAGCAAGAGGAAGAATAAACTACGCTAGATTGGTTAAAGAGCAAGATATCCCCAGAGATGTAATGGAAAGTTATAGATCTGAAGGAGACTCTAGGATTTATACCAAGCTATTGGAGGAAAAAAATGGCTAATAATAAGAAATCAATTAGCTCAAGAATCGACAGCGATATATACGATAAGCTTGTAAAAGTTAGCAAGATAGAAGGTCATAGATTTAATGACAGAAAGATTGCTTATATTGTAAATAAAGTTTTAGAAGACTGGTCTAAAAAGGAGAAATAAATGAAACAGTATGATAACACCAATCGTGGATCTATTTGGAAAAACGATAAGAAAGAAAAAGAAACACAACCAGATTATACAGGGGGTATAGATGTTGAAGGAAAACAATACTTTCTGAATGGCTGGACAAGAAAACCAGGAGCAAATCCAAAAGCCCCTGCAATGAGTTTTAGTGTAATGCCAAAGACAGAAGGTTATGGAGCAACTGCACCAGCACCAAAGTCTGAAGAAGTTTTTCCTTCTGGGATTACAGAAGACGACCTTCCATTTTAAGGAGTAACCATGGAAAATAAAGAAAAACCAACAATAACAGTAAAGGTGGATGAAGAGGTAAGGTCTTATAATATAGAAGACTTATCTGAAGAGGCTAACAGGGCTGTTGCGGCACAACAGTTCTATCAGCAAACAATACAGCCACTTCTAGGAGAGCTTGTAAGACTTATCCAAGTGGGTGCTGAGGTTGAGAGAACCAACCTTACTTCATACCTACCAGAAACCTACAAGGTTATTGAGCAAGAAGAAGTTAAGGATAAACAAGAGTCCTAATGGCTGACGATATAGACAAGGGTCTTTCAAATTTTGAGAGACTCTCGGCTATTCTAGGTAAGGGATCGCTGTCTGGATCTCCGTGCACTGGTGGCATTTGCACAACAACCCTTGGAGATCAGAGGTGTAAGACATGCGGAAGGTATGAGGATGAGATCCTTGAGTGGAATGAGCTATCAGAGGTCGTTAGAAAGGGAATAAATATGAAGAACATTTCTCAAGGCTATGAAATAAGACAGACCTTTACAAACAAACCAAAAGACGAAGAAGAATAATGATCAATCCATCAGATGCTTTTAAAAAAGATCTAGCGGTTGGACATGAAATAGAAAACAAAGTTCTACTATCACTTAGAAAAAAATATCCAACAGCAGTTCTTGTGCCCGGAAAGTTTAAGCCGTATGACATATTTATCCCAGAAAAAAACCTTAAGATAGAAGTCAAGGTTGATTATAAGAGTCAAGAGACAGGAAACATTCTTGTTGAATTGTTTATGTTTAACAAGCCGTCAGCACTTCTTAGTACAGAAGCAGACTTTTGGATTATAGAAACAGGGACTGAAACCATGTGGATAACCCCAAGAAAAATAATGGAATGCATCATGATCAATAATATTGAGTCGAGAGATATAGTTGGTAATGGAGATGATCAGAAAAAAATAGCATGCCTTATTCCCTTACAGCTATTTAAAAAATACATTATATAGTTTACAATGATTACATATTCAAATATAAATAGGGAAATTATGAATAAGAAACTAACAATATTTAACGAAGATACAAAACACGGAACTGTTGAGTGGAGATGGAAGACAACTGGAGAACCCTCTGCTATGTATAAATCATTTAATCATCAATGGTGGTTTCCAAAGAAAACAGACTTTGAAGTCCTTACCAGGTTAAGCACCGAAGCAAGAAAAGAAGTTAGAGATGAGATTTGGGGAAATATGCAGGAAGAAATAGAATATTTTAAAAGGCTTTATAAAATGCATAAAGACAATAAGAAGGCGGTCAAGAATGAAGCATGATACTTTAATTATAATTTCTGTAATGGGCATGTTGTTATGTGCAGCCTTTTTGGTTTTATTAAATGGATAATATAACTAGAAGATGTATTGCTTTGAACGAAGCAAAGAAAAGAGCCAGGGATCCAGAGTTTAAAAAGCTTTGGGGTCTTAAGTTAAGGGAACTATTAAATCAACCAAAGAGGATTCAAAATGAATACATGGCAAGAAGCAGTTACTGAATATTATAAGTTTAATAAAATGGGTAAAAATGATTTTACCTATCGCAAATACTTTGACCCAAGACTAGAGGGCATAGATATAAAAGACATAAAGAAATCAGATATTGTAAACATTAGATCTGGAATAAAGGGCAAACCTGGAACTATTAACAGATACTTAAATTATTTTAGGGCAATACTTATGTATGCCTATGAAGAACTGGGGTGGTTGGATTCCAAGCCTATAATTAAAAAAGTTAAAGAAGAATCTGCAAGGGTTAAGTATTTTAGTTTGGATGATATAAACAGGCTTCGTAATGAACTTCCAGCTCATCTACAAAAACCATTTGTTTTTTCTTTGCTTACAGGCGTAAGAATGTCCAACTGTTTTAACTTGAAGTGGATTGACATTATGGAAAATCAAATAGCTATTGATGGGTCTGAAACAAAAAATGGCAGAAGCTTATGCGTACCCTTGAATAACAAGTGTAAGGAGTTGCTAGATTCTATAGAGCAGGTTGGTCCTTACGTTTTTACATACGCTGGCAGAAAGATTGGCAGAGCCTCTAATACAGGATGGTACAATGCTTTAAAGAAAGCAAACCTAGAAGGTTTTAGATGGCATGATATAAGGCATACCTGGGCTACTCATCATGTGCAGAACGGAACACCGCTTCACACATTACAACATCTTGGTGGTTGGTCAGACTTTAACATAGTCAATAGGTATGCACATCTGTCAAAAGATTATCTAAGCGATGCTTGTGAGGTTAGTAATACTCTGATATCTTAATGTTTACAGCAGGACTAATGGGCTTTGTCATATTTCCCCCTATTAGTATGTATCTGTTAGTCTTGCTTCTCATCTTTCGCCATAGCCTTCTCATACTGTTTTAGTAAATCTATGTGAACTTCTCTTCTATCTTCCTTAATTTTGTCTATTTTTAAATAGTAAGTGGATGGATCCTTTTTTCTAAGTTTTAATGCTTGTAATGTTTTATCGGCATCTTTAATTTTATCCATTTTACGTCTAATATCGGTTAGTGGTTTTTCTACAATACCCTTTAACTCTGACGGTAAAGATTTTTTAATCTGCTTATCCATATCACTCAGATAATTTAACTTAATAACATTTTTGTTTTTTCTGTAGAACTCAGCCTTGGCTTCTGGGTCTTCTATTTTGTCATATTTATAAGTCTTGCTCTCTATATCATCCATAGCACTATAAAATCTTCTTGAGTAAACCCCATCTTGTTCTTGAACCAAGAAGGTATTAACAAAGTTAATATCTTTTACATCTTGTATCTCAGAGTACATAAATCTTCTTATGCCTTCTACGGTTTTGTTTCCAAATGACATTGGTCCTCCGCCGTAATATTCTGCTATGTATTTTATTTGACCCGGTTGTAAATCAATAAATCCTTTTTCCAACATCTCATTATTACCTCCAGTCATCTCATTAACAAATTGAGCCAATGATATATAAATATCTTTGTCATAACTTGTAACCACAGATGATTCTGGTATCCCTTTAGATCCGCCATAAAATTGTTTTGTAATAGGAATGTTAAAAAAGTTTTCATTAACAGCTATTTCTGTAAGAGGCTTTGCGTAAGATGGGGTCGCTGCTCTTATAACTGTAGAGGCAAAGCCCTCCAAGTCTCCCTTTTTAGACACGTTGACACCCAGCGGCATAACACCAGTGCTAAAAGTATCAAACATATCTAGGGAAGCTTGACCAATAGTTTTTGATTGTCTATTAAGTTTAAATATTTTATGTGCTTGAGTTTCTACTGCGTTTCTTGCTAGGTTGAACGGCACGTTAAATCCCAAAGTTTGTGGATAGGCAAGGGCAACGGTTTTTCCATTTACCGAAAGCTTACCTCCTGCAAAAAACTTGCCTTTGAAAAAACCTTCTTCCTGATCTATTTTATCAGTGCTTTTCATGTTGACGTTAGGGAGCATAACTATTACATATCTGTTACCATATCTTTCTGCTATATTTTCATAAATAGGTCTTCCAGTCTCATCCTCTTCTGAAACCAAAAAGTTATATAAAGTAAGCATGGTCGCATAGGTTGAAATACCGCCCCCAACCTGAAGGGCTATTTTTTTATTTTTAGCTAAAGCCCTATAGAGAGGAACATTACTTTGAACCGCAGCATTAAAGAAAATAAAGTGCGAATTAATAACATTACCTATGTCTCCTTTGGTTGTGTAATCTATGGTCAATTGTTTAGCTAAAGAAGCCGCTTGCTCTAAGGTTTCTTTTTTAGCACCTTGTATCTTGCCGCCATTTTCCGCCTTTATAAATTCTACAAAAGTAGAAAACCTAATTCCATTTTCCACCGCACTATTTAAGTCATACATCCATTTTTCAGTTGCTTTGTATGCACCTTTCAAACCACCACCAACTCTAAGAAGAAGCTTATCTTCACTCTCTAATGATGCCGTTCCTTTATATTTCTTTTTTAAAGAGTTATAAAAGTCTCCTATTTTCTCTTGACCAAGGGTGGTAACAAAACCAGAGTTAGCACCATATTCGTTAAACCTTTCATAAGCTTCTTGTATTCCATCTTCTTCTATCTGTTTTCCTTTTATGCCTTGGTAGAACTGTCTTAGCCTTGGCAACACACTTTTAACACTGCTCTCAAGTATGGCTTTTCCCTCAGCCCTTCCTCCGGGTAAATTTTGTTCGGTGTATATTCCTATGCCACCGCCAACAAGATCTCGCATAAAGTTTTTTAAGACAAATGGCGGAGAGAATGCCGTATACATTTGCGACATAAATCTTGTAATTGGTCGCATTGTTCTTGAGAATTTACCTAATGTCTCTGAGTCATAAGCGTTCAAAGATCTAGCTAGTTTTTCATTATAAACTTTTAACCATTTTTGACTTCCTCCTTCTTTAAAACCAAACACCATCTCCATTTCTTTTGGCTTTATGTCAACCACTTCTGCTATATCACTTCCATCAAACTCTTCTGTAAATAATTTTGCTAATCTATTTAATGCATCATTTTTTGTGGCTCTATCAATAGCCTTCATTCTTTGATCAACCATTTGGATAAATGGCGATGCCGATATAGACTTTCTTCCTTCCGCCTTTATGAATTCACCATCTTTAATAGATAAACCTTTGCCCTTTCTATTTGGCTTATTATCAATTGTCGTGTCTGCAGCCCATCCTGTTAGAGGCACATAGTATTTATAATTTTCTCCAGACTTAAAATCTTCAGAAGTAGAGTCGTCTATTAAGCCCCCTTCATTGTAAAGGTCTACCGTCTCTTTAATGTATTGATGGTACTCATTTACCACATCTAATAATTCTTGCCCATCTTGATTAAGTGCTGTTGCCTCTGTTCCATTGTGTTCTATTCCATAATCTTTTAAAACATCTATTGCCTCTTCTGTTCTTATTCCAGAGCCATTGTCTTCAAACCTTGCTGCATCTTTCTTTGCTTTTTCTATCTGAGCTGCTTGGTTTTTAGTGGGAGTTTCTCCTGCTTCTTTTATTAATTCATCAATGTTATTTAACTTATCTTTATAAACTTTTCTATTTCTCTCTGGTGCATGTAATGCCCTGGCAATAATATCAACATCATCTGCTTTGATATTTTTTTCTTGCATTTTTTCAACAATAGTTTCTGCGGCTTTTAAAGATTTTTCCTGTTTATTAGCTCTTAATCCTGGTAGTCTTACAAAAGCTTCAGATGGTTTTTGAGATATGGTAAGTTTTGGCAAGCCCTTTTCTTCTGCTCTTTGATCCCTAGCCTTTTCTACATCTTTAACATAACCAACTGTATTTTGGAATTTAAATTCTAGCTCTTGTTTTTTTTCTTCCAAATAAGAAACCTCGCCAACACCCCATGGGTCAACCTCTCTTTCTTTTGGTGGGTCTGTGATGTTAGAGCCTTTGTCTAAATCACTTTTACTACCAGATCTTGCTGGCTTTAATGGAGTATTTTTTGGTGTGTACTCTTCAAACTCTGGATAAACAGGAATCTTGTCTTGTTCATTAAAGTAATCATCGGCTGGGAAGCTTGGTATGTTTTCAAAATCTTCTAAGGTTACAGGTTGCGATGAGTCTGGAATCACCTGTTCTGTAAAATCTATTTCTGCCGGGTCTGTTTTTACTTGCTCCTCCTGACCTTTTATTTTATAAGTATAATCTCCACTAAGAGTAGATTTTTCTATTCCGTCTGCATCTTCTAGTCTAATAAGTGCGTCTTCTATATTTATTTTACTTGTTCTACCCGCAGCCTTGGCTATATCAGAAACAGAAGACCCTGGGTTTTTGCTAATAAAGTTATATATAATGCCTTCCATTTCAGACTCATAAGCATTTAGCTCTTCTTGAGACTTCGGTGTTAGAGGGTTTTCTTCTAAAAGATCTGCAATTTCATTTACACTAAGCCTAGAGGTTTCTCCACTAGTTTCTATTGTTCCGCCTTCGTTCCTTCCTTTGAAGAACCCCTCTTCTAAAAGAACTGCACCTCCAGCATCAAGGCTGTCCTCACCTCCACCTTTTTTAGCTCTATATACAGGAGAAACCTTATCCCCACCACCCGATAAAGCTCTTACTATTTCTTGTTGCTTTAGTGCATTATTACTCATAGAGCCAAGATAAAAGCTTCTTGCTGTAATAGGTTTTGGTTTTTTTGGTAAAACTATTTTTTCTTTTGGAGTTGGCTTAACCTTTATTTTAAATTTCTTTTCTGCATTTTGCTTAATAATAAATTGATCTATCTTGTTTGCTGTCTCTTTTACATTATTAAAATCTACGCGGAAACCTATTGAATCTAAAAGTCTTATTTGGTTTGGCGGTTCGTTTCTTAACCCAGCAGCATAATCAGTACCAGTGGTAAGGTTCATTTTGTCTATATCATAACCCTTTGCCTTTAAAAACTTCTCTACATTTAAAAGACCATCATCTATATTAGTTACATCATTTAATGGATCTCCAGCAGATTCGGTGGTCGGATCAGATATAACCTCAGACTTCTTTCCTGGGAGTTCTATCTTTAAAATTTCTTCAGCCAATATTTCCATTGGGTCAGTGTTAGCATCATTTAAATTGTCTTCTTCTAATGCTTTTATAGATGCCTGTTCAAGTGCTACTTTGTCCAGCTCTTTTGAGAGTATGACGTTTTTTATAGACTCTTGTGTTTCTTGGGGTTTGGGACTGTTCTTTATCCAATCCTTTGATGCGTTATATTTTATAGCCCCATTTGCAGTCACCATCCCACCACCAGCTGCCAAACTTGCTATAGATGTTAACCTAGCCCTCTCCCATAATATATCTTTATAATCTGTTCCCTCGTATAAAGGATTGTCTTTGTTATCCCAAGCAATCTTTAGCTCATCTGTATTGTCGTAATATGCTTGCGTGATAGATTGTGCCAATCCGTTAAATTGTTCACCGACTGACTCTGCGGCAAGGATTCCACCGCCTTCTAATACCAAACTTTTTACGTTTTGTTTTTGCTTTTTTAAAAATTTGTTTAAGCTTTTTACAACAGTAAATTGAGTTAACATTTCTGAAGCAATCTCTGTTCCGCCTTGAATATAAGAATTATATCTAGCATCTTTATCTGACATGCCTGATGCTATTGAGCTCTCATAAGTTTCTTGTTGTGTTACAAGACCAAAATAAGGCAGTGTTGCATAAGCAACTCTTGGGTTTCTGGTAAATACAGCAGCTCCCATGCTAGTTAGTGAAACAGCCATAGAAGAAACACCACCAACCAAAGCTATCTCTTCTTCGGTATATCCTCTCTTATCCCAAAGTTTTTGTTTCTTTAGGTTATATGCATCGTTAATTTTTTTTGTTTCATTTGCATGTTCTTTGGATTCTTTTTTTAAGTCGTTTAAATTTTTAGATTTTTCATCTAAAGACATCTCTTTGTACTTAAGTTTTTTAGTTAGAATTGATGTCGCACTTTCTCCAAAAACTGTTTCCCAAAGTATTCCTAAGTTTCCTTTATCAGACAACCCCAATTCATTTTCAAGAGTTTGTTTTTCATATCTATACTTTAGACCACTTCCTCTTAACAAAAGATTGTCTAGTAACGACCTATCACTCTGTTCCATAGAATCATTTATGTCATCTGTTATATCTTGTATGGCTGCATTTTTTGCCGATCTTGCCATTCTTCCAGGAAGGTTGGCTCCTTGCTCACCTGCCATTACTACCGCATCAAATAACTTTGTGCCTGTTGGCTTGAACGCACCAATGTAAGAACCCTCTTGTTCTTCTAATAGAGGTACATTAAATTTTTCTTTTTGTGGTTTTTCTAAATCTGTTGTTTGATTTAGTAAAGGTACTGAAAAAGATTCTTTTTTCTCTTCTTCTTCCCCTAATAACGGTACGCTAAATTCGTTAGCCATATTAAGACCCTTTATTTGTTAAGGCTTTTTCTATGTGTTTTTTAAGTTCCTTGGTGTATTCACTTTCTTTTATATTTCCTTCCTTTACTGCTTGGTTAAAAGCATTGTCAAAGTTTTCAATCTCTGCCTGCATGTCTAAGTTATCATTAAAGTATTCTAGCATTGTGGTTTTTACTGCATTTGTTTGAGCATCAAATGGAAATATGTTATTTAAGATATTTGTTGTTGGCGATCCATTTTCATCTGCATTATTGTTATACCTGTTTAAGGTATCTTCAATAGAAGACCCATCATATAAAGCTCTTGCATTGTCATATTTTGGTGCATTTCCAAGTATTGTAGCCAGTGGATCTTCCCCATCCTTTGTTACAAAGAGATCTCCATCTTTTGTAATTCCTGAACTGTCTTTATAGAAAGCATAAGTCATTCTTAATGCATTTTGCATTTGTGGGTCTTTAGGATCTGTAATACTTTTAAGAGAGTTAATATCAATTGATGCCAGTAAAGTATTAAACTCTATTCCTTCTTGTTTATATATATTATTTATTGCAGTTTGCTTTTGTGCCTCTTTTGTTTTTGAAATAGGAGTATAAACATCTTCAAGAGATCCTGTCATTTTTTGTAAATGAGAAAGCATTCTTGGGTTTAGGTCTAATATCATTGCTAAATGTTTTTGACCCGAAACATAATCAACAGTGTCCTTTACTGATACTGCTTTTGAATCATCTGCTTTTAGATCCTCTCTAAATATTCTTTTGCCCCCATCGGTTTGATCTGGTAAAAATGTTTCATATTCTTTTACTCCATCTTCGCCAAAGTCAACGGTTACTTTTGATCCAAGGATCATTTCATCACCTATTCCTTTAGCTATAAAGTCTCCATTTAAAACAACGTCTTGAACTTTTCCCTTTATTCCATCTTCACGAATAAAGTCTGCACCCAAAAAAACTGTTTCTATTTGTGGTTTTAAAATTTTTGTTAGATCTTCATTAAAACTTTGTGGAGCATTTTCAAAGTCTCCAGACTGAAATACTGGCATTAAATTATTAAACGATTTTCTAAAGCCTGGATCTATGTTTTTTAATTGTGATCTTACAAGAGGAGATTCTATGTATTGCATTTGTGATGTTATTGTATTTAACTCAAAGTCTGTTGCATCATCGGGAAGATTACTTATTTGTTCTAGAATGTTAACAAGCAATGCAGAGTCTTCTGTTATCTGCTCTCGCCTTTGATCGGAAACTAAGCCGCTTGTTATTGTTTTTGTGTAGTCAATTCTTGCTTCAGTGTATGTATTGTCTAGCTCTTTACCTGCAAGTTCTGCCGCAGCTATATCCTTTGCATAGCCAAGTTTAATGTTGTTAAGATCTATTGCTTGTTGTGTTTGCGTTTGAGTTAGCCCTGCTGTTTTTAAATTACTGTTTAAGAGCTCTGTTGATTGCTCCATATCAAGCCTAGTCTTCTCCATGAGAAGTTCGTCTTTTTCTTTTTGCGAAGCAAGACCCGATACTTTAAGCCCTATATTAATTCCGTCTATAATTCCTGATGATAAGTTTGCCATAATTAATCGAAAAGTTTATTTAGTAATGTTGCCGCCGCTAATGCTATTAAGACTGGCGGAGCTAATGCACCTGCGGCTGCTCCTGCTTTTGCACCCAATGTTGCTGTTGTACCTAAGTTTGTAACGGCTGTCTGTGCTGCCTTTGCACCTATTGCACCACCGATACCTACAGCAGTACCTAGGAGTTGTTGTTGCCCTGCCTCTTTTTGCATATCAAGACTTTTTTGTGCTATATCTTGTTGTGCTTCAAGACGTGCAGCTCCTAATAAACCTGCCTTAGCTTGTTCTTTTGTTTTTTGACCTGTTGCCAATAATCCACCTAATCCGTTAGCCACTTAATCCTCCTGTTACTGATTTTTGTCCCATTGCACTTCCAAGACCACCAGAAAGAACTTGCATTCTTCTTTCTTCAGATCTCATTTTTGCAAAATTTCTAGCTGCAACCAACGCAGATGTCTCTGATCTTTCATATCCGCCCTGTGGATCCATTCTTTGTGTTATGCCAAATCCAGCTTGTCTTCTAGTTTCTTGACCTCTTGTATTTGCATATTGTCTTGCAACTGCTGACTGTGCTCTACCTATTTCTTCTTGTTGTAGTTGCTCAAAACCTGTTGTCATTTGAGCTATTAAGTCTTGTTCTACTGGAAAAAACCTATTTAAATAATCTTGAAACTCAGACTCGTATAAGTCTGATAAAGTGTCTTGAGCCGATTGATCTCCAGTCCTAAAAGGATTTACATATAAACTGCCATCATTGGGGTTATATGGATCATCTTTTCTTTCGTCTGTTAAATTATAAAATGCCATTAAGTATTGCCCATATATAAACCAGCACCAACGCCCAACCCGGTTCCAACAATTGCTGCATTGCCTTGTGAACTTTGTGCTGATTGTTTAGCTTCTGCTATTCCTCTTTTTTGAGCAAGTTCACCAACATCTCCAAGACCAGCTATGGCTGATCCTGCCTGACCTTGACCCATAGCAATTATGTTTTGCATTCCTTGATAATACCTATCAACTTGACCAGAAAGACCCTCAGCAGTACCCAAACCCATTCCTCTTGCTTGAGCTTGCGTTGCTTGCTGACTTGCCGCTTGATACTGACCGCTGGTTGGGTCTGCTCCTTGGCTAAATGCTTGTGACTCTAATTGCCTTCTTGCGTTTTGAAACTCTGGTTGTTGTAAAGAAGTAACGTAAGATTCTACGTTTTCAAAAGACTCTGGACTTGTCATTGCGGCAACTTGCCCCATAAACTCATTCTCTAAAGGAACATAGTATTGTTGATAAAGATTAAATCTTTGTGCAGCAATAGAGGCTAAAGCCTTCTGTGATTTTGTATCTTTTATTGTTGTTGATCCGCCGCCTCCACTCATTATAACTCCTTTTCCACTATGTATAATTTCGTTTTATAATCCTTGTGAGA
>Ga0208791_1000564_pt1 | contig 16132 bp, 16 predicted proteins | sample 11_taG_FD_184084 | JGI IMG/M metagenome (GOLD analysis project Ga0208791, IMG submission 184084) | Marine viral communities from the Subarctic Pacific Ocean - 11_ETSP_OMZ_AT15265 metaG (SPAdes) (version 2) | ecosystem: Environmental > Aquatic > Marine > Oceanic | place: Pacific Ocean | collected...
TGATTTAATGTGGCTATGGGAGTGTGGCTTCAAGTATGATGGTCCTGTGTTTGACACAATGCTAGGCGAGTATGTCTTGCAACGTGGACAGAAAGAACCATTGTCACTAGAAGCTTGTGCTGAAAGGTATGAGTTAGATACTAAGAAGCAGGATACCTTGAAAGAATACTTCAAGCAAGGTGTGGGTGTTGATGAGATACCACCTGAAGAATTATCTTCTTACCTGTCAGCAGACTTACATGCAACACAGCAGTTAGCCGAGAAGCTAAACAGAAGATTGTTGACTACAGATTCAGCATTAATGGAATGTGTTGTACTTACTAATAGGGTGTGTGTCACTCTTGCCCACATATACAACACAGGATTTGCTGTAGATGTAGAGAAGTTGGATGAGGTTAAGCTTCAGTTTGAAGCAGAGAAGCTTGAGATAGAAAAGCGATTGCAAGTTCAGATAAGAAAACTTATGGGTGACACACCTATTAATCTTAATAGTCCAGAGCAGATGTCTTGGGTTATATACAGCAGAAAGCCACATGATAAAACTATGTGGGCAAATGCCTTTACTCCTTACATGGACAAGGCACACTTCAATGATGTTGTATCAAGAAACTCTGATATTGTATTAAAAACAAAAGCTGTGTCATGTAGAGAATGTAATGGCACAGGACAGATAAGAAAGGTTAGAGTAAATGGAACTCCTTACGCAAATACCACTAAGCACATTGACTGTGGTGGTAATGGTTATACTCTTCAATCTCTTGGATTAGTAGCAGGATTGAAGTTTAAAGCACCAAGTTCTAAGTGGATATCTGCTAATGGATTTGGTGTGTCTAAGACGAACTTAGATATGTTACAGAGCATGGCTAAACGTACTAACATGACAGATGCTGTCAACTTTTTAACGGATGTTAAACGTTTATCAGCTTTGGACTCATACCTAAGTTCTTTTGTAGAGGGTATCAAAGCACACGTTAAGACAGATGGTAAGCTTCATGTGAGGTTATTACAGCACAGGACAGCGACAGGTAGGTTTAGTGGTGCTGACCCTAATATGCAGAATATGCCTAGAGGTGGTACGTTTCCTGTTAAGAAGGTATTCGTATCACGTTGGAAGGGTGGCAAGATACTTGAAGCTGACTTTGCACAGCTAGAGTTCCGAGCCGCGGCATATTTATCTCAAGATAAGGTGGCAATGGATGAAGTTTCTACAGGGTTTGATGTTCACTCGTATACGTCTAAAGTTATTACAGATGCAGGTCAACCGACTTCTAGGCAGGATGCGAAAGCACACACATTCGCACCACTCTACGGAGCAACAGGCTTTGGCAGAAGTAAAGCAGAAGCAGAATACTATGAACACTTTACCAAAAAGTACACAGGAATCAAAGCTTGGCACTCCAGATTGGCTAAAGAAGCTTTAGAGACAGGCAAGATATCCACACCATCAGGCAGAGAGTTTTCTTTTCCTGATGTACAACGAAGAATGAATGGCACAGTAAGCTTCTTCACACAGATAAAGAATTATCCTGTGCAGAGTTTTGCTACTGCCGACATAGTTCCCATCGTACTTATACAGATGGAGAACTTATTAGCCAACTACAAATCATGTATTGTTAATTCGGTACACGATTCTGTGGTGGTTGATATACACCCTGATGAGATAACACAGGTGTTATACCTCATCAAACTGCTCAACAGTAGTCTCCAATCTATTGTTGAGAAACAGTTTAACATCGAGTTCAATGTACCATTATTACTTGAAGCAAAAATAGGTGATAATTGGCTTGACACTAAAGACGTTAGCTGATATAACTATACAACATTTGACTCACAGAAAGGAGCAATACATATGGAAAATAATAATTTAGTAACGATTGATACAAATAACTACGAAGCTATGGCTAAAGCAATGGGTATAGCAGGTGAAGGTACTAAGTCTTCAGATACTAAGAAGACTCAACAGCTACCACGTTTCAGAATAAACCATTCAGCAATCATGGGTGAGACCAAGATGAATGGCAAGAATGTAAACGTAGAGGTAGTTGAAGGTGGTACTTATAAACTTGAGATACCTGATGGCGATACTTACTACAGTAAGACTGCCAAGATAAGACCTTTCATGCAAAGGTATATGTATAAGAGGTTCGTTAAGAATATGAACGCAAAGATGGGTGAGCCTATGGGCATCTATCATAAGACTGTTATGGCAGATTCACTTAACCTAGATTTAAAAGATAATCAAGGTGGGTTTAACTGTGGTAAACCAGCAGGTTATATTCAAGACTTCAAAGCATTACCTGAGAAGACTCAAGACTTAATCAAGCAGATTAAAAGAGTACGTGTTATCTTTGGTATGGTTGATTTACTTGACCCATGTAATGACAAGGGTGAAAAGATAGCTTTTAAAACTACACCATTTATATGGGAGATAGATAATAGAGATGCTTTCAAAACTGTAGGACAACCTTTTACTAAGTTGGCACAGTTGAAGAGACTTCCTGTTCAACATACTATAGCCTTAGAAACTGAAGAACGTAAGTTACCTAATGGTAATGTGTTCTACTTACCTGTATCTACACTAGATGTAGCCAATAAGATTGACCTGTCTGATGAAGACCAAGTTATCTTTGGTGACTTCATGTCATGGATACAAAACTATAATCAATATATAGTGAGTGAGTGGGATTCCAATGTAGGTGGTAATGCAGATGCAGACATGAAAGATATAGTTGAAGACTTTATCGAAGTGGATGCAAGCTAATGAATCACCGTGCTGAATTGGCGATACATAAGTTACTAGAAGATATACTTGCATCTAAGAAGCAGATGTCGATAGAGACTATTGAAGGTGTAGCATCCGATATAAAGGAAGCTATGGTTCGTCAGTTCGGAACAAAGAATGACAGAGGGGATTTTAAACTACGTATGTCTAACATAGGTAGACCCTCTTGTCAGCTTTGGTTTGATAAGAACCATCCTGAGAAAGCATTACCGAAAGGTAATAGTTTCTTGATGACGATGATGATTGGTGATATAGTTGAAGCTATCTTCAAGGGTTTGTTGAAGGAAGCTAAGATTGAATACCAAGATAGTGAAGAGGTTACGTTGGAACTAAAGGATGGTGTCAACGTAAAAGGAACATATGACCTTGTGTTAGATGACTGTGTAGACGATATAAAGTCTGCATCAGATTGGTCTTACAAGAATAAGTTCGCTTCATTTGAATCAGTAGCTAATGGAGATAGCTTTGGTTATGTAGGTCAACTCGTTGGGTATGCGAAAGCGAGTGGTAAAAACATAGGTGGTTGGTGGGTAGTGAACAAGTCTAATGGACAGTTCAAATACGTGTCAGCAGGAAGTGCAGATACAACTCAAGTCTTAGGTAACATCGAGAAGACTATAGAGCAAGCTAATGCTAAAGAATTAGTTAGGTGCTTTGAGCCTGAAGCAGAAACCTTTAGAGGTAAAGCTACAGGTAATCTTATTCTTAATAAGAACTGCACCTTCTGTGACTTCAGGTATAGTTGTTGGGATACTCTGCAAGAGTTACCTGCACAGAAGTCATTAGCAAAAGAACCTAAGATGGTTCAATATATTAAGCTAGGAAAGGAGAAAATAGCATGAGTAAATCATTAGATGAATTAAAATCTGATATTGAAGAAATGGAGAAGCAACTAGCAGAAGCAAAGAAGCAGTATCGTGAGATGCGTACAGCAGGTTTGCGTGATGCTATGGAAGCTAGAAAGGTAGCTGATGAAGCTGTAAAGGAAGAGTTAAAGAACTTAGGTTATCAGACTTCTTATAGTCCTTTTACAGGAATCACGTGGCGAAACTTCTAAGTGACTCCTCATAAGGCATATCGTGCAGCCTTAAAGCATGGGTATAGGAGTGGGTTAGAGCACAAGGTATCTGTCTATCTTACAGAACGTAAACATAAGTATGGTTACGAATGTATTAAGATTGAATGGGAAGACCTAGCCTACAGAACCTATACCCCTGACTTCATATTAAATAATGGTATTATCATTGAGACAAAGGGAAGGTTTCTTGCTATAGATAGACGTAAACATCTAGCTATTAAGAAACAACATCCAAGATTAGATATCAGATTTGTCTTTGAGAATAGCAGACGTAAGCTAAGTAAAGGTGCTAAGTCTACATATGGTCAGTGGTGTGATAAGTATGGATTCAGATATTATGACAGAATAATTCCTGAAGATTGGCTAAAAGAAAAAGGTAAGAACAAACATCCAAAGATGATTAAATTCACAGGTAAAAAAGTAAGGAGATTAAAATGATTAATGATAGATACTTAGAAGACGAAGACTTTGTTATACAAATAAAACCTCATATAGATAGTAAGGGTTGGACAGGTGATGTATCACTTAGTATAATGGTAGGCAAAAAGAATCCATTAAACGATGAAGACTTTGAAGCTATGTTAAACTTTACTAGGCAGATATGTGCTACTGTTCCTCTGATGGAGCAGAATAAAATATTCAGAGATGCAGTAGAAGAAGAAGCTAATAAGCATCTACCTATAGAAGATGTGTTTGATATACCTGACAAGAAAGAGAGTAAAGTTACTGAGATAGATGACAATGTAATACATATTTCTTTTGGAAAAGCAGAGACTAAGCATTGACAATGGCTCAAGAAGAGTATATAAAAGACATGAGACATTTAGAATATATGAATTACAGAGCAGAAAAGGAGAGAGATATGGCAAAACAAGATATGGTTAATAGTCCTATACACTATAACAAAGCAGGTATTGAAACCATTGATGCCTTAGAAGCTATGTTAGTTGATGGGTTTGATTATTATTTACAAGGGAATATAGTTAAATACTTATGGAGATTCAGATATAAAAATGGTGTAGAAGACTTAAAGAAAGCACAGTGGTATTTGAATAAGCTCATTGAGGTCTACGATGATAAGAGTTAAGATAATGATGACAGTCTCTGTAGACCCTGATGAGTATGCTGTACCTGCCGATGGCATGGTTAGCGAAGAGATTGAAGAATACGTAAGAGAAGCCTTCCATGAAATAGAAGGTGTTAATATTAAGAACATGAAACTAGTTAGTGAGGAGACATAAATGATACAGAACTATTTACCTACCGACTACCAAAACTTCATAGCACTCTCTCGCTATGCACGGTGGAAGGATGACGAACAACGTAGAGAGAATTGGGGTGAGACTGTTGATAGATACTTTGATTATATGGATAACCATTTAGTTAAGAACTATAATTACACAGTCAGTAAAGCTTTAAAAGAGAAGCTTACAAACCAAATAATGTCTCTAGGTGTGATGCCTAGCATGAGAGCCTTAATGACAGCAGGACCTGCCTTAGACCGTTGCCATGTGGGTGGCTATAATTGTAGCTACATACCTGTAGATAGTCCACGTTCATTCGATGAATGTATGTATATACTTATGTGTGGCACAGGTGTAGGTTTCTCTGTTGAAAGAGAGAATGTAGATAAACTACCTATAGTCAATGAACACTTTGAGGACAGCACTACTATCATCACTGTCGGTGACAGCAGACCCGGATGGGCAAAAGCATTGAGAGAACTTATTGCTATGCTATATGTAGGACAAGTACCTACTTGGGATGTATCACAGGTCAGACCAGCAGGTGCAAGACTAAAGACATTTGGTGGTAGGGCATCAGGACCTGCACCATTAGTTGAGTTGTTTCAGTTTTGCATACAGAAGTTCAAGGGTGCTAAAGGTAGAAGACTATTTCCTATTGAGTGTCACGACTTGATGTGCAAGATAGGTGAGGTTGTAGTTGTAGGTGGAGTACGTAGGTCTGCACTTATATCACTATCCAACTTAGGCGATGACCAAATGAGACATGCTAAGTCAGGTCAATGGTGGGAGAATGAAGGACAGAGAGCATTAGCTAATAACTCTGTAGCATTTAAAGGTAAGCCTGAGATGGGTACATTCATGCGAGAGTGGACATCTTTATATGAATCCAAGTCAGGTGAACGTGGTATCTTTAATAGACAAGCCGCCAAAGTTAAGGCACTTGAGAATGGTAGACGAGATGCTGACCATTACTTTGGTTGTAACCCATGTAGTGAGATTATACTTAGACCTTATCAGTTCTGTAATCTTACAGAGGTAGTGTGTAGAGCCACAGATGACCTAGTATCCTTAAAAGAAAAGGTACGTATGGCTACTGTGCTTGGTACATTTCAATCTACTCTTACTAACTTTAAGTATTTACGTAAGGTATGGAAGGATAATACAGAAGAAGAAAGACTATTAGGAGTTTCCCTAACAGGTATTCTTGACTGCCCTATATGGACAGAAGAAATACTAGAGATACTACGAGACGTAGCAGTAGAAACAAACAAGAAGTTTGCTAAAGATTTAGGTATCCCACAGTCAACTGCAATCACTTGTGTTAAACCTAGTGGTACAGTTAGTCAATTAGTTGACAGTGCTTCAGGTATCCATGCTAGGCATAATGATTACTACATCAGGACTGTACGTGGTGATAATAAAGACCCACTCACACAGTTTATGAAAGATAGTGGCATACCTAGTGAGCCTGATGTTATGAAGCCTGATAGCACAACTGTGTTCAGCTTTCCTATGAAATCACCTTCAGGTGCTATAACTAGAACAGCTATGTCAGCTATTGAACAGCTAGAGTATTGGCTTATGTTCCAAAGACATTGGTGTGAGCACAAGCCTTCCGTTACTGTATCTGTTAAGGAAGATGAGTGGATGAAAGTAGGAGCATGGGTGTACGATAACTTTGAAGAGGTATCAGGTATATCTTTCCTGCCATTTAGTGACCATACATATGCTCAAGCACCTTATCAAGACATAACAGGTGAAGAGTATGAGAAAGCATATAAACAAATGCCTGAGTCTATTGATTGGTCTAAGTTGGCAGACTATGAAAAGGAAGACACAACTAGTGGTGGAAGGGAACTAGCTTGCACAGCAGATGCGTGTGAGATGGTTGACATACAGGCTAGTTAATGTTAGAAAATACAGAACTAATATGGTGGCAGTGGTGGTTACTCATTGCTATCACCATAAATACGACAATAAACTTAATTGTTTTCTTCAAGGGTAGGAAGCTACACATAAGAGAACTATTACATCTTAAACCCAAAGCGAAAGGAGTTGCACATGGAAAACCTAGCACCAAGTAAAGAAAACAGAAAGAAGTTTGACATTGACCTAGAATATGGTAAAGTAAGAGAACAACTTGTAGCAGATATGTTACAGGATAAAAAGATAGAAGTAAAGAGTGAGAGAGATAAGTGGCAACAGACAGGTAACATAGCTATAGAGTATCAGTCTTATGGAAAGCCTAGTGGTATCAATGCAACAGAAGCAGACTATTGGTTTCACAATCTTTGTATAGGTAAAGACGTATTCTGCACACTAGTATTTAGTGTAGATAATCTCAAGAAGCTAATCGATGGATTAGATTACAAGAGAAGTGTATCAGGTGGAGACCATAACGCATCAAGAATGTATCTATTAAAACTTGACAAGTTATTTTCGTCTGATGTATTAAAAACATTTAAAGGAGAAAGTTAATGAGAGAGATGCTATTAAATGCGGCAAAGTCTTATTATGTTGGACTAATAAATAAACATATATCAAATGTAGAGATACTACTAACTAGGTCTGTAGGTATAGGAGAGCATCAAGATATACAGCAATCCATTGACACCGAGCTAGATGCAGTGGCTACAGCAGATGATAAACTTAACATGATACTAAAGTATTTTGAAAGGAGACAAGAAGATGCAAAAACAGAGGAAGAAAAGAAACCCCAATCTAAGTAAGTATGATGCTCCCTTGAGGATACAATTCGATAGGGGGTTCAATGCTTTTAAGGGCAAACAATATGTGAGAAACATTAATGGAGCAAGAATTATAGCAACGGAAAGTCCATATAATATAAATACTATGCAATATAGAGAGTGGCAACGAGGTTATAATTCTGCATATGCACAGCAATTAAAGAAGGTGAAAAATGTTGAAGCTAGAAGAAGAAGCGAAGAAGTTCATGCAAGATAACTTAGTTATAGCAGAGGTAATGACTGCTGATTTCTATGAAGCAAGAGCTAATAACACAGCTATCTTTCCAAAAGAAAAAGCCTTAGAGTATTTAGCTCTAGGCTTAACTAGTGAAGCAGGTGAGGTAGCAGGTAAGGTAAAGAAGATAATACGTGATGGCAAGGGAAACAAAGAAGCTATAGCCTACGAAATAGGTGATGTTCTTTGGTACTGTGCTGTATTAGCTAGTGAGTTGGGTGTCAGTTTAAATACTATTATGAAAAAGAACTTAGAGAAGTTACATGATAGGAAAGAACGTGGTACACTCGCAGGTTCAGGAGACAGTAGATAATATTAACGATAGGCAGTACTTAAACTATTGCCTATCAATTTACCTAAACGATAGTGATTTCTTTCAGGTTCATCCTTCTGCATTTCAGCGACAGACTTACCATACTTTGATTTATAATATTCATCAGCTAATTTTCTAGCTACACTAGATGTTCTTGTCCACTGTGCTCTATCAAAAGCAGTGAAAGATTTACCAAGTACATTATCACTTCTTGCTTCTTGCTCACCTAACATCTTAGCTATCTTTCTATATCTACTTAGTTTGTTCTTGATAGCAGCTTCTTGTTTAACTCTAGATAATTTTTTATAACTAGCAGAGTTTATTTCTCTAGCTAGATTCTGCTCTACGTACTTACCCATATACTTCTTTATATAAGCATCTGCAACTTTATCACCTGATGTAGGTACTATTTCATAGTCTTCATATCCATGCTTAACTAATTCCCTTTGAACATCACTTCTTTTAGCTGTAAGCTTTTGACCTGTCAACTGTGTAGTTAAAGGGTCTTGTTGTATTATATCACCCTCTTGTGTAGGACTTTGTAAGGCAGGTAAAGTTGAATCAAGAAAAGGTATATTCCTTTGGAAGGAATTAATAGCTGAACTTAAACCACGTTCTAATGCACCACTACCTTCTACTTGTCTAGAGTCTTTTACTGTCGCACCCTCTTTGTTAAAAGCGGCATTGATATCTTTTACAACTCTAGCAGGTGTAGCAAATGCTCCAAAGATTTCACCTACATATCCACCAAAGAACTCTGCCAACTTTTCTTGTTGTATATTATTACCATCCTCACGCATAAATTCAAAGGCTGAGTCAATCATATATGAACTAGCACCTGCTCTAAATTGAGCACCTGTCAAGCCTTCTATTAAAGTTTTAGTATCAATCTCTCTGCCTTCACCTAATCTTACTATGACATCAGCCACTGCTAAGTACGGAGTAATAGGAAAGAATGGTCTTAAGTCTACGGTTCTACCATCTTCCTTCTGTCCTTCATACCATTTAACATCAGGGTTATCAATACGATATTTTATAGCTGCCATAAGAGCCGCACTACCTACTGTAGCTTTAGAGAATTGCTCTCTAGCTAGTCTCATCTGTGCATCCGTACCTTTAACAGCTTTGCCTGTAATACCACCTTTAATATATTTAGTTGCACCACCCACTCCATTAAAAATAGCGGCAGGAATACTTAGTGGACTATAACTAAACTGAAACTGCATAGCATTAGCCATGAACCTAGCAAAAGGAAAAGCCGCAGTACCCACAGGTCCGGGAATAGGTCCTAGTGATTCATTAAACTTTATAAAATGGTGTGCAATAGTATCTCCTATCTTACCTTTAGATGCTTTGGGCATACGAGAGAAGGTAAAAGAAAGTGCATCTTCAGTCGCTTGCTTTAATACACTAGCAGGTAAACTTTTACCAGTAGCTAATGCTTCAGCCACTCCTGCAGCATCTTCACCACCAAGTCCTTTTAGTCCTGTTCTTCTTATCTGTTTATCAACAGAAGCAGAGAATACTGCTCGTCTAAAGAATCTATCCTGTGCCATATTTAAAGTGTTTGCCCACTTAGAGAATCTCCAAAGGTCATCTGTAGTATCTGCTCCTACCTCTTGTAATGACCTATCTATCTGTCTCCACAATCTAGGGTTATGCTTTAATAAAGCTTCTGCTACTTCTTTTGTCTGTCCTGAATCTGCTATAAAAGCAAGAGTGCCAAAGGCATCTCTAGACATATCACGTAAGCCATTCTTTATACCTTGAACACTAGCTTCACCTTTTAACAGTGAGGAAGTAGCTTTACCTAAATGATATAGACTAGTCTCTATTGAATTTGCACCCATCTCCATAGTCAATCTCATACCACCTGTAGCTACGTTACGTATAGTAGTGGATAGTTGTGTAACCATCAAGGCTCTACGGTTTCTATCTAGTTTTTGCATCATGCTATAGGCTTTACCCATGATACCAAGAGTCTCACTCTCTATGCCATATAAGTTTTCCCATCTTTTTTGGAACTCAGGGTCTATTTCTTTTAGTCTTTTAAATACTTTACCTGCTTTACCAAACCCACCTAAAATACTAGCAGCTTCATTCTGTCCAGCATTAAGTGCTTGTGTAAACTGCTCCATAGATAGACCTGACCTACTGATAGCTGCATCTAGTGCATCATCATCAATCATATCACCTGCTTCTACAAGTAACCTACCTACAAACTTAGTAACTTGTTTCTCTTTTAATATCTCTTGAGGTAAATCTTTAAATGTACCTGACTGTTCTATCTCTTCTAATAATTGTACACCTATCTGACCTACTCTATTTTGTATATCTTTTTTAATCTTGACATCAGTAAGTTTACCTATATCAAAACTAGGGTCTAGCTTATCGTATACTTCGTAACCTTTATTAACATCAAACTTAAAGTTCTGTTTATTTACTGCTTGTATAGCATCATCTGATAATTCAATACCACTATCAAGAACACTTTCTTGAGCTAATCTTTCAGCTAATTCTTCTTTAGCTATCTCCTTAGTTGCTGTGTTTTTGGCAAACTGTCTACCTAAACCTATACCACCTGCTACACCTAATAAACCTGTAATACCACCCACAAGAGCAGTTCTAGTTAAGTCACGTTCAACTTCACCATCTTCTCCTTTGGCTACTAAACCAGCTTCCTGTTCTATTTCTTGTAGTCTCATGTCAGCAGATACACCTACACCTGTCTCAACAGCACCCACTGTAGCACCTGCCTTGAGTGTACCCTTAGTAAATATTTTCTTGGATTGTTTTAAGGCTTCTTCTTTTGCACCTGCAAGCACAAGTTTCTTGATACCCTGTTGAGCACCAAGAGATGCAAGTTTACCTGCACCAAAGCCTATATATGTGAGGGGGTCAGTTAGAACGGACAAACCAAAGTCTTTGACAGCAGTTAAGACATCTCCACCACCTTCTTCATAGAAAGAAGGAAGTCGTTCCATCTCTTGATATACTCTACCAAACTTAGCTTTGTCTTCTTCGGATGCACCACGCATCCATGCAACTTGAGCACCTAAGTCTAATGAATTAGTTTCAAGTTGTCTTGTGTGTGTGAGGAATCTTTGTACATATTCTTCGTTACTCTCACCTTCTTGTTGTATACCATCATCACCGTAACGAGCTTTACCATATGCATTTACATCAGCAATAAACTTACTGTCATTAGCAAACTCTTCTAGTGTTTTAGTGCCTTCTTCAGGTGCTTCTACTTGTTCATAAGCAGTACGAGTGTCTTTAGGTGCTTTTGATTGCACTTCTGATTTACCATAATATGTATCTAATACATCTTCTTCTTCTTCGACTGATTCTTTTTCTTGTGTATCAGAAGAACTATAGAATAAGTCTAGTATATCTTCTTCTTTGTTCTCTTCAACAGCACTAGTATCTTTATCAGTATCAGATGTATTATAATATAAGTCTAATAAGTCTGGTTCAGCCATGTATTTCTATCCTATTTTTTAGGTGAACCATCTTCATTATGTGTTCTAGCATATTTTTTATCCCACTCTTCCATAGCTTTTTCTTCTTCATCACTATCAAACATAAAGCCACCTGTAGGTTTTTTGGGTACAGGTTTAGTGGGGTCTACATATACTTGTTTCTTAGGTAAACTTTTAATAGCTGAATCCATTAAGTTACTAGCTTCGTTAAAATCTATACCATAAATTTTCATTATGCCTTGAACAATTTTATCAGGGTTATCTCTTGCACTAGCCTTACCTAAACTATTCTTGACAAACTCTTCAGCACTAGGAAACTTTTCCTTTATCTTTGCATTAATGTCTTCAGGTTTGGTAGTATCACCTGACTTAGCACCTTTTTTATTCTTCTGATAATCTGCATATTCTTCACTTAATAATCCTTGAATTACAAGAGCTGCATTATTATTGATAGGTATACCTTCAGGTGTAAGTAAGGTACTAAGGTATTCTTTTTTTGCCTTACCAACTGCTTCATTTCTTATTGCTACTGCTTCAGCACCTACAACTTGCACACCATCTTTAGTAGCTAGTTGATTAGTACTATTCCAACCTACTCCGTCTTCAGCAGCAGACATAGTTTTTGTAAGTAAAGCAGACATGACCGATATACTAGCACTATTATCTGTAGTATCTTTTGCTTTAGCTTTAGCATTTATTTCTTTTGTAATAGTACTTAATTGAGATGTAAGATTAGTTTTATCTGCTTCAAATGTAGGACTATTCTTATCTAAGTTACGTAGCTTAAATGCAGTTTGGTCATACTGAGTATCTAGACTCTTAACCTCTGTAGGTAATTGACTAAAGTCAACCTTAAGATTACCTTTAAGTGCTTGTACTATTTTACCACTATCTTCATTCTTAAACTCACCTACGTCTTTATACTCTTGTACCATAGTATTAAATATCTTATCTTTATTAACTGCCATACTAAACAAACCTTTACTCTGTTTAGAAGCAGCAGAAGATAATCCACTTAGGTCAGCAGGTTTAACTAGTTCAGTTATAGCTTCAGCAGCATCTTTAGCTGTCTCAAAAGATTGATTAGGAGCATCCTTATCAGGTACATATTTAATAGCCTTAAACATATCTTCTTTTGTAGCACCACTATTCCTAGCCTTTTCAAGTGTATTTAATATCATATTGACATTAGCAGTACCACCTGCTACGACTTTAGCCGCCATGTTTCTAGCCTGTGGGTCATCACCAAAGAAAGATTCAAGCATAGTTATCTGCTCCATACGAGACTCTACTTTCTTACGTCTTTCTTTACGCATCTCTCTTTGCTCTGCAACAGACCTATCTAGTTCTTTCTCATAGAATTTCTTTACACGTAGTTCTTCTGTCTCAATATCTTTTAAACCTTGAGTTGCCGCACCACCAATAAATCCTGCTAAACTAAATGCCATTAAGCTCTCCTTGCCATTAATCCACTAGGCTCTTCATCATCTTCAGTAACCTCATTATCTATTCCCGGAACAGGGATAGGTTTATCCTCTTCTTGCTTTAACTTGTTTAGAGCCGCGGCTACCATACCTTCGCTAGGTGTATCGTCATCGTCAGGCTCTTCGTTACCTGTTTTATATTCTACTCCTTGACTATCTGCAAGATAAGCTAACATCTCCACTATAATAGGAGTAACTAAAATGCCTACATCTATAGAGTGAACACCTTCCATAACTGCTGTCAACTGCATACTATTAGCTATAGTAGTTAAGGGTATTCCCATTTCTATTATATCAAATAACTCTGTAGTAAATGCTTTATTTGTTAGTCTAGGTACATACCACTCTAATGCTTCTTCTAGTGTATTATATTGTGGTGGACTCTGCCAAGGTCTAGCACCAAACTCTGCTGTCAGAGACTGACCTGCTACAGGACCATCATGTACGACTTCATTTAATTCAGGCATCTTTTAAACCTTTTCTTTTGTTACGTATATCTTGTACATATCTCGCTACACGCATTTTAACATCATCAGGAGAACTGCCTGTGGATTGTCTTGAATCCATAGTACGAGTAAGTAATCCTTTAGATGGTGTTTTCTTTACCTCTGTTTCTTCTTCAATGGTTGGTACACCATTTATTGCCATAATCATAGGGTTAGTAATCATTAGAATCCTAGTGCTCCTCCAATAAACTTAGTCATAAGACCACCAAATGCAGCTGATGAATTATAATCATTCTTCATTTTTTGTATATCAGCATCAGCATCGGCAGCTAATTGTGCTTTAGCTAAATCAACAACACGACTTCTTTCATTCTCTGCTGATGTCCATGCCCACTCCATAGTGTCACCATAGTACTGCCATAAGTTATTATAAGCTTGGTTGCTTATACCTAATATGCTTTGAGCATTAAGTTCGTTAGCACGGTTAACAGCTACAGTATCTGCTGAAGCTATCTGTCTTCTCCAATTAGCATTAGACTGTGCTATCACCTGTTGGTTCTGTGCATTAAATACATCACGTGCATTATTTAGTTCAGCATTAAATCTTTCTACTGTATTGTTTTGTCCTGCATTAAACTGTTCTTGTGCATTAACTTGTGTAGCATTAAACTGATTAGCTTGTTGCCCTAACTGTGCAAAGAATTGGTCTACTTGATTTTGTGATGTAGCATTAAATTGTTTAGCGGCATTTTCAGCGGCAGTATCTGTAAACAAAGACTGTATCCTTTGCTGTGCATTAAACATATTAGCTTGCTGTGTATTAGATAAGTTAGCCATGTCCATCTGCATGAAAGACTGTGCGTTTTGTACAGCAGACTGTTGTCTATTGCTTAAGTTAGACATATCCATATTAGCAAGTGCTGATGCTTCTGCTATAACTAATGCCTGTTTATTAGACAAGTTATTTAGGTTCATAGTATTCACTGCTCTACTATTCTCTAGTGCTATGTTTTGTTCAGCAGTAAAGTTTTGATTGGCTATGTCACCTATACGAGATGCATTTTGAACTCTTGATTGAAATGCTTGGTCAAACTCCTGACCTATAAACTGTGCTCTCTGTTGAGCTGCAAGCATTGCTCTTTGTTGTCTGTTAGATAAGTTTTGTGTTTCAAACTGTGCCTGTACTTGTGCATCTGCCTGTGCTATAGGAAGTGCTGACTCTAAGGCAGCTTGAATCATAGCTTGTCCTGCCATGCTAGATGCACCTAAACCTCTTTGTGCCATTTGTGCTTGTACTGCACGTAAAGAACCTGCTGCCCATGCAGGTGGATTGCTTGCATCAAAGTTAGCAGTAAGAGTAGCAAGTTGTCCTTGTACCGTAGCTTGTTCTGTAGGTGTTGCTGTAGCAGCTTGAATCTGCTCTGCATAAGTAGATGCTGTTTCTGCATTAGCTACAGGAGATACTAGTTCACCTGCTTGCACCTGTCTTTGTACAGGGTTAGTCATTTGTGTAGCAATACCTTGTGCGGCATTTAACTCTGCTACAGAACTAGCAACCTGTTGTTGTGCAGTTACTTGTGCATTAGCACCTACAACACCTTGAGCTGCTTGAGTTTGTTGTAATGCTGTATTAACAGATGTCTCTGCTTTGGCAGGGTCTATTTGATTAGCTGAAGTTGCAGTTTGTCCTTGTGCTGTAGCTGTAGAAGCTAGTGTAGTAGGCACTGCGACAGCATTTGGTGTTACACCACCTGTGCTTGTTTGTAATAATTGATTAGTTCCTGCATCTACACCAACAGCTTCGACTGCACCACCTGTAGGTAATCCGGGTGCTGTTATCATTTGAGCACCCATCTCGCCTATATTAGGAGCAGAGGTAGTTGTTTGTCCTGTGTCCTTACCAAAGTTAGGATTAGGTGTAGTGCCATCAGCTAAGTATGGGTTAGTATCGGTTACAGGTCTAGTTACATCTTGAAAGTTTTGAGTTGGGGGAGTAGCTGTTGGTAATGTAGTTAAGCCACCCACATTAAATGATTGTGTAGGTGGTGGTACATAACCCCCAACCATATCTTGTTGTTGATTCTGTGCAAACCTATCCATCATATAGCCACCTTGAGCCATCTGTGGTTTAGGAGCTTGAGTACGTTTCATCATATTTTGTTTAGCCATCTCTCTTTGTTTTTCAGCAATGGCTAACATACCCTTATACTTTTCTGAAGCTGCAGGGTCTGACTGTATAAAGCTATTGAATCCTTGCATAGGTCCATCATAACCTAATACTCTAGCAAATGATTCTTGCATTTCTTGTTGTACTGCCA
>Ga0208791_1000570_pt1 | contig 16010 bp, 10 predicted proteins | sample 11_taG_FD_184084 | JGI IMG/M metagenome (GOLD analysis project Ga0208791, IMG submission 184084) | Marine viral communities from the Subarctic Pacific Ocean - 11_ETSP_OMZ_AT15265 metaG (SPAdes) (version 2) | ecosystem: Environmental > Aquatic > Marine > Oceanic | place: Pacific Ocean | collected...
AGCTCTATGTTACCATCTAAATATCTCCAACCTAATCTTATAGAGTATTTCTGATGTCTAACACCAAAGTCACTAAAGCCGTAAATCTTATTTACGTCGTGCTGGTTCTCTGGTATCTCACTAGTATATATTGCAGACTGATCTAATATAAAGTCAAAATTTATTCTTGAGTTTGTTGGGTGATTAAAATGACTACCTGAACTATGCGCACCTTCAGGTATCACATAAGTTCTAAACCCAAGATCATCAACTTCTTTTGTACAAGAAAAAAACACAAGAAGTATCAGAAACTTTTTCATTTAATATCCTTTTTTCTTTTTTCCTTTTTTACACTTTCTAGGCATAATTATTTTTTTTATGTTATTAATTTATTTCTCTCCACACTTTTTACTTGGGTTGCTAACTTGAACCCAATTTTCTTTTTTAAACCAATCACGTAGCGTAGCACCTTTTTTACGAGCACCTTTTACGTTTGATTTACTAGATCTTTTATAACCACCTTTTTTAGCAGCACTACGTTTTGCTCTAATAACTTTTTCTCTTTCAGCCTTGCTCATTCTACGAACTTTAGCCGCTGGTAAACAAACTTTTTTTGTTCCACCACCTTTTGTTTTTTTAGCCATTATTTTTTCTTTTTACGACCAAACCTAGATGGTCCACCAGCTTTAGTACATCTAACACCCCAACCAGAAGCGTAAGCACTAGGCCAAACTTTAAATTTTCTTTTTGCCGCTGATTTACACGGCCCACTAATTTTTCCCATAATTTACCATTTTACTTTGTTAGCCCAATAAGCGGCACTCATTTTTCCTTTAGCGATATTTTTAGCATGTCTAGCTTTAAAAGATTTTCTTCTAGCCTTAGACTTAGCGTCAGTTTTCTTACCAGCAGTACTAACGCCTTGCTGTCCAAATCTAATTATTTTTTCCTTACCACCACTACAAGCCTTTACTATATGTGACTTTGTTTTGTGGCTAGGTGTTCTTTTAGGCTTGTTACAAGCCATTTTTGCTTTACTTACTTTTTTAGCCATGTTAAAAGTCGCTCATTATTTGTTCGTTAATAAATTCTTGTATTTCCTTCTTCGTTGCAAGCATTTTAAAACTTAAATCTGCTTGGTATCTTTTTATTTCTTCACCGTCTTTAAATATAATTATAGTAGGTACTATAACTATTTTATGTTTTTCTTGTAGCTTTGTTTCTTCAACTATATCTACTTTAGCTAGATCACAGTCGTTTAGTTTTTTAAACCACTCTACGTCGTTAGCAGAGTTCCAGCTAGCATTAAACTGAGTTACAACAACTTGTGAAAAGGTGTTGTTACATACCAGCATTAATGTTGCTAAAAAATATTTCATATTATCTTAATTCGTCTATTTTGTCTTCTATTCTAATCATACGTTCCTCTAACTTCTTAACATCGTCTCTAGTCTCCATAATAGTGTTTCTAATGTTCTCATCTTTCATGTTAAACTCCATACGAGTTACATCAGGTTTTGGAAGCTCTTTTGCTTCGGCTATATCTGCTTGTAAAGCAAACCACATGCCTATTACACCGGACAATGCAAAGCCAACTGCTATGAGTGTTTTAATGCTTATGTTAAAGCCGGTATCTTCGTTTAATTCTTTCGCCATTTTTGTAAATTTGTTATAATTAAAAGATTACGTAGTTTACTCCAAATTTAAAGTCGTACCACGTTCTATTCCAATACTTATTGTATTTTCCTTCTGTAAAAATACCTAGATGTTTATTTAGCTTACAACCAAGTATCAAACCACTGCTATAATCCAACCATTGACCGCTGTTGTACTTCTCATAAGAAAACTCACCATTATCTACGTGAAACGGCATTACACTAGTCCAAGCATGTGACCAAAATGATTTTGTATAATAGTAGTAATCAAAACCTAGAACAACAGAGTGTTGTATTGTTTGACTCAACTCGTTACGTTTTCTTTCTGTATAATCAGCTAGCATAGTTGGCATAACAACCTCTTCCCAAATCTCTTTGCTTGTAGCAACGAGTTCTCCATCAGGAGAAAAATACTCACTAGCAGCTACATCGACATTATAGCCTTCTTGTAGTGCTAGGTAAGTGTAATGTATATTGCCATTGCTGAGCACCCACTCTGCTAAAGGATCGTAACCATATGGCTCTGATAACCTTTGAGCAAGCCCAGCATTGAAAGACAATTTGTCATTAGCTTTATATCTGTATCTTTGTGATGTTTCAAAGTACTTAATATCAGCAAAACCATCTTCTAGGTATTCGCCTTTTAATATATACTTGTCATCTACAAATCTTATAAAGTGATGTTGATCTAAATATTCATTACCTTGTTGTCTTTTATAATCTACTTCAAATAAAAATTCTAAGCCACGTACTTTACCCACGTTAGCACCATCTGACCAGGAGTTTTCAGTACCATCGTAAAATGTATTAGCTCTGTTTTCATAACCAAACCTTGCAATCTTACGTATACCTAAAGCTAAGTTGTAATCGTAAGGTGTTTCTACTGTTACAGTTTCTAAACCGTTAGTCACAGAAAAAACGTCTATATCAGATACAGAGTTACCACCATTTGCTGCGGCATAAAACGTAGCAAATTTAAAATACTTTTTTAAGTTTACCTGTGCACAAGATTCTTTTGGCGCGGCACAAGCAGCAAGTGCTATACACAATATTACAATTAGTCTTTTCATTTATCTCTTTTTAATAGTTCGCTGTTTAATCTCTCTTTTTTTAATTCCAAATTTTTGTTTACCTTTAGATTTTTCAACATCTTCAATACCTAAATTCCATTTGCTCCAACCGCTAAACATTAAAAGTCTTTCAAAAGCACTGTTTTGATTATCTAGACTTTCTCTCATATTTAAAGTTTTGTTGTACAGTCTATTTAATGGTATGTTTGCAAGACCCTCTATATAGCTTGTATAAGCTGACCACATAGGGTTTTCAATATCAAGAGTGTCCATTTCATCAATAACTTTTTTCTTCCAAACTAAATCTCTTTCAGCTTTAAGTAATTTTCTAGCTTTAATACCTAGTGGCGGTGAAACCTGCAGGCCTTCTGCTAAAACATCATAAATATTTGAACTACTTTTTTTGTCTTTTTTATCAAGACGTTTTATAGCCATGTTTTTTAACGTAGAAACAATAGCGCCCGAAACACCAGACCCTCTTAAAACAGAATCAATACTACCGTTTATCATGCGTTCCTTTTTCTTTAAATATTTCTCGTCGTCTTCGTCATCGTCAAACATAGCCATAAACAACGCTGATTGTAAAGAGTAAAATATTAAGTTTTGTATTGCAAGGTAATAAGCTATCCTTGACATGTTAGATATATCACTTTGAGCCTGTGTTTTGTTGCCAGGTGTTATTCTTCTATTTTTAATATCTAAAAATGCTTTTTTACCTAATCTATTAAACTGTGATGTTACGTTTTGAAATGCTAATATAACTTTACCAAGAGGTGATGCTTGTTGTTGCGAAACCATATCTGGTCTTGCTGACTGTTGCGTAGCTTCTGCTAATACTTGAAAATCAACAAATGCTTTTGACTCAGCTTCTTTTTGACTTAATCCTTCTTTTAAATAACTATTAACTCTGTTTCTGTAAAACGGAGCACCACCAGTAGCAATTGCTATATTATCACCTACTTGTGTTGGTAAAAAACCTATTTCTAATAGTTTCTTTATAACTGCTTGAGCTGGGTTTTTAGCATCTCTAACAGACGCAGCCAACTCAGCACCATTTACATCAGTCATAATACCACCTCTTCTTTGTTTCATAAAGTCAGAGTTAAACAACATAGCCCAATCAGCCCAATATTGTTTTTGATTTGCAAATGCTTTAGCTGCTGCAAGAACGTTATTGTCTGCAAAGTTTATAAAGTTAACAAGTGACATTTGCTGCAGTACAGCTGATCTAATGTTAAAAAACATTGTTGCTGCTACAGAACCGTTTAACCAGTTCATAAACTGATTTACTTGCTTGTTTTGTCCACTAGGTCTATTTCTACCTGTTTTAGTTCTATATAGCATGTCTTTTAACGCGTCAACCATTTCAGCTCCATAAGCAGCTTCTATCTTGTTCATATTTTCTGTTGAAAATATTATATCAGCGTTTTCAAAAAACTCAATAAAAAATTGTTCTCTACCTATTCTACCTGTAGCATCGTCTAAATCTGTTCTTAAATCACCAGCCTCCCAAGTTTCTGTAGGTGTTACATAATCTTCTCTTTTTGATATTACATTTATAGCATCTGCATAAGCTTGTAGCTCACCATCGGACTTAATTAAATCAACTAATTCTTTTTGATCAGTTTCACTTAAACCAGGTACCTCATAACCATGCTTATCCCATAAATAAACTCTTATGGCGTCTTGATATGTAAAATCACCATCCGGCGTTTTATTTGCAAGCTTTTTCTTCACATCAGGAAACTGTTTATTTAAGTTTTTATAATCATTTGCTATTGATTGTCTAGCTGTATTTAATTCTCTATAAGCCCTATTTAACGGCCTAATTAATGCTTGCTCAAAAAAGTCTCTATGAGCATTACCTTGCTTGCCTTTACCTATAAAGTTATACAACAATCCTACAAAATCCTCGTGTGATGGTGGTATAAAAAATCTAAATTTACCTTTGCTAGCACCTCTTTTTCTAGCTTTAATAGCACTAAATCTTTTCTTAGATTCAATACCAGTTACATCTTGTAGTATATCATTAAACTCAGTGTTTAAAGTTTTACTAAATTTAACCTTAGCTTGCTGCACCTTTGACTTAACATCAAATTGATCTAACATGTTTTTAACTGCTTGTACATTTTGTAAAGCATCATCAGCAAAGTAAAAATCATTATAACCTTCACCAACCTTATCAGCTATCCAAAGTGCTTTTGCTTCTGATGTAGAGTTACCTAAACCAGTTATATTTTCTAAAGGTATATTTAAACCATTAGCTTTTAAAAAGTCAAATATAGCTTTTTGAGCTTGTGGTGGCCTTGCTGTTAATACAAACATATTTTCAGGACCAAACTTACCTTGTAGCTTTATTGCTTTATTAAATAGTGGTGCTAACTTACCTTTTACAACTTTATTAAAATCTGAAAAATCAAACGTATAACCTTGGTCTAATAAATCTTGATATGTACTAGCAAATTGTTCTGCGTTTAAAGTTCCAGTTTTACCATCTGGAGTTGTATATTTAACTAACGACTCTGTAGTAGCTAGCGTGTCATCAAAATCTAAAACAGTGATACCTTTAGACTCGTTTTTAGATGATCTAGAGAACATGATACCTTTATTTAATCGATTAACTTCCCTAGTGTTATTAGCTCTTTCTAGTGTACCTAACTGGTCTTTAGTAAGGCTAGAAACAATATCGTCATATAGTGTGGTTTTAAAATCATCTATTTTATATATTTTTTTTGCAGCCTCTAAATTACCAGCTAGTCTAAATATATTTTTATCATTAACTTTACCTGTAGCAGCATCAATCATATTAAACAATTCTAAAGGTCCATATATGCCTTTATAATCCTTTACATTGTCTTTGCCGTTTTTTTGCCACTCGTTATTTATAACCAATAGAGCTGACTCTTTTGATTGTTGGCTGCTTGATTTTAAGTGCTCAAACTTTATAGTGGCATCTAAAATAGAGCCTGGTAAATACACATAGCCACCTGGGGCCATTATTCTTTCACCTGTAGTTCCTATAGCCGCGTTTGCTTTTTTAAGCTTTAACACATAATCGGCTTTGCTATTAAACTCTTTACTACCAACTTCACTAGAGTGCAACCACTCTTCTAAAGTTGTGTTCCACAAGTCATAAAACTCAACCTGCAAAGAACTTTCTTTACCTGTAAAATACTCTTTAGCTATAGCTACTTGTTCTTTCAAGCTATTAGCATTGTATATCTTTTTTAAACCAGTGTAAAATGTAGATGCATAAGAACTTTTTAAATTTTCAAAATCAAAGTTTTTCCATCTATCTAAAGTTTTTTTACTAAGAACTGATTTGCCTTTTTTATTTAGCCTACTTATAATACCTTGTTTTAAAGTACTACCAACCTTAGCCATATCAGAACCAACTATATTGTAGTGTCCAGCGAAAAAACCTAATAACAACCTTCTATTACCATCAGTTGCATTTTCTGGTAAAACTATTTGGTCCGCAAGATCATAAGATGTCTTTAAAAACCAAGCCATAGCTTTTTTATCTTTTTTAAACTTAGCATCTGACAATGTCCAAAAACCATTTTTCAAGTAATCGTTTAGTTTTTCATTACCAAAACCCACTCCTTTTATAGCCTTTGTAAATTGCTTAGCTTCTTTACCTCCATCAGCAACAAACTGTGCCATGTTCTCTACGTAGTCTATTATTCCATTGAAATAAACAGGAAATTGTTTTTTAAATTCTTGGTCAGTAAGGTTTGCGTAATTACCTAGTATTTGGTATGACTTATCTTCAGTTATTTTTGGATCAACTTCTTTTAAATAATCTAGTATATACGGCATGTCTTTTTCTTTAGACATACTTTTACTAAACATAACAGCTGATTTACCATCAGACAACCTTAGCATTGATTTTGCGTTGTTTTCTGTTACATTTTTAGAAAGTACCTCTCTAACAGCTTGATTGCTCATCATTTTACCCGTTAGATTAGCTAACGCTAAAACTCTAGCCGATGTATTTCTATCTGTACGATCTGGCTTACCATCTATAATGCCAAAAGTCTCTAAAAAATCTTTTTTGTTTATATCATTTTTTTCTTGTATTGCAAGACCAGCTTTACTACCAGTTTTAGCTGCTTTAGCTCTATCTGTTTTTGTATAAAAAGCCTTTAACAAACTACCAGGAACGCCAGTTGCTGTACCACCTGTTGTAGCGCCTTCAGGTAGCATTGCTATTAAAACATCTGCGTTTTTATTAATAAACATTTGTGCAGACTGCAATTCTTTTTTAGTTATATTTGCTAAGCTAATTAGTTTTTTAGGAGATATACCAAATAACCCACCAGTTATTTCAGGTGTTTGGTCTTTTAAGTTTTTAAAGTTTAAATTCTCAATATCTAAATCAGGTAGTTTTTTGCTAATTGCCTCGTCAACTTTATTTTTAACGCCTAACCTATCAGATAAAATAATTTTCTTTTTCTTTGGTTTAGCTTCAGCTTCAACCTCAGCAACTTCTTCAGCCATAACTCCTTTAGCTTCTGTTACATCTTGTGTAAACTCTTCACCTAAAACTCTTCTTGAAGCCTCAATAGCTCTTGCTGGTAAGAATTTATTTATAAAAGCAGCTAATGGTACACCAGACTTTGGATCGTACTCTCCAATAAGGTCTAATATACCACGTTTACCAGTTTCTATTTCATCAGTCAACAATTGTCTATCAAAACCAGGTGCTTCACTACGTTTTTCTACTATTTTACTAACAATAGGTTTAAACTCATTTATAATATCAAATGCACCAGTAGCACCTACTTCTTCGTATATACGCTGTACTTTGTCAGAAGCTGTTTTAGATATACGCTTACCTTTAACACCAGGATCTTGTTTAGCAAACTCAGCGGCTCTTTCTGTAAGTTTACCTTTTTTTATATTTTTAGAATAATCTTTTAAAAAGTTATATGTCTGTCTAGCGCTTTCAAACTCTTTTTGATAGCCAAACTTATTTAACACCTTGTGGACAGTATTTTTAATTTTACCAAAAACACCTTCGTTAAAAGGCAAGCCACCGTCTACGATAGCGTCTGAAAATGCTGTAAACAATTCTTCAGTTTCAAAAACTTTATCACCGGTTATACCGTAACTACTAGCTAACCTACTTAATATGACTTGTTTTTCTTTTGAGCCTAGTAAGTTTAAAAACTCTGTATTAAGCTTTATTTTTTCTTCTGTTTCAAGCTTGTCGTATGAATTACCTATAATACCATGTAATAGCTCGTGAGATCCAACACCAATAGCGCCTGTTTCTCTAGCAACGTCTCTATTTATATAAATTTTATTACCTATAATAGCACCATCAGAATCAGCATCGTCGGGAAACTGCTTAGTAAATTCTTCTTGAGAAAGTTCTATTTGTTCTAAACCTAGTTTTTCAGATTTTTCTTTAGTAGCTTCTAACGATGTTTGTAATAATTGTTCTTTAGCAGTTTCGTTAATTAATTCTATACTCTCGCTTAGCTTTTTATCTTGGTTGTTTAAACCCCTAATAGCATAACCAAACTCACCACTGCTAATTACACCGTCGTTTAATTGCTTTTTTAAAGACTCAGCTTTAGATTTTATATTATCTTTTTCATTTATAATATTTATTAAAGATTGTTTTTGATCTTCGTTAAGTATTTCACTTATTTTTCTTTTTTCTTGTATATAATTTTTAAGATCTTGCTCTGCATCTTTAATATCTAAATCAATACTGTCTTTAACCTCTTTATTTCTTGTGTTGTATTTTTTATTATTTAAACTAGAAATATTATCTATTTTTTCATTTAACTCTTTGACACTAGCATTGTTACTTCTTAAAGCTCTATTAACAGCTCTACTAGCAACGCTCATTTGCCCAGCACCTAAAAATCCATTTAACCACATTTCTAAACCTTCATCACTGGTCATAGCATCCCAAGAGTCTATAGAAGCTTCTTTTACAGATTTTCCTAGACCTAAACCTTCGTTTAGCTTTTCAGTACCTAGTTGAGCAACTTCTGTAAAGCCTTCACCACTTCCAGTCCATAGCAGCTTCGCTAGCTGCGTTCCTTTACCCGGAACAGATTGTATGTATTTAGTAACTCCTTTTAAACCTACATATTCTAGACCTGTAGCTAAAGCACCAAGTGCTAGTGGTATAGCTATTTCTGTTTGGTTATTATTTACTAGTTTTTGCAAAGCTTCTGGGTCATCACCATATATTTGCTTTGCTTTTGCTTCATTGTAAGCTGTATACATAGGCGCAGCAACTTGAACTGGCAATGAAGCGCCAAAAGTTAAAGCAGCAGGAATTGCTGTTTCAGCCATACTAATACCAGCTCCAAAAACACCAGCTAAAAGATCAGAAGGTGAACCTGATGTTGCCCCAGCAACAATACCTTTTCCAGTTTCTTTAAAATCTAGTTTTTCTATTTTATCGTAATTACTTATAATTTTTTTTTCAGCTTGCTCTCTTAGCTCTTGTTGCTTTTCGTTACCGTAACCAGGTATACCATCAATATCAGCTGTGTATAAATCTACAGCTGCAGATTGTGCAGAATATAAAGCACTTTGCAAAGTTTCTGGTATATTGTCAATTCTATTAGCCATATACTCAGCTGTCTTTTTTCTTTCTTTAGAGTCAACTAATAGTTGTGGTAGAGCTTTTACAACATTAACTATTGTCATACCAGTTTTTGAAAAACCAGGCATACCAGCTTCGTAAAAAGATTTCATAGCTAAAGCCTCAGGATCAGTTTTAACTTCAACCATACCAGAGGCTTTCATATCACTCATATAAGTATCAAAGTCGATATTATTTTGCTCAGCAAAGCTTTTTAGTTCATCAAGCGTTGTTGTTGATCCGTTTAATTCAAACATATAATTTATGTTTTTGGAGTGTTATAAGTTGGGATTGGTATGTCTATATTTGTATTAGTAGTGTCTGCACTTAAACCTGCATTAAAATCAAAACCACTAGTTGATGCAATTTTACCAGTTGATCTAAATTGAACTGGTAAATTAACAGCAAATTGCAAAGCGTTTCTCATTGCTTTTTTATCACTTGGACTAAACTCTGTCCCAGGTATGTCGTAACCACTAGAATCTAAAATAACAAAATTACCATCTCTTTCTGCGAACTTTCTATCAGAAGGTAATGTTAAAGAAAGCAAATCACTAAGTTCTAGCTTGTCAACGTTTAACAATTGGTTTATAGCGTTGTTTACAGCTTTAAAACTTTTAGTTTTATCACCATCTAAGTTTATTCTTTTATTATAAACAACTTTGCCTTCATCATAACCATCTTTTACTACATCAGATATGAAGTTTTGAAAACCTGCTTTGTAAGGTGAAAAACCTTCTTTTGTCTTTAGGTTGTCTCTTTGATCGCTAACCAACCAATCTTGCATAGACATTTTTGGAGCTAGTTGCTCTTTAACAACAGTGTCTATATAATTACCATCATACTCATCAAAACCATCAAAAGCCATGTCAATAACACCTTGACTACCTACTTTCTTAAAAAGTCTATTAACTTCTCTGCCAGACCTTTTTGGATCCCAACCCAAACCTTTATTACCTAAATTTCTTTCAGTATCAAAAATTTTAGCAACACCATCAGCACCAACAACGTCTGTTAATGAGTATTGTGGAAACTCTGAGTTTCTTCTGTATTTATTTGTTGATTTATCTAAAAACTCTAATTCACCACCAGTAACTTTAAAACCATCATAATCACCAGCGTATACACTAGTTAAAAACACATTGTCATTACGGCGTAAAGAAGTAGACAAATCATCTTTGTCTTGAATAAACTCAACTCTATTAGCTAAATGAGCTTCTAGGTTTTTATTTAAATTCATAAACCCAGTTTTTATACTGTTCATTTTATCAACAGCTTCTCTGTAACCAGCATCTGATGGGCTTAGTTTAGAAGCTACTTTAGCAGCTTCTGCGTATTCGTTTTTTGAATCTCTTAAATATCTTTCTACTTCAGGTCTCATACCTTGTGGTAGTTTTTCTATGTTTGCACCAGGTGGTAAAGAGTTTACAAAGCTAGCCATTTTATTATCAGCTATTTCTAACTCCCTCATCATACCTTTTACTACAGGTTGTAAAACAGCTCCATAATCTATGAATTGTTCACCTGTACCTCTTGATGCTTGTATTAATGCTTGATTTGCTGCCATATTATTAAAGTTTATAATTTAACATGTTAAACTGTTGTGGTTGGTATGGAAGTGATGATGGTCCTATAACAGGGCTCATATAAGCTTGGTTAGTAAGATTTAAAGGAGTACCGGACATAGTTGCGTTTGCAAGATTAAAATTATTACCTCCACCAAACATACCTTTAAATTGACCACCAATACCCATCATTGCTAAACTACCTATACCACCAGCAATAGCTTGTCTAGCTTGTGCTCTTGCTCTGTTAGCTTCAGCTAATCTTTGTGATTCAATACCAAATAGTGTTGCTGTTTTATCAGCCTCTAACCGTCTAGCCTCTGCAGCTCCTTGTGCTTCCATTTGTTGAACTACGGCAGCTCCTTGCGCGGCTAATCGTTTGTTAGCAGCTTCTTGCTGACCTATTGATGCTGCAGCTTGTTGTGATGCTACTATACCTTGACCGGCTACAGCTTGGGCTAAACCACCAATACCACTACCACCAGCAGCTTGTTGAAGTCCTGATAATAAATTAGCTTGTTGCTGTTGTTGTTGTTCTCTCATAAACTCAGCTTGTTGTAAGTTTACAGTTAGGTCTTCGTATGGGTTTTCCATATCAGCATATAAGTTACTAGCGTCTAGAGCTTCATATTTAGCTCTCATCTCATCTCTAGCAGCTTTAGCTTCTCTTTGCGCTCTACGTCTACGCTTGCCACCAAATATACCTGATAGTAAACTAGCACCAGCTTGGATAGCCATTAAAGTTGTTGTCATATTTATTGTTTATTTATATTATAATTACACTTTTTACTCATTATTTACTACTTTCGTTAACCTCTGAACTAACTGTAAAAAGCTCTGCTTGTTCTGTTGAATCATTTATCATTTCTACCTCTGCATAGTAACCCATTATACCAGGAGTATTTATATTTGTATTTTTAGCGAAAAACAAATAATCACCTATCTCTGGTAACGGTATGTTTGCTACAGCTTTAACTGTTATTTTGTTTTGGCTCTGTGTTATGTCTACGCAAGAACCTATAAGTTTTACAGAACCTAGTTGTTTACCACTTGAAATTCTAGTAAAATACACATTGTCGTAAGCACCAGTTTCAGCGCCAGTAGCAACACCATTAGGTTTTGACTGAAGAGAAACGTTTATAGGGTTTGAAAAAGTATATACTATATCTGGCATACTATTGTTGTGTTGTTAATATATCGTTAATATTTAAATTTGTAGTTTGGTCTGACGATCCATGAAATAAAACCGTAGCCAAGCATCTAACAGTAGCAACTTTAGTGCTTTGACTGTTATCTATAGCTATTGAAAATTCACTAAAAGCTACAGAGGTACCACCGGATAAAGTTATATATTTTCCCGGCGCAGCGGTTAAAGAACTCCACCTTTGAGTTGTAAACTCTTGAGCACCTAAGATTATGCTATAACCAGAGGCTGATGTCGATGCTGTGAATAATATTTCTGTTGGTTCGTAAGACAACAATATAGAGTTGTTTCTATTAGTTTGACCAGAATCTGTAAAGCTGTTAGAGCTTAGCGTAAATGAACCTGATGCTGGTGGATTATTGTTTGTAATTGCAAAAGTAATAATTGTAGGTTTGTATTGCTTTACAACTAAAGTTGTTGGTGATAATAAAGGACTTACAAAAGAGCCTGCAGCTATTTGAGTAAGTACAACATTATAAGTTAAATTAGTAGATGTTGCAGGAAAAGGAATAGGTATACTAAATACACCGTCACCACCAATAGTGGCTGTAAAAGGACCTTTGAAACTTAAAACAGTATTTGCAGTTAATGTTTGTGCTAGGCTTAAAACTATACTAGCCCCAGTTACTGATACAACTGTACAATCAGCCACACCACTTCCAGAAACAGTCATTCCAACATGTACACTAGAGTTTGAAACTTGCAAAGGTATAGATGTAGAACTACTAACGTTTGATTCAACAACAGCGGTAGTTAATTCAATGTCTGCTCCTCCGGAAATTTTAGCAGTAACAGTTAAGGTGGCAGCAGGATCACCAATTACTTTTAATGTTTTAACACCTCCATCACTACCTATATCAGATTCATCAAAAACATAAGAATATATTTTACCTGTAGAAGGTGGAAAATTAGCCGATCCTAGCGTATTAAAAAATATAGACTCTTCACTATCTTCATCAACCGGTTGGTACGGAAATAAATACCTAACCGTAGTCTCTCTAACTGTAAGATCACCACCAGCTATAGATCCAGTGTCTACGTTTGTCACAGTATAATTTTGAGGAAAACTTGTGTCACTAAAATCTACAGTTGGCTCACTACTAAAAACATGGTTAGCTATAGCTGTAAATTGCTTTTTAAAAAGCCTTTTTGTTTGACCTGGAAAACCAGTCACTGTAAACGTTGTGTTATTGTTGCTTAGCGTAGCATCAATAGCCGTTGTTGTTTCAGTGCAGTTTGTTATTTTACTTACTATTGTTCCCATTTTGTTTGTTTATTTATAAGACTTGTGGATTAGCGTTTCCAATTACAGTGAAAGAACGGGTGTCGTCATTAGAAGGCATGTTAGTGCTAAAAGATATTGTTGCTGTTACATTGTTGTTAATAGCATATGGAGTTGCTGTATCTGCAAAAACTATTCCACTTATACCAGTAGGTGTTCCTTGTAAAGAAAAGTCTGCCGAAGCTATAACGTATCTAATATTATTTACTATTTTAGGTTCTATTGTAAATACTTGGTCTGATATAGCACCGGTTTGATTTGTTGTTGTAGTTTTGGTTCCGTTTGGTAAACCAGTTCCACCAACCCAGTCGTATAGTGGTTGGTAATCTAAAGAGTTATTTGTTAAAGCACCATTTAAAACTAGCTCGTGATACGCGCTTGTCGACCCAACATCAAGCGCAAAACCTAATCCTTGAAATGCTCTTTCAGAAATATCGTTGGTAGTTGTTCCAGTTGAGTTACCTTGTATATAGTTAAACCACTTGTTTTCTTTATCTAAAAAGTATGGTATTGTTCCAGAATCTAAATCTGTTGTGATAGTGTTGTTATACCAACCATTAGTAGCAACTTGATCTTCTTGCCCAGATACTGTGCTGTAAATTCTAGATGTACTACCTTCATAGTTTAATGTTTTAAAAGTTTTAACAGATGAAAATTCTGTATTAAATACAAACTTAACTTTAGATGCTGTAAAAGTGTTATAATATGTGTTTCTTAATTCATTAACACCGTGCTTCCAAATCTCACCATCATACATTGTGTAGTAGCCGTTATTTAATGAACAACCAGCCTCAGGTATAAAAGATTTAAAACTAGTCCAACCATTTACTCTTTCTGTAAAACTAACAGTTGTATCTCCAATTGCTTGTGGGTATTTTAACGTTAAGTTGTAAATATCTTTAGTCTCATCATAACTACCTAAAAGCACCTCAGCATCTCTCATGTTTGTTTTAAAGTAGTCTAACATGCCTTTTTCAGCAATGTTTGTTATACCATCACCAGACAATCTTAAAACAGCTCCTTTCTTTTTATCTGTATAATAAACTCTATAACCATAGTTAGCAAAGCTTTCTGGGTTTTTAGATATACCAAAATCCCCAGCAAACGGAATAACTTGACCTAACACACTATCAGTTGATAACAACTGTGGATTACCATCAGCGTTAAACAAAGCATTTTTATCTACTAAAACTTTTAATGTTTTGTCTTCACAGAAAGTAACCATGTTAGTGTTTCTTGTAAAGAGCTTTTGTATAGAACCATATTCAGGGTTAAGTTGTTTTGTTATTTTTTCAGCTTGAATAAACTGATTAGAGTTGTTAATACCATCTTTAGTTACAAATATACCAGAATATATTAAACCTGTTTTTAAATGTTCTTGTTTATATGTTCCAGAAAAAGTTGAAGAAACTTTAGGTCCTTTGTCCATAATAGGAGCGTTAAAGTCATCTTTTATTCTATTAGACTCTACACCATTACCAAAAGCAAAACAATTAGACCAGTCCAACTGTACTTGTCTTAATTTAACAGTGTTTGATCCAGACGGCATATCTTCTGCTAAAACAAAATCTTGTGCAAAATTATACCCAACCAAGTTTGATGTATACACAGGGCCATCGTGTATTTTAACTATAGTACCAGCTGGTATAAGAGCATTAGTATTTGAAACTTTTGTTAAAGTTAAAGTGTCTTCTGTTGCAGAATCTATAGTTGAATTAACAAAGTCACTATTAGAAGGGCACGATATATAATAACCAACTTTTGGAATTAATATAGATCTTGAAGTTTCATAAAATAAATTTAAATCTACAGGGTCTTCTTTTGGTTCAACTTCAAATACAGCTGGGTTTTCAGTAAAGAAAGACTCGTCGTTTGGTAAAGTTTCTATTATTTCAAAAACTTTAGTATTATCTGAGCTGTTATTTGTAGAATTATTACTTAAAACATTCATTTCAACAGTGTTTGCTTGTGTAATACTATCTGCAACAACACCTGTTGCAACCTGCTTGTTTAGTTTAAATTTAAAAACAACACCGTTCACAGCTTCAAGACCACTTGCGTTTACATTATCTGCACTGTCAAAGTTTTTAATAGGTATTATTGTTGACTCTATAACCTCGTATATAACGCCTGGATCGTGATACCATCTAAATTTTAAACCAACACCTTTAGCCATTTTTTGGAAAAAGCTATATGTATTTGGGTTAAAATCACTTTGGTCTAAAGCATCATAAAACTTATAATTGTCGTATGTCCAGCCAATACCTTTACTTAAAAAAGATGGTATTCTTCCGCAAAATCTAAAAGCAACCATTTGATTACCTACTTTAAAACCACCTTCAGAGTTTGAAACCCCATGAGACTGTGCGGATGGTGAGCCTTCCTCGTAATAAAGACCTTCGTCCACAGCCCAATACTGCATTTTATTTTTATCACTACTTATTGGTGGGTCAAAATCCGTAAGTGTTGAAGGCCAGTCAGTGTAATCTTTGTCGTAATCGCGATTGTCTATAGTTGTATTTGCTGCACCAGGTGAATTACCACCATGTCTAATATACCTCATGTTTTGAGCCATAGAAACATAATTAGCTCCAATAGTAGAGTTTTGTGTGTTTAATACGTAGTTTTTTAAATTGTTA
>Ga0208791_1000578_pt1 | contig 15848 bp, 28 predicted proteins | sample 11_taG_FD_184084 | JGI IMG/M metagenome (GOLD analysis project Ga0208791, IMG submission 184084) | Marine viral communities from the Subarctic Pacific Ocean - 11_ETSP_OMZ_AT15265 metaG (SPAdes) (version 2) | ecosystem: Environmental > Aquatic > Marine > Oceanic | place: Pacific Ocean | collected...
AACAGCCGATACAAGGCTCGTGAGCGATACAGCTTCGGCGTATCTGACCCACTGGGCATCTTCGGTTCACCCGGCGCTTCATAAGAAGCAAAAAGGTGTTAAGATTGGGGGCTTCGGCCCCCTTTCTTTTGTGGGTAGAAAAGTAACATGCCTAGACAAACTAAAGTAAAGAAAGAGTCGCAAGGCTCCCGAGTGTGCACTTCGTGCAACAAAGTTAAGCTGCTGTCCCAGTTCGAGCACTTCAAAGAGGGCTTTGTACGGGGCGTCTGCCAACAATGCGTTACCCTCCAAAGATCAAGAAAAACCTCCGCCACCCCCGAATCCTACCTCCGAGTTCTAAACGGCCAGTTAAAGTCTCAGCGTGTCAAGCAGGGAATTCAGTATGACCTAACCACTGAAGACGTTATAGATATGTGGGAGATGCAGGACGGCAAATGTGCTTTATCGGGTATGCTTATGACCCACCAGAGAGACGGCACTTACGGCGATAGAAAAAAGAAAGATTTCAACGCCTCGATAGATCGCATAAACCCCAACGGCCCTTACGTACGGGGCAACGCCCAACTAGTGGCTAACCGTGTTAACACCATGAAACACACGCTAGGCGAAGATATGTTCATATGGTGGATAAAGAACATTTACGAACACAGGCTTAAGTGATACTGTGAAACTGCTTTATCCCCTTGAGATTTGGCCCGGTAGCCACAACTGCCGGGTCTTTTTTCTTAAGTATTGTGGACTTACCACCGAAATGGTATATAGTAAGACCATACCGGGGTCATCCGGTGTATCTGACAGTCCCGGCTGACGACATGCAGACAGATGCACCCCAAATTAACTCGCATGTGAGGATTCTCAAATGGCTAACACCACTTTTACAGGCCCAGTCATCTCGACTAACGGCTTCCAAGGTGATACTACTGGCGACGTAACTGGCGATGTGACTGGTAACGTAACAGGCTATATCATTCTTCCCGAAACAGACCCCGAAGTTGTCGGTGCTCTGTGGAACAATGCCGGTACTATTACTATATCAGCAGGTTAATCCTTACTAACTAGAGGAGAGACCTATGTCTAGTTCAGATATTAGAACCAAACGGGTTGCTGCTGGTGGTACCGGTAGCTTGGGCGTAGGCCCCGCTCGTGTACGCCAAGTCCAAGTGCTTACTAGTGCTGTTGGTGCGGGTCGATTAACTATTACTGACGGCTCTGGTGGGGCTACTGTACTAGACATCGACTTTGCCACAGAAGATTCGCACTCTATTAACATCCCAGACTATGGTATTCGTTGTGAGAACGACGTGGTTATTACTGCGCTCACGAATATCACTGCGATGACGGTGTTCTACAGCTAATGGCTAGCCGAGTAGACAAAGCGAAAATGGCTTGTAACAAGCCTAAGCGGACTCCCTCTCACCCTAAGAAGTCTCATGTAGTTAAGGCTTGCGAAGGTGGGAAGGAGAAAGTCATTCGTTTTGGTGAGCAAGGCGCATCAACTGCCGGTAAACCCAAGAAGGGCGAGTCCGCCAAGATGAAGGCCAAGCGCAAATCGTTTAAGTCCCGACACGGTAAGAACATTGCCAAGGGCAAGATGAGCGCAGCCTACTGGGCAGACAAGGTAAAATGGTAATGATATGAACGACTTAGGGTACTCGATGGTAGACGTAGCGCTTTCCATACTGAAGTACTCCAAGGGTCGTTGGTCACCAGATGAAGTTATAGAGTTTGCATACTTGCTAGAAGGACTCCACGAGGAGGAAATGGGCGAACCCAAGCCCACCTTAATTAGCATCAAAGGCGGGGTAATGTTACGTGCCGAGCAAGAGCAAGAGCAAGAAACAACATAGTTTAGGAGGCTGTTATGGCTGGTTGTAATAGTAAGCGATACAACAAAGGTGGCTTGGCTATGGTAGAGAAGGACGGCAAGAAAGTCCCATTCTACGCGGCTGACGGCGTAGGCAAAATGGCCATGGGCGGCAAGGTTAAAGGCTACAAAGCTGGCGGCGTAACACGCGGTGATGGCGCTTGCATGAAAGGCCACACTAAAGGCCGCATGGTATGATGAAGTGCCGAGGTATGGGCAAAATGAAGCCCGTTACCTTTAAGAAAGGCGGCACGGTGAAGGACGATTGCTACCGCAAGGTTAAGGCATCTTACAAAGTCTTCCCCTCCGCCTACGCTTCTGGTGCGATAGCCAAGTGCAGGAAGAAGAAAGCTAGTGGCCGTTCGTAAGACAGAGAAGGGCAAAGCCCTAAAGCGGTGGTTTAAAGAGGACTGGAAAGATGTCCGTACAGGCAAAGCCTGTGGCCGCAAAGAGGGCGAGAAGCGGGGAACCCCGTACTGTAGACCAACCAAGCGTGTCTCCAGTAAAACACCCAAGACCTCTGGTGAGATGACAGCGGCAGAGAAAAAGTCCCGCGTAGCGCAGAAGAAGCGCTTAGGGCAACCGGCAGGCAAACCCAAACGGGTTAAGTCGTTGAAAAGGAAGAAGAAATAATGGCAACTTCTGGCACTACAGCGTTCAACATGGACTTCACCGAGATTGCGGAAGAAGCGTGGGAACGTGCCGGTCGTGAGATGCGTTCTGGTTATGACCTGCGCACTGCTCGTCGTTCCATGAACCTGCTGACTATCGAGTGGCAGAACCGTGGCATCAACATGTGGACCATCGAAGAAGGCAGTGTAAATTTAGTAGATGGAACAGCCACTTACGACCTGCCCGCCGACACTATTGATTTACTTGAGCACGTGGTTCGCACCGGTGACGGCAACGTCACTACTCAGTCTGATCTGAACATTACCCGAATCAGTGTCTCTACCTACGCTAGCATCCCCAACAAGCTCTCTGAAGGGCGCCCTATACAACTTTACGTAGACCGTGGGCAGGCTAACCCTTCTGTGACTGTATGGCCTGTGCCAGATGCGTCGAGCACTTACGTTTTAAAATACTGGCGTATGCGCCGCATACAAGACGCGGGAGCCGGTGCACAGACCGCTGATGTTAACTTCCGTTTCCTGCCCTGCCTCGTTGCAGGGCTTGCGTATTACATAGCGCAAAAAGACCCAGAGTTAATGCCTCGTATACCCATGCTACAGACAGAGTACGAGCGACAGTTTGAGCTAGCGGCAGGTGAGGACAGGGAAAAGGCAACACTTAGTCTGGTGCCCCGCATTGCTAGTGTGAGGTAAGCATGAGCTACAAGTATGCGTCTGGGCAAAAAGCGATTGCCATCTGTGATGTTTGCGGGTTTCAGTATAAACTTAGGGAACTCAAAGAGTTAATCATCAAGGGCAACAGGACCAACATCAAGGCATGCCCCGAGTGTTGGAACCCAGATCAGCCCCAGAACAGGCTAGGGGAGTTCCCAGTTGAAGACCCACAGGCGCTACGGGACCCCAGACCAGATTCAGCGGAATTGGTAGTTAGTAGGGATATTCAATGGGGATGGGACCCAGTAGGGCTAAACGATCCTTTTGGACTCGCACCAGACAATTTGGAAGGCAAAGGCGCCGTAGGAACAGTAACAGTAACTACGAGCTAGGAGACAGAAATGAAAATGAAGTCACGATCAAACGTAAAGGTTCCGAAGATCATCGAGCATCCGAATGAGCCTGTTAAGTACACTGTTGCTGACTGCTGCAACCAACCGCCTAAAGACATGAAGACTAGCGGGGTTAAGATTCGCGGCACCGGTGCGGCAACCAAAGGCACTATGGCCCGAGGCCCGATGGCTTAAGGAGTAGCAGGTGAATTACACCGAGCTTAAGACAAACATAGAGGACATTTGCGAGCAGTCGTTTACAGATGACCAGCTAGCTATGTTCACGCAGCAGGCCGAGCAGAAGATACACAACACTGTTCAAATCCCTGCTTTGCGTCGCAACCAGACGGGCAACCTGACCTCTGGGAATAAGTACTTGGTGTACCCTACGGACTTCTTGTATCCGTTCTCTCTGGCGGTTATTGACGGCGATGGGAACTATACCTACCTGCTGAACAAAGACGTTAACTTTATACGAGAAGCGTATCCCGGCCCGACGGATACTGGCGCACCCAAGCATTACGGCGTCTTTGACGATACAGCATTTATCGTAGGGCCAACACCAGATGTAGGATACTCAGTAGAGTTGCATTACGGCTACTACCCCGAGTCTATCGTTACTGCCGGTACTACATGGCTTGGCGAGGAGTTTGACTCTGCATTGCTTAATGGTGCTTTGGTAGAGGCAATACGCTTTATCAAGGGCGAGCCGGATATGGTGGCTCTGTACCAGAATATGTATATCGACGCTATGGCGTTATTAAAGAACCTAGGCGATGGCAAGATGCGGGAAGACATGTACCGCTCCGGTCAGGTCAGGATTGAACCGCGTTAATTTAAGAGGAAAGAGAAATGGCTATCACACAAGCTATGGTTACATCGTTCAAAGTTGGCGTGCTTGACGGCACTTTCGACTTCAGCAGCGACACAGCACAAACATTCAAGATTGCTCTGTTTACTTCAGCAGCTTCGTTGGATGCGGCTACTACTGCGTATTCTGCGACTAATGAGGTTGCGGGCACAGGCTACACGGCGGGCGGAAATACACTGACTATTTCTACCAACCCCACGTCTACCGGCACCACAGCGTTCTTGGACTTTGCAGATACTACGTGGTCTACAGCGACTATTACGGCTCGTGGCGCGCTGATCTATTTGGCTGACGGCGGCACTAACCCTGCTGTTGCGGTTCTGGACTTCGGTGCGGACAAGACTTCTACTGCGGGCGACTTTACTATTGTGTTCCCTGCGGCTGATGCGAGCAACGCGATTATCCGTATTGCTTAAAATGAGGTCCTTCCATGGTAACGCTAGTAAACAGAGCAAAAATGTCTACCCCCACTACGGGGACGGGCACGCTGACCTTGGGTGCGGCGGAGACTGGGTTTCAATCCTTTGCTGATGCGGGTGTAGCGGATACTAACGTCGTCCGCTATGTGCTGGAAGAAGGCTCTGATTTTGAGATAGGAACAGGGACTTACACTGCTTCTGGGACTACGTTGAGCCGCACTCTTATTGAAAGCTCCACAGGCTCCCTCTTAAGCCTTACAGGCCAAGGGGTGGTGTTTCTTACCGCAGTAGCTTCTGACTTACAAAATGCGGCAAATATAGACCAAGGCGTTTCTACTACCGATACTCCAGAGTTTGCAGGTGTTACCGTAGGTGGGTCAGACGTACTAGTAGATACGGACATTGGGGTTACTGTTCAGGGTTATGACGCAACTATTGTTGTAGACGCCGATATAGGTGTAACTGTTCAGGGTTATGACGCCAACACTACTACGTCTATAAACACGCAGACTCTTACAAATAAAACAGTACGGGACACGGTATACGCCCTGACAGGCACTGCTCTTGATGCTACTAATGGTGCGGTTCAAACTAAGACTTTAGCCGCTAATACGACCTTCACAGACTCTTTAAGTTCTGGCGACGCTATTATTTTAATGTTAGATGCCGGAGCAAGCTACACGGTAACTTTTCCTACTATGACGTGGGTAACTGCCGGGGGCAATGTCGCGCCTACTCTAACAGCCAACGACACATTGGTTTTTTGGAAAATATCTAGCACTTTGTATGGTGCATATACAGGTAGTTACGCCTAATGGCTAAGTTAGCTCAAGCTTTAACTGCTGCTGCGGGTAACGCTGCTTCTGCTTTAGAAATTGAGTACATAGCGTCTAGGTCAAATGTCACCGATAGCAGGTTCGTTGTTTGGCCTAACGGCACTCAAGTCGGAGACCTTGTCATTAGTTTTGCGGGAACAATTGGCAGGCAATACAATCCAACCGGTTGGACTGAATGTTTCTTTTATAATGGGACTTTTGAGATAAATTGTAGATATAAAATTATGACGGCCGCAGATATATCTGCCGGATCAGTTCAGCTTGCCAATGTGGATCATACTTGGAGCGCCTTGCAGCTTCATACCTTTAGGCCGTCATCAGCACTAAGCAATGTCTATGTTAATGATTCTCAAGCAGGCAGAAGTTCCAACGGCACCTCTATAACTATAACCCCGACAGAGCAATCACCTCCGCACATAATCCTAGGCGGTAATTTGTACTACAGCGCAAATTACCCAAATATGAGCGGTACGTTTTGGGATGGGAAAATTAGTAGCGTTGGATCTAGTACCCTAATCAGGATTCAGTTCGCCTACGAAATTCAAGAAGATTACAGCACTAGCCGGACCTTTAGCCAGACCGGCACGGGGAATGCGTCTTATGATGAGCTGGGCGGCTGTTACTTGAGCGTAGAGTAAATATACTAACGATATGGCAGGTATAGCGGGTCCAACAGGAGCATAAAAATGTACGTAAAAGCAACAAACAACACAGTGGACTCTTATCCTTATTCTATTGAGCAGTTGCGGGTAGATAACCCTAGTACCTCCTTCCCCGATGGCATGTCTGTAGAACAACTAGCAGAATGGGATGTACATCCAGTAACCATAGCGGCGGACCCTAGCTATGACCCGCTAACCCACAAGATACAACAAGCGGCTGAACCAGTTTTGGTCAACGGAGCGTGGCTAATATCCAAGACAGTCGTGGCTTTAACTGATGAAGAAATACAGAATAACTTGGATGCTGAGGCTATGGTTGTTCGAGTACGCAGGGACGGGCTTTTGGCCGAATCAGACTGGGTAACAGTAAAAGCAGTTGACCAAAACGCACAAGATGGCTTGGGTATACAGGTACCTCAAGTATGGCTAGATTACCGCCAAGCACTTAGAGACGTAACGTCTCAGGCGGGGTTCCCCTACAATGTAACGTGGCCTACAGCCCCATAGGGTAGACTATGCTAGGTTTTAACGCCTTATCTACGGTTCCCCTAGGCGACGATGGGAAAACCCCCGCTTACAGCGAAACCGTATATTTTAGCGGCTGGAACACTGGTGCATGGGGGCAAAACCCGTGGGGTCAGAGCAGTTCCTCTGTTTTTGCTACAGGCGCAGTTGGTACAGTAAGCGTAGGTATAGGCGCCAATGTAAATGTAACGGGCGTAGCTGGAACCACTGTTTTAGGCAACACCGCAGTTGAGGCTGATGGGGCAATAGAAGCTCTAGGCAACGCAGCCACGGGTGAGATTGGTACAGCAGGTGTATCCGCCGCTGCCATAGTTTCAGTAACCGGCGTAGAGGCTACAGGTGCTGTAGGTAACGGTAACGTCCAAGAAGGCGTGGGTGTTTATCTTGTAGGTGTAGAGGCCACGGCCACAGCGGGTACGGTAGAAGTTACCGGCGACGCTATAGTTACGGAAACCGGCCTACAAGCTGCATCGACTCTTGGCAGCGTAACGGTCCTCTTGCGGCAAAACGTCAACGTAACGGGCGTACAGGGCACCACAGCACTAGGCGAGACCGCCGAGACAACCGACGCAAATGTATACGCCATTGGCGTACAGGCTACAGGATTTACTAACAACGCACTGGTTTGGGGTGAAATAGTACCGAACCAAAACGCAAATTGGACGGAAATAGCGGCATGAGAACAGTAAACGAAGCACAACAACTGGGCGACGCCATAGTCCCCAAGCATGAAATTGAAGTGGTATGCGCTAACTGCGGCCACGATTTAGACGAGTCTGAACTAGACGCTGACACTTGTTCTGATTGCGGCGAAGCACTAAACTTGCGTCAGAATACAAAGATTTACGCGACAAGCGTACCCCCTGCTGGCGGGGCTACCTTAGTATAGGTACTGGAGAAATTAAATGGCTACTTATGTAAACAATTTACGGCTCAAAGAAATCACCACCGGTGATGAGGACGGCACTTGGGGCACCAGTACCAATACTAACCTTGAGCTGATTACCGACGGTTTTAGCTACGGCGCAAAAGAGATTGCCGCTGACGCTAACGAAACCTTCACAATGCCGGACGCTACGGCAGATGCCACGCGCTCACTGTACCTAAAGTTTACTTCTGCGGTGGACCTAACAGCCACTCGTGAGGTTACGCTTGGGCCAAACACGGTATCTAAGACGTGGATTATTGAGAACGCCACTTCCGGCAGCCAGACTATTACGATTAAGCAGGGCACCGGCGCTACGGTAGATGTGGCCAACGGTAGTAAAGTGATGGTTGTCACCGACGGTGCGGGCGCAGGCGCTGCGGTTCTTAACGCTAACCCAACCGCGGAGGCAGCGGGCGTTCTTCCTATTTCTGGCGGTGGTACAAACGCAACAACGGCGAGCGCAGCACGAACAAGTCTGGGTGTGGATGCCTATCCCATCCAAAAAGGCGCAAACTATACAGCACTAGTAGGTGACAACATCGTAGTTACAGCAGGTGGTATTACTATTACTCTCCCTGCTTCGCCAAGCGCAGGAGACACGGTAGGCATAAAAGACGGCACAGGCGCAGCAGCTACCACTACATTCACCGTAGCGCGTAACGGAGAGAACATTGCCTCTGATGCCTCTGACTTGGTGTTCGATAAAAACTTTGCCGAGATTACTATGATGTACATAGACGGCACTATTGGTTGGAGCGTATAGATGAGCAACTTGTCGGAGCTGTTGCCGACAGGCGGCGGACAAAACGTTGTAGAATTTACAGCAGACGGTGCTATAACCGCGGGCCAAGCAGTTGCATTGCAAAGTGACGGTACAATAGCGCCTGTAGCAGAAACAAGTGTTGCTCAAGCTATTGGCACCCCTGCCGCGTTTTCTTCGGGGTCTGTAGAGGACTTTTCCATAGTATTTGACGAAATTAGTGGGAAAACGGTTATATTTTATAAAGACAGAGCAAACTCTTCCAAAGGTACGGCGGTTGTTGCTACGATAACAGGCACTTCGATTTCTTACGGCACGCCCGTAGTATTTAGTGACGCTGTATGCAATGACATAGCCGCCGTATACGTCCCCACTTTAGGGGGCATAGTAGTACTTTCTAACTCCGTTCAAGGTAGAACCCATACGATAAGAGTTTCTGGAACTAGTATTAGCTCCACTAGAGTCGCTGATTTTGCCACTAGCGGCAGTGCAAGTAGTATTACGTATAATTCAAGAAACAACGTAGTGCTAATATCCTACGTTGACCCCGCAAACTCTAACTATGGCACAGCAAGAACAGGAAAAGTTACCGCTGGTGGTATTACATGGACCACACCCAGAGTTTTTAATTCGGCATCAACTCTTAGACCCCAATGCGCATACTCCTACGATCAAAATATTTTTGTAACCGTTTATAGAGACGGGACTCTATACAATAGCAGAGTCGCTAGAATGTTGCGCCCTTTAGACCAAGACCTAAATGCAAGTTTTGGGAGTGAAGTAAGCTTAAACATTTCTAGTCCCGGTGCTACAAGCATTACGGCTGTTCCAAACCAAAGATGGGTAGTAGCAATTTCTAACGCGTCATTTCGTAGGGGCACGGTTCAATTAACGACTAACGCGGCAGTTAAATGGAAACCGGCTACTGAATATGATTTTCCGGGTGGTGGTTTTGCTGGTGCTGATAGAATAACCGTTTTGTATGCCGAAAACTCAAGCCAATACGTAATAACAGGGAATGATGGCACTGTTTGTACGCTGATATTAGGCACTCCATTAGGAGCCAATACTCTTTTAAGTACTCCCATAAGCCTTGCCACCTCTATAGATCAAGGCGCCGTGGCGGCTTACGACTCCGCGCAAAAGAAAATAATTGTGGCGTATGAGGAGGAGACCCCGTCCGAGATAGGAAAAGCCGTAGTTTTTCAAAACGCTTACTCTTCTTCCAACAACGCTGACTTTATAGGTTTTGCCGCAGGGGACATAGCCGATGGCGCTTCGGGTAACGTGAATGTGTACGGAGGTATTAACGAAAGTCAGACAGGGTTAACTGTTGGAAGTATTTATTATGTCGCCCCCGACGGTTCTTTGGTTGAAAAAAGTTCTCTGCTAGACATAGCGTATGCTACGTATACAGGAAATGCTTTTGACATTTCTCAAGACTCTATCCCGGCTAAAGTAGCTTTTAACACCGATGGCACTAAGATGTTCGTACTAGGTGCTAGTACCGACACTGTTTACCAATACTCTCTAACTACTGGGTTTGATCTAGGTACCGCTTCCTACGACTCGGTAAGTTTTTCGGTCGCTACTGAAGATAGTGACGCGTACGGATTAGCGTTTAACGCTGACGGCACTAAGATGTTTATGTCTGGAGGTAATAACGACAGTGTTTTTCAATATTCTTTAAGCACTGGGTTTGATTTATCAACCGCCTCCTACGACTCAGTAAGTTTTGTGGTTAGTGGTCAACTGAGTAACCCAAGGGGACTAACGTTTAATACCGACGGCACTAAGATGTACCTTTGTGGTCCAAGTACTGACAGCGTTTTCCAGTACTCGTTAACTACAGGTTTTGACTTATCAACGGCTTCTTACGACTCAGTAAGTTTTGACGCGAGCGAGGCATTACTTAACCCTATAGACGTTAAATTTAACAGCGATGGAACAAGTATGTTTTTGGCAGACGAAGATGCAGGAGGGTTAGTCCAATTAACTTTGTCTACGGCTTTCGATGTGTCAACAGCTTCGTATAAGTCTGGGTTAAATATAAACATTTTAGATAGTTTGGACGGTTTGCAGTCTAATCCTAATGGTTTGGCATTTAACAATGACTACACAAAACTTTTTGTAGTAGGGAATAACAAAGATACTGTGGCTGAGTTTAATTTAACTACACCTACCACAAGCGTAAAAGCAGGCAAAGCAATTTCTACAACCGCAATTAACTTGGTGGATGTGCAATGAGTAATCTTTCAGATTTATTGCCAGCGGGGGCCGGGGGCAAACAAGTTGACTTTGTGGCTAGTGGAACGTTAACCGCAGGCCAAGCTGTTGCGCTAAAAAGTGATGGAGCTGTGGAAGCCATCTCTGCTTCTAATTACACAGATTTTGTAGGGGTAACAGACGCGGCGATTACCGACACAGAGACTGGCAGTGTAACGGTACAAGGGGGAGTAGTTACTAATTTAACGGGGCTTACCTCCGGCTCAACCTACTACGTAAAAACTGACGGGAGTTTTTCCACAGATACTTTTTCTATAGCTAACGCGGCTCTTGAAAAATCATTATCCACATATTACGAAAACGATGAACCAAAAGATGTAGTCTTTAATAACGACGGAACTCTTATGTATGTACTAGGAGTACAAAGTGTAGACAGGGTTTATCAATTTTCGTTAAGCACGCCGTTTGACGTATCTACGGGGTTCCTTGGTTATGGGGGAGACGAGGCTGTATATAGCTTTCGTGTAGATGCCCAAGATACGTTTGCTAGAGGGATTGCTTTTAGTGCAGACGGCTCTAAGATGTTTATGACGGGCATAGCTACTAGCAACGTATTCGAGTATGACTTGCCTTTGCCGTTCGATGTGACTTCAGCAGTGTATAACTCCGTCAGTTTTTACCCCGGAAGTATTGGTCAGCCTAAAGCTCTTACGTTTAATAACGACGGCACCAAGATGTACGTTGTTGGCACTAGTACCGTATATCAATACTCGTTAAGTACTGCGTTTGATCTATCAACGGCTTCTTACGATTCGGTAAGTTTTGCTGCTGCTTCGCAAGACAGCGCTATTGAAAGTGTAAAGTTTAACTCAGACGGCACTAAGATGTATCTTGCAGGCACTGCTAATAATAGCGTTTACCAATACTCGCTAAGCACTGCGTTTGATCTATCTACTACTTCTTATGATTCGGTAAGTTTCTCTGTTTCGCCAATCGGCGCCGTCCCGACAGGAATCGCTTTTAATTTAGACGGCTCGAAAATGTATATTACAAGCAACGCCTCTAATAACAACGTAGGCGCTGAAGCTACCGTATATCAGTATGCTACCGTGCCGGGCGTTCTGGCGGGCCAAGCTTTATCCTCTACCAGTTTAAATTTGAGTAATGACGAATGAGTAATTTATCTGACTTGCTTCCTGCTGGAGCGGGAGCGAAAACGGCTCAGTTTACGGCTGATGGGAGCTTGACTTCTGGTCAACTAGTTGCGGTGCAAAGTGATGGGACTGTGACATCTATCTCCTCTTCAAATTATACCGACTTTGTAGGAATAACAGACGAAGCAATTTCCGACACCGCTTCTGGTTCAGTAGTAGTACGGGGAGGGGTGAGCACTAAACTGACGGGCCTTACTACCGATCTTGTTTACTATTTACAACCTGACGGAACTCTAAAACTGCCCACAGAGCGCATTACCGGTACTGTTTCCAAAGGTGTATCTCTTAGCACGGTGCTTGATGCAAGTGCTACGGATACTTTTATAACGGGGTTAGCCTTTAGCCAAGACGGAACAAAATTATTTTTGGTAGGCGCTGGAAGCGATAGCGTTTATCAATATTCGTTAACTATAGCCTTTAGTTTAACATCAGCCTCTTACGATTCGGTAAGTTTTTCGGTTGCTACTGAAGATGGTAACCCGTACGGCGTTGCTTTTAACACCGACGGCACTAAGATGTTTGTCGTTGGGTATACTAGCAGAGCGGTCTATCAATACTCGTTAAGTACTGCGTTTGATCTATCAACAGCCTCTTACGATTCGGTAAGTTTTTCTTATACCGCGCAAGGTATTAATGTAGCAGGGTTTACGTTTAATACTGATGGCACCAAGATGTTTCTCACAAACAACTCCACAGTATACCAATACTCGCTAACTACAGGTTTTGATATATCAACGGCTTCTTATGATTCTGTAACTTTTTCCACTAGCCCCCAAAGCACTAGTTTGCGTGGGTTAGCTTTTAACTCAGACGGAACAAAAATGTTTGCTTCAGTTCGTTTTGATGACATTTTTCAGTATTCGTTATCTACCGGTTTTGACATATCTACGGCTTCGTTTGACTCAGTAACTTTAGAAATTGACTTAACCGGCGAGTTGGGTCCATTAACTTTTAGCGGAAACGGTAGAATGTACATAATTAACAACGGTGACTACGTTTACGAATTTTTGCTGCCCCTAGTAGATACCACCGTAACCGTTGGAAAAAGTACGTCAGCGACTTCAATCTTATTAGGGGGCTAGATTAGTGAAAACTATAGTATGCGACATGAACTGCTCCAAGTACCTGTTTGCTGACGACAAGCAACTTAACATCACAGCAGACCACATCGAAGTGGGTGATCCCGCTAACTTGGACTTTATTATTAGCGACCTGAACGCTAACAACTCTACGCTGATCGAAGGCGTGACTGAGCCAGACGATTGGTACGGCTGCAAGTACAACTACGTCAATGGCGCTTGGGAACTCTGCCCTGATTGGGTTGACCCACGCGAAGAAGACGCTGCCTAAGAGCATGAAAAGTGACGCACCTGTTTTTGTTATACGTTCTGGTCAACGGGCAGGTACAGTCATCTGATATGTACTTTTACGACATCAACAGGTGCAACTATTTTGCTACAGCTATTGTCAGGGGGAAGGTAGAGCGGACCCTTAGATACGAACCCAGAGGCGTGGCCCTCGCTGCATACTGCTTACCTCGTGTGGCAGACCCCGAAGAAGTGAGGGCGTACTGATGGACCCAGTGACAATTAGCGCGTGCATAGCAGGAGCGACTAGAGCGTATAACCTCGTTGCCAAATGCGTTAACGCCGGACGCGAGATAGAGGACACGGCCCAGTACATAGGTAAGTTCTTTGACTCGAAGGAAAAAATCCTAGAGATAGAGAAAGAAAACGAACACGGCCCTAAGCTGTTGCGAGGCTCGTCGGTAGAAGCGCAAGCCTTAGAAATACAGATGGCTAAGCACAAGACGCAGCAGATGGAGAAGAACCTGCGAGAAGTCATCGTACTGCATGGTCCCGGCGAAGCGTTTTACAACGAGATGATGAAGACGCGGCGCACAATACGCCAAGCTCGTTTAGCTGCTGCGGAAGCACGTGCTAAGAAGAAACGATTGATGATAGACGGCGTTCTAATCCTCCTGATGGCCGGATCGACAGTAGGCATAATTTCTTTGATGATAAGTCTGGTCACAAACTAGCAGGTAGCACTATGCCACGTACAGTAGCGAAAAAGCCGGTAGCAGCGAAGAGGAAAGCCGCAGTGCCCGATACTACTCCTAAACGGCTAGACCGGATTGAAGAAAAGCTAGAAGAGTCCAGACTTGATCTAGCGCGCGTGGACGAGAAAATTACTACCATATTCAACCGACAAGGCAGTATAGAGACTGACGTTAAATCGCTTACTGAGAAGATAGGTAACGGTTTTGTGGAAAAGATTTTTTGGGTTGTGCTTGCTTCGGCTGTAGGCTTTCTAGCCGCCCAAATAGGTGCCGTATGAAACTAGACCCTGTAATGCTAAAAATGGCCTGCTCGTGGTCCATGAAGGCATACAACGAAACTAACAAAGATTCGATTAAGATAGAGTCAGCGCTAACCTCTACTACAGCATTTGTAGTCAAGCGCAAAACCATCGACGTTATAGTGTTCCGTGGTACTCAGCAGGTAGGCGACTGGGCTTTCAACCTGTTTCCTGTGCCTGTACCGTATGCGGGCCGTCTGTGCCACGCAGGGTTTGTAGCCGCTCACGCGTCGGTCTGGGACGAGATTGAACAGCATATAGACTACAAGAAGCGCACCTTAATCTGCGGGCATAGTCTCGGTGGTGCGCTAGCAGAACTGTCGGCAGCCAAGCTAAACGGTAAACACGACAACCTTAATTTGGTTACTTTCGGTAAACCTAATACGTTCTTTAAGGGCTTCAAGAAGCCTATGACGTTGGACAACCAGATTTCCCTAGTAAACGGCAGTGACTCAGTGCCGCGCGTACCGCGCCTGTGCTATGGCCCAAGCAAGTCTCAAGATATGTTATATTTCTCAAACGGTGGCGTAGATTACATCAACCCCAGCAAGTACCTTCGTAGGAAGGACAGGGGTATCAAAGACCGTATATCCGACCACTTTATGGAAGGTTACAAAGAACGACTCGATAACTTCTTAGAGGACCAGAAAAATGGCAAGACTGGCGTTGATATTTAGCATAGCTTTACTCATGGCGTCCTGCACAACCGTTGAGCAGGTTCGCGAAAACAAAGAGATTTATTGCTCGGGCCTATACAAAGGCATGCGTGCTGTTGGCCGTACTGCCCTGTCTGCTACTGCGGGTGTGGTTGTGCCTGACGTATGCGACACCATTGACGACATCGTTGCAGAAGAAAACACGGACGCATGATTAAAATTGGCGGGTTACTTAAGTCTCTGGCTCCTACGGTAGCTGAAGCTGCGGGTGGTCCCCTTGCCGGTATGGCAGTAAAAATGGTCGCGTCTAAGATAGGCGTTCCTAATGCAAGTGCCGAGAAAATAGAAGAAATCCTAGAAACTCAGCCTGAAAAAGCCATGCTAGTAAAGCAGGCGGATCGTGAGTTTCAGGATCGTATTCGTGAAATGGAGATTGACCTTGAGTCGTTTAAGGCGGAGGTCGATGACAGGAAGGACGCAAGAAGCAAATTCGCTGACGATCCTACCCCTAAGATATTTGCCATGTTGGCGTTGATAGGGTTCTTGGGCTACGTATTTATGGTTACCATACAGCCCCCCGATGCCAATGACGATGGCGTGGTTAACTTGATTCTTGGCTACTTAGGCGGCCTTGTTTCTGGCATATCCGCTTTCTTCTTCGGTGGCAGTAATGGAAAGAAGTAAGATGGAAAAACTTATAGACATGCTCAAGCGCCACGAAGGCGTACGGTCTAAGGTGTATTTGTGCTCTGCGGGCTATGAAACCATTGGTGTGGGGCGAAACATCTCAGCTTCTGGTATGGGCCTGTCCGATGATGAAGTCGATTACCTGCTAGAGAACGACATCG
>Ga0208791_1000596_pt1 | contig 15355 bp, 21 predicted proteins | sample 11_taG_FD_184084 | JGI IMG/M metagenome (GOLD analysis project Ga0208791, IMG submission 184084) | Marine viral communities from the Subarctic Pacific Ocean - 11_ETSP_OMZ_AT15265 metaG (SPAdes) (version 2) | ecosystem: Environmental > Aquatic > Marine > Oceanic | place: Pacific Ocean | collected...
TCTTTTGATGCTGTTCAAGTCGACAAACGCTTTATTGCTTCCAAAGCGTACCAGGATAAAACAAGGCCTTTATCTAGAGATTATAGAGCAAGCGTTGCAAAAATATTAAAGCAAGACGGAAAGCGCGGTTTTGCTTGTCCTGGTAATTGCGGAAATTGTTTGCCAAAAGGCAGGCATGCTTGCGGCAGTAAAGACTTTAAAGGAATTACAGTTGCAATAGGAATCCATTAAAAAGATTCAAGGAAGTATTACAGGAATAAAACGGCCTGTAATGCTTCCCATGAGTTTTTTAAATTAAATATATATAAACTACCATGAAAAACAATAAAGCAAAATTAGAGCAAATTGCGGTCGATTATAGCGAAAAGCTTTTAATCAAGGCAGCAATGAAAAACAATAAACTAAAATTCATTACAATTAATAACAATAATAAAAACAAATAAATAAAAATGAGAATAACAATAAAAGACCTGGAGTCAAAAATTGACTATCTAAACTGGCTAACGAAAAGCCCACTAAAAAAATATCTACCTAGCACGAACGAGGGCCAGGTTGCGCAAATCGGAAACTATCATTTAGACATAGGGAACGGTGGCTACCAATTGCTACGCTTTGTTAAAGGCGGAGGCGCAAACGAACCTTTGAACACAGGATATACCACTAAGAAAAACTTATGGTACGCTATAGACAATTACAAACGTGGCATAGTTGCCGCACAAACAACAAAGGAGGCCTAGTCATGAATAATACAAAACGAAAAAATACAAATATGACAGACGATTGTTTTGTAATGTTTGATGATGAGCTAGGGCTGCTTTTATCTCACTACATTAAAAAAGATTGGTATATGTTTGAGAGCGAAGCTTGGCGGAACAAATACCATAAACTTAGAAATGATGCAGTAGAAAGAGAGGTAGAGCTATGAATAATATTGAACGAAAAGAGCAGATGTTTGAACTTTTTATAGATGATTTACGCTATCTCGGAGCAAGCATTCCTTACTTGCATTGGGATGTAAACAACGAGGGCAATATTTATTTACTATGGGACAGAATAAACGATGATGTAGAAAATAAGCATCAAGCTTACTCTGAATTTTACCAGGCTAAACTAAATGAGTTTGTGAATTATTTCAACCTTACGCATCATCTATGAAAACAACCTTTATTGTAACAGAAACTTACACGATTGAAGCAACGACCATCCAACAGGCCGAGGAGGCCGTAAGGTCGGACAACTTTAGCGTTGACAACAACTTGCAGAATCACAAGATAACAATTGAACCAAATAATTAAATGAGCGATTTAAGAGCAGATAAATTAGAAGAATTAGAATATATTGAACAATGCGATGCGTGCGGTGGAATGGGGTCCTGGGATACAGGGCCTTCAATCCATGACTACGCAGTTTGCGAAGATTGCGAGGGTACTGGAATAGATGCCTGGGCGGTCGAAAAAAATAAAATCATAAGAGAGCAGAACGGGGGCCTAGAATGCAATACTTAGTTACAGTACAAGAAAGGGGGCGAGGTTCGACCATAACAGTCTTTGATAGTTTGCGAAGGGCAGAGTCCCATTATAAAGAAGCAATGGAATTTGGGGCTATGTCTTGCTTCATTACGGCAGTAATGCAAGGACGGCACTACGGCAAAATGTATAAACCGAAGGGGAGACCACTAGAACTTTTGTTGTCAAATGAACTCGACAATGCTATTGAATCAATGCAGGGTTATGAATAATGCACTACATTACACTACAAGCAGAACACGCAAAGCGTTACGGAGTCAACGCTGCAATAGTGCTACATACCCTTATTTTCTTTGTCTTGAAGAACAAGAAGGAGGGCAGGAATAAGTATGAAGGGAAACATTGGACTTTCAACTCTTATCCAGGTTGGCAAGAAGCTATGCCGTTCTTTAGCAAAAACCAAATTAGAAATGCAATGCTTGCATTACGAAAAGAGGGTGCAATTATCGTGGGCAACTTTAACAAAAAAGGATACGATAAAACTTTCTGGTATACAATCGAGACTGTTCTTTTACAAGAAGCAGAATCACAAGATTATTGGAAAAAACGCATTGGTAATTTTAAAAAAGCGTCTGACAAAAATGTAAGACCAATACCAAACAATGAATATATATATATAGAACCTTATTAATTATGGGAAAGGGAATGCAACCAAAAGCAGGCTACAATCAAAAGAAGTATGATGAAAATTATGACGAAATTGATTGGTCTAAAACTAGAAACAAAAATTATGAGAACAATAAAACTTCTAAGCAAAAAAGCGGCAACAAAGCCTAAACCTAAAAAAAGAAAATAATATGGGAGGACACTTCTATGATTGCACAAGTGTACCGTTTCTAACTGAAGCGAGAACACCAGTACAGGCTAGGAAAATAAAAGCATATCCTAGTGTAACAACAATATTGAGCATACAAATGAATGATTTTTTGCACAATATTTGGATGCCGAGAAAGCTAGTTGAACTAGCGAGAGAATACCCCACAATGTCCGTTCATGAAATACATGATTTGAAGTACGGTCAAAGAGTATGCCCTGCAACTGGAAACTTTATATCCTCAAGTAATTTCGGCACTTCAGTTCACGAACGCCTGGAGGACATAATAAATAATAGAATCCTAGAGCAAGGCCTTGAGCATGATGAAACACCCTTTGACCCTTGGGCAGAACCTTTCATTGATTTCATTGATGAAAATAATGTTGAGCCTATTGCCTGTGAAAAGATATTGTATTGCGATAAATTAAAGAGCGCAGGTTCAGTTGATTTCATTGCGAAAATAGACGGCAAGTTTCATTTGTTTGACTACAAGTGCAGAGATACAAAGGGAACAGGGGGCAAGTTCTACGAAGAAAAAGACTGCACTCAATTAGCAATAGAATCTAAGTGGTTGCAGCAAGACCTTGAGCTTGATTACGAACCGAGGATTACAAGTGTTTGTATCTGCACCGAAAGCAAGAAACATTACCATAAAAATTGGTCCTTAACTCAAATGAGAAAAGGTGTAACCAGGTTTAGAACATTGAATAAGTTATACAGAATGGATTGGATGAAAGCAAAGTAATGGATTATTGTAGCGATTTTAAATACGACCTTGAAGTAGGACAGGTTAAAGAAAAAGAATTAGCCGAAATACTGCAGGACAAAACCATCGAGGTAAAAAGAGATTTAATGACTAAGCATACTGGCAATGTCTTTATTGAATACGAATGCAGGGATAAGCCGAGTGGTATCGCAAAAACAAAATCAGATTTTTATTGCATTGCTGTAGAAGACTTGTTTATTATTCTACCAACAACTAATTTAAAGGACATTGTGAGACCATTCATCGGCACTACACGAGATGTAAAAGGAGGCGATGATAACTTGAGCAAAGGAATTTTACTACCATTAACAACACTAATTAAAATAAAATGAATCATGATAATAACAACGAAAAAATTACGCACCTTAGTCTCTGCTCTGGATACGAAGGAATTGGAATGGGACTTAGAAGAGTTCTACCAAACCTGCGAGAAATCGCTTACGTGGAGAGGGAAGGATTCTGCTGCGCGAACTTGGAAAGCAAGATTGAAAAGAATCTTTTGGATGAAGCACCTATATACACGGACGTTAAAACCTTCCCTTACAGAAAGTTTCACGGACTCGTGGACATCCTTAGTGGGGGATTCCCTTGTCAGCCATTCTCTCAAGCAGGGCTTAAAAAAGCTACAGACGACCCAAGACACCTCTTCCCATACATCGCAGAAGGAATCAGAGAGTGCCAACCAAGAATTGTTTTCCTCGAAAATGTTGAAGGAATCCTCAGTTGCAAAACAGCAGACGGAGAACCAGTTCTCAAGTATGTCCTCAGAAGACTGGAAGAAATGGGTTACAGAGCAACGGCAGGAATATTCTCAGCGAGTGAAGTCGGAGCGCCACACCAGAGGAAACGAGTCTTCATCCTTGGGTTGGCCTACAGCGAGAACTTCGGACGCAGAGGGGGGACGCATCGAGACGGAGATGACGGAAGTGGGATTCAAGAGCAAGAGGCACAAGAGCAATCAAACTTTTGGGGCGAAACTGAGAGATGCAGTAGAGACTCACGAACAGAATTGGGCTACACCGAGGTCAGGTGCGATAGACAACAGCCGTCCGAACAACAAGGGTGGGATACCTCTGAGCGACCAAGTGAAAAGGAACTGGGCGACACCTCAAGCGTTCGATGCAGTCAACCTAGTGAGGAGTCCAGAGAAGCTTGCACAGACACGCAAGGAGAAGAACGCAGGTTGTATGAATCTGAGGGAGCAAGTACACTACCCAACGATGACACACTCAAGGAAGGACTTTCCGACACCGAGTGCAAACGAACAACAGTACAGGTTGAAGGGGAACTCACAAGCGAGCAAGTGCTTGGAGGCTTTGGCAATAACTGGCCGTCTAGACCCAACGAAGAACAACACGGATGGGAAGCCCCACGAGTCATTAAAGTTGAACCCAGAGTGGGTGGAAAACCTTATGGGTATACCAGTAGGGTGGACCGACTTAGGGCTTTAGGGAATGGCGTTGTACCTGCTACAGTTGCTAAAGCTTTCTCAGTTCTAATAAATAGAGTTCTGTGAAGAAATTTGAAATTATCTACTCGCATAGTGATATGCCCCCAGATTATAGGGGGTATACCATTAGGTGGGCAAACGATGAGAAGCAAGCAGCCAAGTACATCAAAAAAAATAAACCCTATATAAAAATACAAGTTGTCAATGAATTACCTCAGTCAAAATAAGCTAAAACAATGGAGAGAGGAAAACACCCCAAGGGAGTGTCCAATCTTTGAAATAGAATTAAAGGATGCAGTAGTAGACCACGACCATGACACAGGAATGGTTCGAGGAGTTATACACAGGCAGGCGAATGCTTGGGAAGGAAAAGTTTATAACTCTTGGCGTAGGTACGCAAAAAACAATTGCCGTTTAGATTTTATTCAAACCCTAGAGAACTTAATTAAATATTTAAAAGGACCTGGTACTGACATCTTCCACCCTACTGGAGTGGTGCAGCTAGGAAGACGATTTTCTAGACTGAAGAAAGATGAACAGGAATTTGCATTAAAGAATTTCGGAGTTGGAATTAATGAAATTAATGCTTGCAAAAATACAGAGGAAAGAGTAAAACTCTATAAAAATATATTAAAGAATTTATGAACATAAAAGAAAAATTAAACGTACTGCAAACAACTTTGCACGTATCTAAAAATCAATACAACAAATTCGGGAACTACAAATATCGTTCCCTCGAAGATATAACATTGGCGCTCAAGCAACCATTAAAAGAATTACAATGTATTCTATTAATGAAAAGCGATATAATTGAAGTCGGTGGAAATAATTATGTACAAGCTACAGTAACACTTGCAGATTGCGAAAGCGATGAAAGTATTTCAGTTAGTGCATCGGCTCGTGAAGCCACGGAATCTAAAGGAATGTCGCCTGCACAGATGACTGGAAGCTCAGATTCTTATTCAAAAAAATACGCATTAGGGGGTCTTCTAAACCTGGATGAAAGCCAGGATGATGACGCTACTAACACGCACGGCAAAACAGTTTCTAAACCAACAACTAAAAATAAAGATATAATATAATTATGGCAAATAGCAGTAAACAATATGATGATGAGATGACCTTTATTCTATTCTCACAAGAAGTAGAAGAGGGTTCAAAGAGACCTAACGCAAGTGGATTCATTACAATCAATGGTGTCAAGTATGACATTGCAGGATGGAGTGGAGAATCACAAGCAGGAACTCGTTTCCTTAAAGGTAAGGTTTCATTACCGAAACCAAAAGAAGTTTCTACATCTACTAAAGAGGAGGCCCCGTTCTAATGACGGAGTTGCCCGATTCTGGAGCGAGGACTGCATTCAATACGGGTGCAGTCCGTGACTCTATGCAAGGTAAGGGTTTACCTAGTATGATTCCCACTTGTGCTATAATGGCTATGGCTAGACGCTTTGAGGACGGAGCATCTAAATATGGCCCCGACAATTGGAAAAAGGGTATACCATTATCCAGATATTGCGATGCCGCTTATAGGCATTTGATGGCTTGCAGGGATGCTAAGATAGACGAAGACCACTTTGGTGCAGTTCTATGGAACATGGCTTGTTGGCTAGAAACAAAAAGAATGATTGAAAACGGAAAGTTACCTACAGAATTAAACGACTTATGAGTAAAGAAAATGATTACATTGACGAGTACAAAAAAGCTCGTAGAGGAATAGCCATTCCAGGCAAAACCAAACAAGAAGTTATCGACAATTTTTACAAGAACGCTAGGTCAGATATATATTGGGGTATGAAACAACGATATATAGACGATAACCTAGGGAGGTAAAAATGACAGATAAAGCATTACAAGAGCCGTATTCATTGGATGCGGAGGAAGCCGTTGTCGCCTGTTTAATTAAGTCAGAAGACTCTGGTGTCTATGATTATATTTCACAGGTGCTAACAGCCGATGACTTTTATGTAGAGAGACCGAGAATCTTATACAAGATTATTGATGAACTGCACAAAAAGAATTATCCAGTAGATGAGATTACTCTACTTGAAAGGGTAAAATCAATGGGTTTCGAGGAACAGGTTGAAGGCTTTATGGGAATACAATATGTATCCGATAGAGTAGAGACAGTAACCTCGGCTCGTTATTACGCCAATATCGTCCGTGACAAGGCGATAGCTCGTAACCTTATACGTATGTCCAGGAAAACTATTGAGGCGATTGTAGGGGGTACAGAGGCTCATACAATGGCAAGTGCAATGGAAAATGAACTGTCCGACATATCCGACAGGGTTGCTACAGAGGAATCCTTTGCAGATGCAGGGGATTTATTGGAAGATAAGCTTACTGCAATGACAGAAAACCGTTACAAGTTTACTGCTCTAAGCACAGGTATCGACCATCTGGACGCAAAACTTGACGAAGGTGGTATTGGTAAAGGAGAGGTATTTGTTGTTTCAGCACCTACCTCTTGTGGTAAAAGTCAATTGGCTTTGAACATAGTTTTAAGGGCATCAGTACAAGATAATATACCTGTAGGTATATTTAGTTTTGAGATGCCTGCAGAGCAACTAATGAAACGAATGGTACAAACAGCAAGTGCAGTAAATCTTAAACGCATTAGGGAGAATGTAGCATCAGACTCAGAGAAAAGTCGTGTCTTTGATGCCCTTAAGAAAGTTAAAGAAGCACCGATTGTAGTAGAGCATTTCGTTAGAAGCATTGATGAACTGCGTTCAAAAGCTAGGTCAATGAAGCGTAAACACCGAATAGAGGCACTCGTCATTGATTACCTGCAGCTTATACCATATGATACTCGTATGAGTAAGCATGACGGAATAGCATTAGTATCGCATAGAATTAAACAGCTTGCGATGGAACTCAACATTCCTATTATCTTGTTGGCACAAGTCAACAGAGAGGGAGCTAAGAGAGACTCTGGTCTTTCAATGCACGACCTCAAGGATAGTGGAGATATTGAGAATGATGCAGATGTCATACTACTTATGTGGGCAAGGGGTGGCGACCTACAAAATTGCCGTGTGTTTGATGGTAAGGTTTCTTACCTAGAACTCGATTATAAAATAGCTAAAAACCGTGAGGGCGAAAGAGACCTCATGGGTAAATTTAAATTCATAAACCAAATAGGAAGATTTCAATAATGTCAGATACAATATTCAGAACACCAACAGAAAATATACTAACTCAAGGACTACACCAAATGACTATTGCGTGCGAGTCCCTTACTAAACAAAACGAGATTCTAAATAAAGATGTCGAAAATCTAAAAAACAAGTTGACATCAGCAAAGGAGAAACTATTAGTTAATAACATAGACTTTTCTTAACGATTGGTTCGTGTGTAGTGTTAGTTCTCCATATGATATATTTAGGTAAGCCGTTATAGTAATATGCGGCGGGTTAGTTTTATCATTTCCTAACCTAATTAAACCCTAGAAGAAAAACGTCCTCTTGTCGTAAGGGGGCGTTTTTTATTGGGTGAGCATATAGTATGCTTCTTTAGTTATAACCTTCTTACCGTATAACTCTTTAAAGTAAGCTGTGTTACCTTCGTATAAATCTCTTAGGATTCTTATTTGAGTATCAGCTGATAGTGGGTCTATTGTTGCCTCAAAGCTTGTTAAACCTTTTCGTGCTTCTATTCTACTTCTCTTGTAGTAATTAACCATTTTCTTCTTCAAGAAAGGATTCTCTACAGAGCGAATTGCTTTCATTATTTTATCATTGTTTGCTTCTGTATTGATACTTAAATCTAAATCTAAACTATCAAACATTGATTCAGCAGTAAGTCTTGGAGTTCTCGGTAAATTTGGTATGCGACCCACTTGTAAGTAAGCCAACTCTTCTGAACTTAAACCTGCTGTTTTTAGCATTTCTACTGCTTTATCTGCACCATGGAAATAAGTAAAGTTATCAAGGTGCTTTCTTTGTTCCTTCATCAAGTCTGTGTATTGCCTATTAGCTTCTTGGTATTGTGACTCACCCTGGTCTGGTAATCCACGTAGCTCCTCAAGTCTGTGATTAATCATAGCACCCCAGTTTGATTTTATTGCTCTTACATCAACGTATTCCTTACGTGCCTTTCTTTCACCCGTCTCTACCATATCTCTAGGGTTTACACGCCAACCTAATTGACGAGCGTATACTTGGTCTAGCGTGAATCTAGAACCTGGCTTACCTGCCTTGATGAATTTGTCTAGCTCTCTTGCTTGTCCAGGCTTAAACATATCCTCGATAGCAAACTCCATAATCTCTTGGAACTTTTGGAAGTCATTTGGATTAGTGCTAATCTTTTCTCCAGTTTCTATATCTTTGTTAAGTAAAGCTTGCCCTACACCTACATAGAAGAATGCACCTTCACCGACAAACTCTTGTCTTATCAGTCTCTGTAATGATGTTTCATCTGTGCCGTCCATACCTGCTTGGAATGCTTGAGCAATCATACGCTGTGGAACTAGGTAAGATGAATTAAGATAATTAAACTTAGTGTTGTCTTCATCCATTGTCATAATCAATGGAGAGTTTGTAGCATACTCTTCTACATAGGACTCAAGTAACTTAGCTCTCTTTTCTTCAGTTACATTATTAGCCTTTTCGTATCCAGAGAAATATGCAGTTGCACCACCGAACGTAGCTGCAGTCCATGCTGCTCTGTGCGCACCTATTCTCATTGATGCAGACTTATTCACAGGCCCTAAATCAATGCCTAGATTTTGTCCTAGTTTACCCGTTAATAAATCTCTAATCTGTCTACCTTGATTGTATTGATTTCTCAATAGCTCCATAGTAAACGTAGCGAACTGCGGAGTAAGACCATACTTAGTTGTTAAACGAGCAGCTGCATTTACCTTGTCATAGTTTTGGTATACATCATTTAATAACTTAGCGGCTACGTTTTTTAAATCTTCTGACCTACTAGCATCTGCTAATTCTGGGTATACCTTTTTTAGTTGTAGCTGCATAAGCTTCCAACCATAGAATCTAAACGCTGTATCTGGTACTTGGTATACTTGGGCAAATGGTTCTATTATTTTTTGTGCAGGCCCAACCGCATCCTCTAAGTTGCTTCTAATATCAGAGGCAAATATATTACCACCCTTGATGCCATATCTTTCTGCGTCTTTAATTTCTCCTAGTATTTTCTTGGATAGCTTTTGATTGCTTGCAAACATATCAATGTCGGACATCGCTACACGGAAACCATTCCATAGCGCAGGAACTTCCATAGGATTTGCCATAGCAAGCTGAGCAATCGTAGCCATATTGCCATAGAACTGTACCATATATGAAGGCAAGTTACCTAGAACCTTTACTGCTTTTGATAAACCTACTCCAGAATCTAATGTAGTTTGTAAACCATCAACGAATCCATTGACCGAGTTCTCTATGTAGTTACTTGCATACAACTGATTGACTGCAATGTTTACTTCTGGACTTGAGTATAATCCACTCTTGCCGCCTCGCAAATCTAATGGAATAACATTGGGCGCATCTGGATTTCTAGTAGCTAGATTCATGCCCTCTAGCATTTCAGTCATTCTCTTATCGGAGGATGCACGTGCAACCAATCTAGTAAGTCTTGATACTGTACCACGAGCGCGTTCTCCTGGGTCTCTAATTACCCCCATCATTCTCATGAGTGCAGCATTTGTATCTTCATCTAAACCAATTGCTCGTATAGGTGAATTGACTGGTTGATTAACTGAACCTAAGGATTTACCCTTTCTAGCCCTCGCAGAGTTATCAATAATATCATTAACAATATCTTCTGCTAACTGTTGGTTATAGTCTGGGTCGAACATTTGTTCTTCGCCTCTAGTAGCACCAGACTTTCGGTCTCTAGGTGCTTTGGGGGTTACCCTACTACTTCCCTCTATATAATCTTTCCTGTTTCGCAAAGGTATACCAGACGCTTCCATTTGTTGGTCTAGCTTTGCCGAGGTAGTTTTAATCATATTTTGATATGTAAACTCACCTGTTGCAGGGTCAAATTTTTCTACACCGATAGCTACATCTGTACTCGAATCTAGATTTCTTTTAACTTCGGCTATAGCTTCCTTCTTTAACTTTTTGTCTACGACAAAGTTTTCATTCGTATGTATTTCATACTCTTGTGCTTGGTAATTCTTGTCTCTTATGGAAGCGTTGATTTTAGCAGAAAGAAGCATTTTACCTTCATCATCTAGTCCCTTGAGTGCATCTTCTCCTATAAGTCTAGAGAGTACACGTTGTTGACTATCAACAAAATCTCTCCATTCCGATAAGACACCGAGCAATCCCTTGTCTACTAATACTTGGTCTATCTCACCTCCATCAAAAAACCTTTCAAAGGAAGGGCCAATGCTTGGGTCTAGCTCTGTTTCTCTAGCTACCGCTTGAGATACTCTACCTCCTATAGCTTCTCCTGTTTTGATTAAGTTTTTGTAATCTATACCTATATCAGCTATTTGTCTACTGACAACAGAAGGAGTCAACTGAGCAATCCATCTGCGTGCAGATGCAGGAAGCTTTTGATATATCTTAGCAACAGTACCTATCTTATTTGGGTCGTAGCTAGACTTTGTTACACCTGTACTTGAAACGCCAATAGCACTTGTAGACTCTTCTCTGATGTTGGCTGCTCTACTATTTTCAAATTCAGCGTCAAATGTAGGGGAATCTTTTAACTTATTGCCTTCTGCTCCAGAGTTAGTCATCAACTCAAAAGTACCTTGCCGACCCTTGGGGTCTGAGTATATAGTATCATCTATTTCTGCAGGAGTTTTACCTTTTAGCTTTTTAGCTAATCCTTTACCTACTGCACCTAGTGTAGCACCAAAGCCTGCTCCTATACCTGCATACAATGCAGTTTCTTTTGCACCTGCAAGCTCGCCCTTATCTATAATAGATGTAGCTTGAGCTTCTACTACACCCGTAGCAGCACCTTCCAATGCACCATACTTGATGCCTTGCTCTGCCATCTTAGTAAGACCTTTGCCTGCACTCTTACCTAGAACCTTGATAGACTGTGCGCCTGGTGTAGGAATTAAATTAATCAAACCTGCAGATATTGCACGACCCCAACTAATATCCTCTCTGCCCTCCATCTTCTGAGCGGTAAGACTACCTGCCATACCAGAGCCAATAGCTCCTGCGGTATAACCAACTAATACACCAATAGGCCCGAAGATACCACCTGCGGCTGCACCTGCGTATTTGCCTGCCGTGCTTATTGCCACCTCTGCACCCAAGCCACCTACTATCTTACCTGCTCCAGGACCTTCAGACTCTTGGACGGGCTTACCTATTTTTGCTACAGGTAAAGTGCCTTCCTTTTCTTTTTCTTTTAGTTTTGCATAAGCCGCTAAGATAGTTTTCCCATCTTCAGTTTCTAGCTTGTCTTGGTTATTAACAATCCAATTTGCATAGTCTTTGATAGTAGCCATATTTTATTGTGCATCTAGTTTCGCAGATTCGACTAAGCTTTTTGTATCCAGAGCAGATGTCGTATCTTCTTTCAACATAGTATCAAGTTCTCCTATAACATCTACTGCTCTTGCCTTTAGTTCAATAATTTTATTATTAAGATAATCTTTGTCCATACCTTGTCGTACTACAGGAGTGCCACCGAATGTAGTCGGTTGTACGTTCATGGATTTTGTATAACCTCTTCTATCTAACCTTTCTTCAAATCTTTTAATTTCTTTTTGTAAATCTTTAAGTTCGTCTTTTAAATCATTAGCATAATTAACTTGGTCTTGGGTAGTGATACCTTCATTTAAATCTTTATTTTTGAAGTTTGTATACGGGGTTAATTTTTTATCATTAATATCGCCTGTACCCAAAGCCTCCAAAGCTGCGTCTTTAGCATCGGTATCCTCACCTCCAGTATCCAATTCTGGTACATCTGGTTTTTGAGGTTTATAAATTCCAAATATAGCAGCCACTTCTTCAGCGCTTCTATATTGTGTTGGTGTACCCGTCATAGAATCTCCTTTTGATTTTACTAAATAATCTGAAAATGTAGGATTAGCTGATAATACCTGTAAAGCAGCTGCGGTATCTCCTGCTAAGAATAGTGTTTCAAAATCTGCTATAGCTTTTTGATTACTTTGTATCTTCGCATCATAGGCATAATCCCCATCTGATGATAAATTCTGTCCGTACTTCTGCGCACCTGCCAAAATCATCTCCTGCGCACCTGGAGTTAAATCCTTAGTGCTTATGTAGTTTAACATCGTTCTAGTTAAATCCGCTTGCGTTACAGCATCAATCTCATCATCTGACATACCTTCTGGAAACTGCAACTTAATAATATCAGTAAGAGCTGATGCTGCAGTCTGTGCATCTTGTTGTTGTTGTAATGCACTAGCGTTTGTTATCTGAGTCTGAGCAGAATCAATATACGCATTTAGATTGTTCACAACCTGTGGGCTGTAGTCGCCATTTAAAAACTTTTGGTAAGATTTGGCAGTTAAACTATTGCTGTCTTCAAGACCTGCAAATAACTCTGGATTGTTCTCAATTGCAGCTGCAACTTTAGAACCTGTAATCTGAGCCTTCTCAAAGTTGTCAGTCATATCCTTAAAGGCAGACTTAATCTCTTCGTTCTTTTTTTCTTGTGCGCCTGCTACTTCACGAACCCCTTCTCTACCTGCTTCAAACTTCTTGTTGAAATCTAAAGCGGCAAGGCTTGCGTTAATATTCGGTCCTTGTGATACACTAATCATAATTTAAAATCCCATTCCAAATAGATACCTTTCAAAAGAACCTTTATCGGTATAGTCTACAGGAGTTGTACTGCCATAATTAAAAGAGTTTGTATTTGTACTACCGCTACTTCGATTAAATATATTCATTATTCCACCACCTATACTTTTCAATGTACCAAATGCTTCCGCACCTGAAGACAATCCTGCAGACAAAGCATCTGCTTGTGCCTTGAATTCATTTAGTTTAACTAATGTTGATTGTGCTTTGCTTGGTTGGTTCAACGCTACGGCAGTTTGATAATCTCTATCAAGCTGAGCAATAGCCATATTGACTTCTTGTAGTCTTTGTTGGTTAGCATAATCTACAGAACCTAAGTCCATAATACCACCAATATTAAATGGAGTTTGTATATCTCCTACACCTTCAATGAATGGGCTTTGTGCGCCAATAACGCTAGGCAAGTCTCCGTACATACCACGCTCCATATTCATCAATGAAGTAAGCTGATTAGTAGCCTGTGTTTCTCTTTGTTGCCTAATACTACTTTCTTCTCCTAGTTGCTGATATAAGCCTACAGGGTCAAATTCTCTACCTCTTCCTGCTCCATATAAATATCCTTGTTGCTCTACCTGTGCTTGCTCTCTAGGAGATAAGTCTCCCTTTGCACGCTCCGCAGATATATCGGCTATTTCACGTTGCTGTTTAAGAGCTGCTGCTTGCTCTGGGTATAGCTCTTCGAGTTGCTTCTTGTACGGGTCGCCAAACTCAGACATTAAGTCTAAGTCTGATTGTCTTTGTAATCTACGTTGCTCAGTAGCCAAATCTTGCATCTTGCCAGAGAGACCAGATTGCATTTCAAATCCCGCTTCGGCTTGTCCAAGCATAAATTGATTTACGATACCTTGAAACTCTTCATCTGCTAACCCACGGCTTTTGCCTGTAGGGTACATTTCACGAGCTGCGTCTTGACCGAGTAACATCTCGGCTAACTGATAAGCTGGGTCTAGTTTTGCCATATAGTTTCCTGTTAGTATACCACTTGTATCAATACCCCCTGTACCACCATATAATGTTTGGTCTGGGAATCCACCATCGTCAACAAAATCTAAAAAGTCTCCTGTTGATGGTTGGTCACCTTCATTGATAGGGTCTGGTATAATTGCATAGTCTCCTGGTCTAGGTTGTATTGGTTTTCTTAAATCATATTCAAATTCAAATGTACCACGTGCTGTATCCATAGCACTCATGAAGTCATCAAACCCAAGCATTTCATTTAGAACATCTTGTTGAAGACCACTTTCGTATTCGCCAAATAAATCTTCTATCTCTTTTTGAGTTAGGACACCTTGAGTATCTGTAACAGCAAATTCTGGTAGTGTATAAGTACCTTGTATTCTAGCTCTTTCGGCATCTATTAAGTTTTGTAAATTTTGTTGCTCTGTAAGAATATCAAAATCCTCTGGGAAATATTCAGATTTACTAAACATTTCAAACCTATCTAGTGCAGCTTGCTCCATTTCTGCTAACTCTGCTAGTGATGAAGCAGGTGTAACACTAAAGTCTGGCATTGTATAAGTAGGTAATATACCTTCTCTTCGTGATGTGTATTCAGTTTCTAAGTCCCCTAAGAAACCATAATACTCACTTAGGGTAATGTAACCACTATCCTTGTATTCCTCTAACCTTGTTAGCTCGTTTTGATAAGCAGTATCTATCTCTGTAGTATCATCGCCCTCTGCAATCTGTCCATATACGCTAAAGTCTGGCAATTCGTATGCGGGAGCTATGCCCTTTCTAGCTTCATTGTATGATGTTTCGAGTTCTGTATAGGCATCAATGTATTCCGATGTAGTCATATATTCCAACCTAGCGTTGGTATTCAATACATCTAAAGCTTCATTGTATGCTGTATCTATATCGCTAAAGTCGTCTCCAGGTTCTAATGCTCCATATACTGTAAAATCTGGTGCTTCGTAGATTGGTGTAATCTCACGTCTTTTATTTTCAAAAGCATCTTCTATCTGTTGGCTAAAGGCTTCGTACTCGGCTTGACTTATATATTCATTAGTTAAAAAACCTAGTAACTCAC
>Ga0208791_1000605_pt1 | contig 15248 bp, 10 predicted proteins | sample 11_taG_FD_184084 | JGI IMG/M metagenome (GOLD analysis project Ga0208791, IMG submission 184084) | Marine viral communities from the Subarctic Pacific Ocean - 11_ETSP_OMZ_AT15265 metaG (SPAdes) (version 2) | ecosystem: Environmental > Aquatic > Marine > Oceanic | place: Pacific Ocean | collected...
TGAACAGACTTATTAATACCTGCAGCTTTTTTTGCTTGACTGGTCATTTTTTTGTTTGCCATCTTACTACCTAAATGTTTAAAATAATTTTAACAGTAAATTAACCTCTGTTAAATCCACCTTTTGCATTTTTAAAGTCAGTATTTTCTATACTATTGACAGAATATTTATTAGGCAAAACATTGTCGACATTACCCTTGTCAAGCTTTTGTTGTAATTTACTTACAAATTCTTCTTGTGATTTTTCAATATCAGGAATATTCCCTAATTTTCTTATTTTCTTTAAATATCTTGCACCAATTATAGAAGCAGGATCTTCCTTGCTAAAAAAGTTTGATACATCTTCAGCTGCTTGTAAAACTAAATCATCAATATTTAAGTCAATGCCATTGATTTTTTTTGCTGAAAAGGCTCCAAATTTATCAATTGTATCTTTATTTTTTTCCATAGACTTACTTAACTTATCAAATAATTTTTGCGGATCTTCTTCACTTTCGTTTATAAGCATGTAGTCTAACAAATTTAAACTCTCCATACTTAAAAGCTCGGCTTCCACACTTGTAGGTGTTGTTCTCTTGCTTTCTGCATCTTCATATTGTTTTAATTGTTTTAATAGCTGATCCATTTTTATAGTGTCTGCATTGACATCTTCTTCACTTTTACCTTCAGGTTCTTCACTAGCTTCTTCACTTTCACCTTCAGGTTCTTCACTAGCTTCTTCACTTTCACCTTCAGGTTCTTCACTTTCACCACTCTCAGAGTCACCAAAAGGATTATCTCCTCCCATAGCATCTTCATCTTTTTCTTCTAATAGAATATTAAGTGAAGGATAAACACCTTTGCGCGTCATTTTATTTATTTCATTTAAAAAATTTTTTCTAGACATAATACTATCCTAAGATCTTTGCAATTTTATCAGCTTTTTTAACTCTATCTTCAATAACAGACCAGTTTAGTTCTTTCATCATGCCGTAAACATAAGTCTTTCTGTCTTTGAGATAGTCTCTATAATAACTATGCTCCCAACAATCCATTACAATTACAGGCAGTAAACCAATCATAACGCTGTCACTATGCAAATCAATGACTGTGTTCATGTATCTTCTTAATTGAGGATTGTAAAATGTAATTCCCCAACCATTTCTTGCTGAAAGACAACATGCTACAAAATCTTCTTGCCATTTATCAAACGTGCCAAAGTCTCTTGCTAGTCGCATGTAAACTAAAGAATCTACTGTTACAGTACTATTCAAGTCACTAATATTTTCAAAATATAAGCCATGTAAAAATGCTGCATTGTGATTATAAGTTTCATCAATTTTTAAGCTTCTAAAACTAGAGTTATTTAAATTAGCAGAAGACTTATCAACTCCATCTAATTTGGCTGATATATCATTAAGCTCTTTTACATAACCTTCTAAAAGTTCTTGATGTGAATTCTTTGTTTTTTGTGATAAAAGCTCAGTGCCTAAATTAAACTTACCTGCTTCAGCAACATACGACTCAGACAATACATTACTGTCAATGACGTTGTTCTCTGATTGAATAAAATTACTTTTTTGAGTATTTATACCTTGATCAGATAAAGTCTCAGCGATTGCTTTTTTTATTAATTGTTCTATGTTCATTCTTTTGCCTTTTAATTAATTGAAAATCTTTCTTCGAATTCACCCATTGGTACTAATATATACTTAGGCTCTTTTTTAATACCCAACTTTTCTTCTTTGTCTGACTTGTCTATAACATCTTCTTGTCTATAATTGTCAAATTCTCCAGAAGATGCTGTATCAAACTCTATTTCTCTCTCGCTGCCAGACTTTCTGCTAATAAATCCAATTCCACGTCCACCTAACTCATCATCTTCTAGTAAAGGAGAAGAACTACTACCGAGCTCATTACCTAAAGGTTCTTCAGGCAAGATTAACTTTGCAAATTCTGTATTGTCTTCTTTTTTGACAATTCCTGCAAATGTATATCTAAATCCAGCTTTGTCATAAACTTTTAAACCTGCTGCATCTTCAATTACATTAGCACCATACTTTGTAGTAAGAGTCATCTTCTCGTTTAAAAAGTAATTAAGACGCTTATCATACTCTTCTTTTAAAACAGATCTCATATAAGATTCATTTAACTTCATCTAAACTCTCCTTAAAGCTTCCAAAGTCTTTTTAGCTCACTCTTTAAAAACTCTGACTCGTTTATAATTTTATTTTTTCTAATAGGTCTACGTCTAATTATAGACTTATTTCTTATTAGTTTATTTTCTGCTGTAATTTTTGATACATCACTAAGATTAATTTTACTATCAATATACTCTTGTACTTCGTCTAAACAAGCATCTACACTTTTTTTGTAATCGTCTGTTATTTTTTCACTTATATCAGTCGACATGACTTTAATGATTTTAAAAACATTTTCATAAACACTATCTTTTAGTTGATAATCATCTCTAAAATCATTAAATAAAGTAGATAAAAATTTACTATTTACATAATCTATTATTTCGATGCCTATCATATCAATTGTTGTATTTTTTGTGTCTTCAATAAAAATTTCTAAAATTTTATGTTTTCCTGTTAATATTTTTAAAATTTCACCTTTTAATTTAGCATCATGAAGTTCTTGTTTAATGAAATAATGTAATATTTTCAAAGTATTATCTGTAATATCCTGGTCTTCTTTAACGATATTAAAGCTATTGTGCATTTTAAACAAAATAGACTTCTTTTTGTCAGGATTAAAAGTAACGCCTGACATATCTGTGCCTATATCGTTAAATGCTCCATAAATATTTTTTAAAAGTTTGACAACTTTTATTGCGTCTTTTCTGCTTATACTTGGAAGACTAGTACGTTGATTTTCTATAACATCTTCTAAAAGCTTATCAAAATCAGAGATTTCTGTTTTTTCTGCAACAACCTTACTTGCTTCGCCAAGGGTTACACCTTCTTTTTGCATTTGCATCATTTGCTGCATAAACTGCGGATTCATCATCATCATCATGAACGACATCATAGGATTACCCCCCATCATATTAATCATCGCAGCCATTTGATTCATGTTAAAAGGAGCATTCATTCCCATAGGAATTCCTGCACCTGCAGTCATATTAGATATTTGTTCAGAAGCTGCTTCTCCCTTTTCAGCATTTTGATTTACAGTAGATGCAACTTCTACTCTTTTTGTATCTAGTTTTTTATAACCTTCAGAACCTTTAACGTTTACACCGAAATGAGATTTAAATATTGCTGCAATTGATCCAATCAACTCTTTTTCTGCTACAGACAAATCTTTTCCAATTACTTTAGAGTCTTTGTTATATATTAATATTCCTGACGCTTTTAGGTAGTCTTTTATATCTTGAACAGATATTTCTTCACCACTTTCATTTGCTTCAAATAAAAATTTAGAAAGACTTCCTATGAAAAGATTTTTGTTTTCTTCAACTATTCCTTTATCCTCTTTTACCAAGACCAAGATGAGCTGTATTAATTCATCAATTTCAGATTTTAATAATTTATAAATTCCGTCTTCTCTTTGGGTGATAACATGTTCTGCACCTTCTCTTTCTACTAGTCTATCTGCAAGTTCCTGATCAGACTTTTCGCCAACAATTTTATTTTTAAAGTAATCAAATATTTTGTCACCTTTATAAGTTTGGGCTCCAGCAATTCCTAAACCGGACGTAACTACTCCTGATACACCTGCTTTTGTTGCTGCAGTACCTATTGCAGCAAGTGTTCCGGATCCAAAGAGAGAAGGAATAAGTGAAGCACCTCCGGTCAATGCAGCAACAGCACCAGTTGCTGCAACAATTCCTGCTGTAGCAATTCTTGATTTTGCCTTTTTTGAAAGTTTTGATTTACCTCTTTCTTTACCTCTTTCGTCTTTCAAGATAATACTATCAGCTTTGTTTAGCATAATCTCATATCTTTCAGGATCATACTTTTCAACAACACCTAAACAAATATTTTTTAAATCTTCAAGAAGCATTGATCTTATCATATCTTCAGAGATTTCATTACTATCTGAAAGATTGTTTACTTTTTTAATTCTTTTTGCAAGAACCTTTGAAGACATAATCTTTCCAGCACGATCAGACTCAGGCTTCCACGAATAATCAATCATATCATTATTAACTGCATGATTTACTAAGCCTAAGATTAAGCTTTTCGCAAGTCTATTAGACTGATCCTTAATCGATGACACAAGAGAATTTCTGAGTTCTCTATCTTCTTCTGTTTCTGTATTCTCTGCTTCTAAAAGTAAATTTATTCCTGTCTGAAATATAAATTTGTTTTCAAACATTGACTGCTTTTTAATAAAGTTATGTAGCATGAGCTGACTTAACTTATCAATAAATTGAAAGAATAAATCATTTTTATCTTTTATTTCATCAAATGATTCAGGATATATATCTTTACTTTGTGGATGTAAACTATCTTCGCTACCTGTTTTTTTAAATTTATTAAAAATTAATTTTTCATTTTTTGAGATAAAATTTAAAACTTTTCTTTCAAAGTCTTTAATAACTCTTTTGTCTATTTTGTTATCAATTGAGTCTTCTCTGCCGTTTATAAGGTCATCATATGTAAATTCACGATCAGTTTCATAAAGATCTTTGATAGACTTAACTACACCATCAAATCCTTTAGTGTCTTTAAAGTCACCAAAATACTTTTTTAAATTAGGGTAAGTTTTGTCTACGTTTTCATCAAAATCTTTTTTATCATCTAAACTTACTGCTAAATTCATAAGTTTTACAAATTCATCAGTTTTTGTATTCTTTTCTACAAAAATTAAACTTTTACTAATTTTATTAAAAAAGTCGCTATTTGAAATATAATCATAAAGTGTTTCTTTTGATATATTAGATGATTTAAAAATATGCTCACCAGTTTCTATTTCATGAATAAGATTTTTTTTAAAAAACTTTTCTAGTTTTTCTTTTATTACTTTATCTTTATTAAGTGATGTAATATTTTCAAGATCAGGAATACTTATTGATCGAAAATCCCAATTTTTTAAATAGTACAATTTACCTTTTATTTTTACTAAAGGTATATCGCGACCATCAGTTTTATAAGCATGATAAGAATTATTATCTATTCCATTACGTAACAATTTAATATCAATAGTATCAAGCCATTTGTCCTTAGATATTAAATCAGTTTCTTGTTCATCTTGAGGTTGATCTTGATTTTCTTCACCTTGAGGCTGATTTTCTTCTTGACTTTCTGCAGCGTCAGAATCAGAATCTTGAGTTGTCTCACCGGAATTCTGACCTGTTTGTTCAGTATTATCCTCTACTTGCTCTTCTTCTGCTTGTGGAGTTTCTTCACCAGCTTCTGTAGTATCTTGATCTTCGTCAGAAGAGGTTGTTTGTCTTTCTTCTGAAGGTTTACTTTGATATGTTAAAGTTTGTTCTGCTGCTTCAATATCACTCTTAAGACTCCAACCTGTAAAATCTCTTATTATATTAAAATTTACATCATCACCTTTGCTTGATTCATCTAAAACTTTAGCAAAGTTTTTCTTTATAAATTCTTTTTCTTTGTCACCAGCTAAATCAAAAAATACATTGACTTCCTCAGATTCTTTTACTGCTTCTTCTAGAGTATTATAATCAAGGTCAGTTGAAATTTCCCAACCTTTTCTTTGCCTTTGCCACATTACAAATCTAAACTTACCATTAGCATTAAGATTATCTATTGAATAAAATGCATTATCTCCATTTCCTTTAAGTCTAAACTCTACAATTTCTTCTGCAGTATCTTTATCTTCGTCAGAAGAGGTTGTTTGTCTTTCTTCTGGAGTTTTAATTAACGATTGTTCAATTTTCTTTTTCTTGTCATCATCTAATTCATTAAAAGATTTTTGCAATTCTTCAGGTGTTAAAGTATCAGAAATTTCTCTTGGTAAATCTTTATAACTAGAGACTAATGTATCAGCAACACTTTCTTCTGATGTCAATAAACTGTTTAATGCTTTTGCACTTTGTGGTGACATATAAGTTATAGTTTTAAATGCTTCTCCTGGATTTTCTTTATCAAATGACACAACCTGTTCAGCAAAATTTATAAATTTTTCATCGCTTACTAAGTTAAGAGTGTTTAAATTTGTTTTTAAATTTACTTTTTGTTTGTCTTCTAAATTATACTTTTCAATAAAACTTGAAACAAACTCTAAAGTTTTTCCTGATTGCTTTCTTCTGTTTGCGTGATTTATAACTTTTGAAATAACATCATCACCTTTGTTATTGCTAATTAAATCTTGAAATTCTTTGTCTACATTTTCAGGAACTTTTCCATCATAGAATACATTTGTAATTAAAGACTTTGCTAAGTCTGTTGTCCGAGCTCTTGGATCTAGATTTAATTCTCTTATATTGTCATTAACAATTTTATAAATGGCTTGAAAAAAGCTATTTTTATCTCGACTAAATGTTAAAAAGTCTGAAGTTGCTTTTATAAGATTACCATTTTTTGTTATCAAAAGCAGTAAATTGTCGTCAAACATTTTTTTAGCATAAACATTAAAGTCGTGTTCTTTATTTTGAAATTTTATAATTGTATCATTATCTAATAGATCTTCTACTCTTTTAACAGCACCTTCAAATGTTTCATTTACATAGAATTCGTCTCCGGTAATCATTTCTTCGTTTAGTAATCTTGAAATACCGCTTCTATAGACAAAGTTTTCTTTTAAATCTTGAGAATGTAATTCGTTTAAGTCGCTTTCAAAAAGCAATTGTGATAGCTTGTTTTTATGTAATTTTTGCATATTATATGTAGCTCTCTTATTTTTATCTTTAATAATTATCGTTTTATTTGAAAAATACGATTCATTGTTTGCTTGCGCAGTTTCACTCTCGCCTTTTTTCTCATTTGCTCCACTCGGAATATTTCGCTTAGCTTTCATACTTACTTTACTTAAAATCTTTCCATTCCCTGTCTTAAAAGAGTTTTGAATGTTTTCAATATCATCTTTCATTACAAGCTCATATTTTAAAGACTTTATTTCAGTATGATAATAAACTTTGTCTTTTCCTATCGAAGGCAAATCAAATAATTGTGCATGAATCTTTTTATTAGCTTCATCTTCAATGTCACAAAACATAGCAGGCAAATAAAAAATAGCAGCCATCTCCTGACCTTTTGAATTGCTTCCAATGTTTTCGCTTTCGTCGTTTCTTAAAAACAAAGGCACAATTTGCTGTTGCTCGTATTTTTTAAAGTCTGTTTGCGATAAACCAGCCTGCTGCTCTCCTTTTATTTGACTAGGAGATACATACAAACCTTTTATCGGCACATTTGAAAGCAACTTTAAATCTTTAAACTGAATCACACCTAACGGATTGTCTTCTGCACTTTTTGGCACATTTTCTTTGTTAGGCATTTTCCGGTTAATAGCAGAAGCAACATATTTTGAAACTTGTTCAATGGTTGATTTTGACAAACTTTGAACGTTTCCTTCTATTGGAATTCCTTCTACTTCTACTTCTTCTTCTACTTCTTCTTTATTCTCATCTTCTTCGAACAATAAGTCAGCGAGTTTTATATTCATTAATATGCACCTTATCTTTGAGATAATTATATTAATAAATATTAGTCTGATTACCTATTTTTTAATACTTCAATATTTCTATTCCACAACTTTCTAACAACTCAACACCTCTCCTATCTCTATACTCGTCTTTATATATAACCCTCTTAATCCCTGCATTTACAATTGCTTTGCTACACATCAAACACGGCATCAATGTTAAATACATAATCTTATCCTTAGGATTATTATAATCCATCTTTAATAAAGCATTAATTTCAGCATGAATCAATTCGCTACAGCCAGGAGCTACAGAATGTGGTAAGTTTTCACAACCTGCTGCATTACCATTATACCCTATCGAAAGAACTTGCGTGTTATCTGACGTTACAACAACTGCTCCTACTTTAAAATCTGGATGATGACTTCGTTGTGCGATAGTCTCTGCTACTTGCATCCATATATTATCCCACTCAGGCCTATTCATTTCTGACTCTCAAAAAAGTGATTAAAACATCTAGGTTCATACATTCCTTTTGCACCAACCTTCTCTTCTTGCGTTGCATTCTCTATATCAAATAAAGCCTTTGTATAAAAAGCATCTTGATCGCAACCTTCAAAAGAACATACTGCTGGACATACCTCAATCTTTGTTGCAAAAGGCAACATTTTTTCAATACTAGAAAAAGGCTTTTCACCTGCATCCATCTGAATTGATGATACTATTATATTCTTACCACTTCTATACGAATTAATTAATACAGCAGCGATATTAGGAATCATAAACGCTTCATCTACTGCAATTGAATCAAACTGATATGATAAATCAAAAATCTCTTCAGCTCTCTCTATAGAATATGCATCCACACTGCCTCCATTGTGAGAAGATATTTTGTCTGCACTATATCTTGCGTCCATCTTTGGCTTAAACGCAGCAACTTTTCGTCCTTTATGTTTAAGTCTATCAACTTCGCCTAACAATCTCGTTGTTTTCGATCCAAACATCGGACCAATATAAATGTTAAAAAATGGATTCATGTTTCTCCTAAGGCACAATATGTGCTGATCTTATATTTAGGTGCAACTGAATATCACATTTTCCTAACTGCATTTCTCTTGCTACCTTACTAGATAGATATTTCAAGAATTCGTAATCTGCCCAAAGAGTTTTAACTACGTTTGAAGACCTTAATGTCGCTGATACATTTAATGAGTTGTCTCTAAACATAAAGTGAATCATTGAAATACAGCTGTCATCAGAATATATAAATCTTCTACTATTATGTTTTTGTGGTGTCTTTATAGAATTTAATCCTAAGAATTCTTTCTGTATTTTTTCTGTAACTTTTGAAATTATCTTTGAATAATATGCCTGTTCAGGTGGAAATTCTAATGCACAAACATCGTAGCCTTCACTAATAACATCAGTCATACAACTTACATCAACTAACTCGTTTCTTCCACTACTCACAACTAAAGATCTTATAAGGTCACCTGCTTTTGACATTTCAAGCTCTTGCAACCGATCTTTAATCATTTGTGCTTTTTCTTCTAACTCTTGCTCTTCTATAATTAAGACATTAGGTAAGTCACGTCCTAAACCAAATCTTGCTGTTTGATTAAATACTTTATATAATTCTTGGATACTTTCTTTATCTTGAAAGTCATCACCTCTTTTATTTAATCTATCTAGAATTGTTTCTAGCTTCGGCAATAAAACAACATATAAAGTATCAAGCTTTTTTAATTCTTCCATAATCTTCTTAAACCAAAAATGCTTATCATCTCTGCCATAAAAAATAGAATGAACATACATACTTAATGCACCTCTGTCCTGAATGTTGTATTTAAAATCTGTTTGCTTATGAATTTCATAGTATAATTTTGTTTTACCACTACAATCAACACCCTCAAGAATAATGTTACTAAATCTCATTTTATATCCTTTTTTGTTTTTATTATATTAATAATAAATTAAATTTACACATCATATTTAATACTATAAAAAATTATTAAAAGGAAAAATAATGCGTATTACAGAGAGAAAATTAAGAAAAGTTATTAGAGAAATCATTAAAGAAAGCAATGATGATCTATTACAGCAACCACAACAGCTAGCTTTACGAGGCTATTATACTAAAACTTCGCCAGATGGTCGAACAAAGTATAGAGCAGAACGTCCAGGACCAGGAAACAGAAAATATGAGCCTGATCTTGTTCCTACTAAAGGTGACTTTTGGACAAGATGCGATTGTGTTGTTTTCTATGTAAAAAAAGAAAGACTTCTAGATCTTTTAAGTAAACTTAAATTTTTAACAAATGGAATTGTTACTTCTGCTGGGTATAAAGATCACAATGAATATAAAAAACAAGAAGCAGATTTTGAAAGAAAAGTAAGTTCAAACAAATCAAGAATAAATCAATTAACTACAGAAACTGGGCATGTCCCTGTAGCAATTTGTTTAGATGTTAATGGTGATGAATTTTCTAACGTATTAGTACTTGTGCCTGAAATGAATACTGATTCCAGTAAAATTAAAGAATTCAAGAGAGAAGTAGCAACATTAGAGCTTGATTTAGTCGACAATCCTAGAAGTATTACTCAAAATACGAATGTTCTTTTTCTAAGAGGAGATGGTGTCGTAGAAGAATTCCTTAAACCTATAAAAACCTCTGGATCTGGAAATTCATCGCAAGACGAATTTATAGATACATTTAGCTATTAAAAATTATTTAAACAATAAAGAAAGAGAAACATTTGATGATGCACAAATGTATTTAATGGATTAATCAAATGCACTAATCTTTTTCATTTTAGCAGTAGTTGTTGACATACCCCAACCTGTATCGTTTTTCACATCAGCCATCCAAGTGCTATAAGCTATGTCTTCACCTAATTGACCCCAAACACGAAGCCAACCACTTTTGCTGTTATTATCTACACACTTAAGTCGCATAAAAGGTTTACCATTCTTTGTTTTCTTCATGATAACTTCTGTTATTGTAAACCAACCAATACCTCGTTTACCTTCAGGTACATCAAAGATTGATTGTACTTCTTTTGTTTGGAGCTTCTGTACCAATTCAGGTGGGAATAACAAATCATCAGATGCATCATTTGATAGCTCAAAATAATTCTTAATCTTTTCTGCACGACTCCAGTCAGTTAAAACGTTATATTTCTCTATTAATACATCAACGATAGGTCGAACTTCTTCACCGTTTTTAACAGCACGTTTATGTTGCGTTTTTGTAATACCCCACATACTTTTCTTAAGTGTATTATAGTTATCGAGTATCAAATCATGCAATTGCTTATGATTTTCTAGATCGTTATTAACAAATTCACTGAGAGATTTAAATGCTTCCATTTTGGATAAAGATGCAAACGCTGTTTTGTTTAGTTTTGAGTGCTTCCATTTACCGTCATCATCATAAAATAAGTCTTGTAAATTACTATATGGTCTATTTGCAAATACTTCTTCAACAGCTTTGTCTCCTACACCTTTAAGTGATGTTAGTGGCGGAACAAATGCTTTTAACACTTCAGAGAATTCCCATTCTAAGCCTGAATGATTGATGTCAATTGCTGCAATTTCATATCCAAAAGATTTAATTTCAGATATTGCTTTAGACATACCTTTAGGATTACCATTTTCAGACTGAAGGATTGCTGCTAACCATTCTGTTTCATAATGAGTGTGCAGCCATGCAGCATAATAAGAATCAATAGCATATGCAACTGCGTGACTTTTATTAAAGCCGTAAACAGAGAAATATTCTATCTCTGCCCATAACTTAGACGATACAGACTCAGGTACATTGTTTAATTCTTTAGACCCTTTGATGAACTTTTCGCGTGCTTTAGCTTTTTCAGAACCTTTAGAATGCAATGTATCTAAAGATTTTTTAACTAATGTCTTTCTTAACTTGTCACTTTCACCTGGATCAAAGCCTGCTAGCTTCTGTGCTAAAAGCATAAACTGTTCTTGAAACGTCACAAAGCCGAATGTAGGTCCAAGAACTTCCTTGATGATAGGGTGGTCATACTTGATGCTGTCTGCATTCTTTTTAGCTTTTACATATTTCTTATGGACGTTTGCTTTTAAAGGTCCCGGACGATAAATCGCAGTTAATGCTGCCAATTCTTCGATATTTTCTGGTTTAGCTTCTATACTAAACTGTCTTGCACCTTGATTAGTAAATTGAAATACTCCTGCAAAGTGGCCATCATGATAAACATGTTCCCATACTTTAGGATCGTTTTGTTCATGATAACGGCAGTTTAAATGTTTATCAAAGAATGCCTTTGCATCTAGGAACGTCGGATTAGAATTACCTTGCTTGCGAAGAATGCGATAGATACAGTTTTCTACATCTTTAAGAAGAGTTAAACCTAAGAAGTCAAACTTAAGAAAGCCATTATCTTCTAGATTACGAAAGTTCATGCCTTCAGTCCAAGGAGTTTGTAATTCACCACGGACACCAATAATAGGCATAGACTCGGCAAGCAAGTCGGCGTCTGCTATAATAACACCTCCAGCATGGCGACCGATAGCTCTGTTTTGCATAAACAAGGAAGATACGTGTTTTTCTACATCTGGATACTTTTCCATAAACTCACGGTAAGACAGAGAATAATTCATGCAATCTTCATGTTTAAGAACAAAAACAGATTTTTCTTGATTTTCATCACGAGCAAGCATCATTACTTCTTCTTGTAAAGGCCCCGTCATTTTATTTACTTCGTCAAAAGGAACATCATAAAACTTTGAAATGTCTTTGACAAGAGACTTAAGCTTAAGAGTATTGAAGTTTGATACTGGAATTACAGCATCATCACCGTACAATTCACGTGCTGCTTTAATTAATTCATCACGGTCACCTGCATCAGTATCAATATCAGGCCAAGAAACACGATGTCTTCCTAAGAAACGACTCCATAGGAGGTTATAAGGTATTGGATCAAGCTGCGTAATGCCTAGTAAGTAATTAACTAAAGAACCTCCACCACTTCCACGTGCTGGACCAAGTAAGGTTTTTTGTTCTGCTTTTTTAAAGATTTCATACATCGTAATAAAGTATGCTTCATGTCCTAGATATTCAATATCACGTAACTCTTCTTTAGCACGTTCAACGTAGACTTTGTCTTTATGGAGATTATGTGCTACTAGTTCATCTTTGACAAGTGTAGTTAAATGCTGAAATGGTGTTTTACCTGGCACAGTAATAACAGGAAGCTTTGCACTGGTATCAACCCATGTGTCTTCAAATTCATTCCATACAATGTCATGTGTTCTTTCAATAGCATCACGGACTAATTCTTCATTACCTTTATAGAAATCATAGACAGGATATGCATCAAGGAATTCATCCCACATTTGAGAAGCATTCTTAGGATACAGCTCGCATTTAAGGTCTTCAAAGTCGGGAAGTGTCATGTTATCTCGTTTACCAAGCCATCCGAGTTTCTTATATAACTCACGTGCTTGCCACTTATTAGCTGTTGGGTAATGAGAATCAGCTGTGACTATTAATGGAATGCCTGTTAATTTATGGTGTTCGATAAGATAGTCATTAACTACATGTTGTTTTTCTAGTTTATTAAATTGTAATTCTAGTTTAAAGTTGTTTTCACCTACGCAAGAAACAAATTGATCTGTTAGATTTTGAAGTTGAGATTGAATTTCGCTGCGGCTTTGATTATGAACTTCACCTCGGAGAATACGATTGCTAAAAATTCCACCTAAACATGCAGTTGATATATGTAATCCTTCACCATGTTCTTGAAGCATTTTAAAGTCAACTCTCGGGTATCGATAGAAACCGTATTTGTAAGACTTCTTAACAAGTGTAAATAGATTGTTAAGACCTTGTTGATTTTTTGCTGTAACTACAAGATGATAACGTCGTTTCCATTCATCCTTAAGGACATCAACAGACTTTGTTTCATCTTCGTCCTCAACAACCAATCCACCACTTTCATCATCGGCATCAATGTCGACTTTTTCCTTAGCCTTCTTTTCAGCTGCTGCAGCAGTCTTAGCATCTTTAACAGCTTGCCGATGTGCAGCATATTCTTCTGTCCATTGTTCAAGTGAAGGAACGAAGTAGAACTCAACTCCGTAGATTTGTCGAAACTTACGGCCTGCTTTTTGCATTTTTACAGCATGTGAATGAGCATGAGCAAGACCGTTTCCATTACCATGGTCAGTAAGAGCCCAAGCATCCATACCTTGAGACTCAGATAAAACAAAATCAATGTGGTCAGCAGGATAACCCAGACCATCAAATGTAGATACCTAGGAGAAGGTTGAATGTGCATGCAAGCCAACAAATCTATTGGGTTTAAGCATATCAAGTTCAACCTTCTCTAAGTACCTCCTTTCTGCATTAAATGTATTATTCATTATATTCCTTATATAGTTTATTTAAATCGTGATTTATTATAAAAAAAAATGTTATTATTTACACGTCTTTTACTTGCCTTCCCATAAGATCTTATCTGAGTAAGTGTCTCTCAAGATATTATATTCATCCCCTGTAATTATTGATAGTAAAACATTAGGATATGATTTTTTAAAAGCAGAAATTTTTTCTTTTGATCGATCATCCATATACCCTTTAATCTCAAAGTACACGTTTCCAACTTTAAAATCAGGTGTATAAGTCATAGCTTCAGATAACTCAAAAGTATCTGGCTCGTACTGAAAGTTTATTTTTTTATATTTTAACACTCTAGCAAAGTTTGCTTCCCAGTTACTTCTAACATAAAGATTTATATCTTCTCTAAACCCGCCGTTTCCAAAAGAATATATTCTATATTTTTTAATTCTCTTAACAGCAGCTTTTGACATATTGTGTCTAACTTTTTTTGAAAATTTAAAACCTTTTCTTGTATTTGAAAGCTTTTTTTTCGCTTGCTTTGATTTAGTCCAATGATTAACACCATACTTTTTTAAGCAAGTTTCTTGTGTTTTGTTTTTCATTTCACCAGAAGCCCATCGTTTTGTGAGACCTTTTGAAAGTTTTTCTAATGCTTCTTTACTAAATTTTCTCTCGCCACTTTTATATTGACTTTTCAAAGTTTCAGATAACTTTCTATTTTGATCTTCAGTTCTTTCGTAAGATCCGTTTAACTTTCTTGTTTCAACACCTTTTTTAAGTTTACAATCTTTACATTCTGTTTGATTTTTAAGCTTAGTCTTATCAAAAAAATCTTTGCCGCAAGAATTGCATTTTTTTTGTTTAGGGATGGATGTATTTTTGTTTTTCTTTCTAAGCTTATAAGCACATTTTTTACTACAAGTTTTTTGATTTCTTTTTTTATAAATTACTTCAAATTCTTTACTACATATTTCACAATTGTTTTTTACATATCTTGGCATAACAACTCCTTTTTAGGTAAGTATACCCATACTACCTTTTAAAAAGTGCTGTGTGCATGAAGGCCTACAAATCTATTTGGTGGTGTTATTAGTTCAATTGACAATTTAAATGCCTTTCTTTGGAGTAAAATTTAATATTTATATACAAAATTATAATTATAAAATGAAAAATATACACGTGTGTGTTATAATAAAAGGTTAATCATCTGCTAATAGTTTAAAAGTTCTTTTTTCATTGTACTTCATTACTTTACCGTAAGACATACGCATACATTCAGTACAACTTATTATATTATTAGGACTTTGTCCATCTTC
>Ga0208791_1000606_pt1 | contig 15236 bp, 13 predicted proteins | sample 11_taG_FD_184084 | JGI IMG/M metagenome (GOLD analysis project Ga0208791, IMG submission 184084) | Marine viral communities from the Subarctic Pacific Ocean - 11_ETSP_OMZ_AT15265 metaG (SPAdes) (version 2) | ecosystem: Environmental > Aquatic > Marine > Oceanic | place: Pacific Ocean | collected...
TGTGGATGCCTCTGATGCTTTTGTTGTAGCTGTTGTGGCGCTTGATGCGGCAGATGTGGCGCTATTTGCAGCATTGGTTTCGCTTGTTCCGGCGTTTGTCGCGCTGGTAGCGGCATTTGTCTCGGACGTTGCCGCAGCAGTTTCACTTGCAGCAGCCGCCGTTGCGCTAGAAGCCGCCGCCGTAGCCGATGTTGCCGCCGCAGATGCAGAAGTCGCTGCCGCCGCAGCGTCTACAATCAGGTCATACTTGGAAGAGTTAGTATTTGTCGTCAGAGGCTGAGAACCAGAGCTTGTGTGTGCAGAATTAACAATAAAGATGTTATTGGTGCTGGTGTCCTTCACCAAGTCACGCTCTGCGTAGGCAGTCGAAGCCGCCCAATTACCTTGGAATGTGCCAATCTCCTGCGTAACGCTAATCTCACCGCTGCTATCAAACGCTAGAATCTTATTGGCACGGTCAGTAGCGCCAACAGTGAACTCTGTTGAAGTCATAGTGTTTGTGCGTGACAGCTTGATAGCGCGGTCTATCTCTTCTTGTTGCTGCTGCGCAATAAATGTCAGGTTGTCTAGCGCGTCTTCGTGTGAAGCGGCTGGGAACGGGTCGTTAGGAGTGTAGTCTGTTGTCTGTGTAAGCGGTGATGCACGGCGTATAACCACAGTAACGCCGGATGCAGGGGCTGTCCCAAAAGTTACGTTGCCGCCTGATGCGCTGCCTACGCCTGATACAGTGTAGTGGGTTGTCTTGGTTTGCACAGTTTCTGTGCCAGTCGCGTCAGTACGCAAGATAACTGTTAGGTCATCCTCGTCAAACACCTTGAAGCCGTAAGCGAATACGGTGGTGCTGCCGTTGCCAGAATAGCTATTCTTTGTGGTTGTGCTGCTTACAGTCATTTCTTACTCCTTAGAGTCCTTATACATTATTTTGGGGCTATCGTACATATTGACTTGGCGGGAAGTAAAACTCTTGGTCGGTGTCTTTCTTCATTCGTCTTTCCATGCGTTTAAAGTACCCAGGGTTTGCAAACTCCGTCAGCTCATAAACGAACAGATAGTCCAAAGCTAGTTTAGCATAAAACAGGTTCATAAATGGTGTGTTGCGCATGGCTAGGCGCACTGTTTCAGCGGCTGCTTCATCTCCATCGCGGAACTTAGCATACAGCTTTAGCAAATCACCAGCAGTTCCAAGCGTCGGGCCTGCGAATGTCTCCAGAGGAGACTGCCCGTAACGATTAAACTCACCAAATATAAAGTCGCCGTAGATACCAGCGCCCCCTCCTTGCGTAAACGCCCTTAGCAAAGTTTTGCTGTCGAGTGTGTAGTCGTCCTCAAACACACTCATAGGCTCTTTTCCTTTAAGGAAGTCCTTTGTAACTAGAGACAGGTAGCCCATCATAGTTGTGCCAACCATCATCTTTGCAACGCCGGAATACCCACTCATTGCTTTCTGGCGGGATAACCCTTTTGTGACGTATGTAATCGGGAATCCTTTAAGCTGCATAATCATGCGTATAGCTTCGCCAGCGACTGTGCCACGGGGCAAGCCTTGATTCATAATGGCCCTTTCACGCGCACCTGGCGTTGGGATGGCCGCATCCGCGCTGTCCATATAGTAAGCAGATATCTTTGTGCGCAAGTCGTCCCTAAACTGCTGACGCGCTTTGTCTGTAACGTCTAGCCTTCCGGTGCGTTGCACAATAATAGAGTCTATGGCTCCGTCTGCTATGTTATCAACGACTTCTGGGGCCAAGTATTTGCGCCCATCTGCCGCCGTCATGTCCAGCCCGCGGAACAAACCCCACTCTGCTTCTCGTATATCATACAATTCCAGCAGTCTTTTGGTTTCCATAGGCACATTACCAAAGCTGCGATTTGCATAGTTTGCAAGGTCAGCCGCGAGTAAACGGGCGACGCCTATTTTTTGGTTGCTGTTCCACCACTGCATCCCGTTTAGCTTAAAATAAACTTGGTGCATCTTTGAAATCATGCCTGGGCCACTGTCGTTTGCGCTAAATCGTGCATGAACGTCGGCTATTTCGTTCTCAACCCCCACATTAAGAAGATATGCAAGTTCCTTTTGCTCCTTGCTATTGAACAGGCGGAATGTGTCGCGCAAAGCCGAGGCGTATGACCCAAATATATTCCGCTCTGTGTTTGCGTTGATGAAGGAAGCCTTGGTAGCGATGTCAGAAAATGACGATATTGTGGCAAAACCTAGTTTAGACATAGATTGAATCATTCTGAAGCCACCAGCTATGCCAGCAAACGTAACGCTTGTGTTTAGTATTGGCTGGGTAGCGCCAAGCGCTCTAGTTGTGCCGTCTAGCTCGGCAAATTGGTTCTTCAAAGCGCCTATCTTTAGAGGTTTTGCAATCCCCTTTGGCTTCACTTCTTTTATAATACGGTCAAACATGGCTTTTGGGTTAGTGCCGAATGTTTCAAGCAACCCAATGTTCTGCGCATCATGCGATATGCCTTGATACACAGCCTCTGACAGTTTCATGCGACTGTATTTATTGGCGTATGAGAAAGCAGACTTTCCATCCTTGAAGTGCAGAATACGCTCTGCACTCATCTTTTTTGCAAGGTTAACTGGCCCTGTAAAAGCAACAGTGCTTCCATCCACGCCATTAATGCTATCCGCCTTCATGTGATTGCCGGAAACCAAGTTGTCGTAGATATCGGATAAGAACTCTATCTCAGTCTTGTCGCTTGGCTTATTAGCGTAAGTCTTTTCTTCGTCAAGAAGCTCACGGATTGTGTTAATCCAAGTATCCTTGTCTTCCTGTGTCCCTTTGCCGCGCAATAACAACGGGTCATGGTTTTGTCGCACAACGTAGTTAGCCAACTCACCAATGTTCGCACCGTTACGGTTCTTTCTGTCCAGCAAACGCTTTTGAACCTTTTGAATAGCCTCAGCTATTTGCCTAGCTTCTGCCCTACCACTCGTTCCTAAGCCATCAAATAGCTCTTGGTATATTTCGCCATCCAGCTCGTTTGTTCTGAATATTGCTAGAAGGTCATTGCGCTGTAGCTCTGCCGCCAAGGCTGCGCTATGGTCAACAAAGATACTTTTCTGTTTAGCATCTACACTAAAAAGACCTCGCCGAGCATCGCCCACAAGGATTGCAGACAAAACCTTGCTTGGGTTGTCAGGCTCTGCCCGTATTGCAGTCATTATATTGCCGTATGCACGAGCGTTCATTAGGCGGTTACGTTTCTCTATTGCGGCGTTTATCTTTGCCTGTTGAGAAAACCCACGCCCTGCTTCAATTAGCTCGTTAAGGTCGGCCTCGCCAACGGCTCTGCCGCGAGAGTCTATACGCTCCTGTACAAACGACAGAATACCATCTATTTCTTCTTTGCTTATGGCGGTGCCATTTCGAGCGGCTACATCAAGCAATTCTTGTGCGCAAACTGTTACTGTCATTTTGGTGCGTTCCTATTCATGCAAACTGCGCCTTTGCGAGTTAGCTCATCGTAAGATGTTTCCGCTCTGCGAACTGCATCATCAGCAGAAGCAATATCATCGAGCATCTCTTGCGGTATTAAATCCTCGCCAACAAATACCGCAACGTCCTCCTCAAGCAATTCGTTGGCCTCTCGCAACTGGTTTAGCTCCAGTTCCTCAACAGACATACCAGCTTCGTCCATCTCGTCGAGTATGGGTTTTTCATCGCGCATGATGCCAAGATTGTAGTCCTGCAACTGCGCCTCTGTTTGTATATCGTACATTTCCTGTTCAGTAAGGGGTACGCCATCGACAATAGGCTCTAGGTTTTTGTCGGCGACATCGCCAAACAATGTAGCGGTGTTGAAATCGTAGTAATCCTCGTCACCAGCAGCGTCTGCTAAAGCCCTCTCAAAAGTTGCGTCGTCCATGCCCTTCGGGTCTATGCCTCGTCTATCAGCTTCAGCCGCCTTTTGCTGCGCTGTTTCGTAAGCCGCAATGGCATCTGCATCCGCCGCTGAATACTGCGAGTTGCCTGTAACGTCTTCTCGAACAGCATCAATCAGCTCGTTAATACCTAATTCGTCTGGCTGACCTTCTATTTCAGGTGGCAAATACCCCTCTTCACGCGCTGCTGTAAGCATATCGTCAACACTGCGCCCACCTTTGGCCGCACTAACGTAAAATTTGCCTGATTTTTGTTTCGGCACAATTTCTTGTAAGTCCGCCGCACCTTGGCTGGTCGGGTCTATACCCCCTTTGGCGCGGATAAACTGTGCAAGTGTCTTAGGCTTTTCGGCCCTAAGAATAGGTGGCCTAGCTTTGCCCTTGCGTTTGTAGACAGGCACATAACCAGGCTTTCGGTTTACCTTCTCTTCAATTATCTCACCAGTGTCAGGGTCAATCCGACGCTCAACACTCACAACATCAGACTGTTCCGCAAGTCTTTCGTTGGAGCGCTGGATGGCTTCCGCCTCGTCTACCTTCTTTTCTTGGCGGTGTAGATTGGCCACGTTTATTTCTTGGTCGCTAACAGCCTGCGCAACCGCGCGAACCAGAGCCTCGTCTTTTACTTTAGACGCCTCAATCCGGTCGGATATTTTTCCAAAGCCAACATGCAGTCCCCCGCCAAGAACACCCCCTAAAGTAACATTAAGGAAACTGTCCATTAAGCCGTAATCTACGTCTTGCTCAAGATATGCTTGGCCTATCACCAAAGGCTCCAAGATGGCAGCACCAACCGCACCATCAACCGCACCAGTTACCAGCCTACTGCCAGTCTTGCCAAACCTAGCTGCCATTGTTGCCATTCGAGCTTGGCCCACAATAGGTATAAATGCGGATGCTACGTTTAGCGGGTCAAGCATCGAACCAGCTAACGCTGTTCCAAACTGCAACGCGCCTAAACCAAGCCCACCCTGAGAACGGTTTAGGGTAAACTTGATTGAATCTCTTTTGTCCTTGCGCTCCGCCAAGAGATTGGCGAGACCTTCTGTGATACCCTCTTCGCCTACCTCTATGCCTTCTCTAAAGTAAGGGCTTTGCGCCCACTCATCAGGAGAAAGTTTTTGCCCAGTGCGGCCCTCTCCTGTGTATTGGTCAAAGAACCTATTAGCGGCGCTAAGAGGGTTGTAGTACAAAGTCTCATCAAGGGTCGCACCCAAAACGTCTAACGTGCCAAACGTAGTTGTATTCAAGTAATTATCGTAGGTATTTTTGTCAGGCTTTTGCTCTGGAATGAAAACATCCACCATTAGAATATCTTTCTCTGCTTGATGGTGGCCTCGTCATATTTGCTTGTGGCTTCTTCTAAATCCCTTATCTGAGTTGATAGCTCATTGAACCTAACCATAATAAAAGCACTGCGCGGCCCCATCCCACTAGGAACAGCCGCCTGCTTCCTGCGCACCATTTCGCCATTGTCGAATACTAAGTACGCACCTTTGTTGTCTGTTGTCGTTACCCAATAAGCGTCAGATAGTTTCTTTTTTAACTGTGCTTGAGACTCTTCTACGCTCAGACCTGCCGCTACAGGCGGGTCAATTACAGAAAGAAGATAGTCTTGGTTCTTGTCGTTGCTAACGTAAAAGCTGAGGATATTTGCTATTGAACTGGCATCGTTTTCAAGAGCTTTTGGCAGTCTCAAAGGCACATTTAAGTTACCTTCCGCAAAAGAAAACTGGCTGTTTACAACAGTGTTTATCGCCTTGTCCACGGCTGTCTGCACGTTTGCTTCCCCAGCCATCATATAGTAAGCGGCAGTGTTTTTAATTACCTCATTATAAGCATTTACATGAGACATTCTTGCGGAAGTTGCGCCTCTTCCGAGGATGTCACCAGGGTTGCCGCCAGTAATACTCTGCGAGTATTGCGTATTGGACAATCTAACAGCGTCAGATATTTCACGCATAGTTGTGGTGCCAAGACTTGCTTTAGCATCAGTAACTGACTGAGCCGCATTGCCTGCTTCCACAGCAAACATTTGAGCGTTGTTAGGGTTTGCAATAATAATATTATCGACGAGTGTAAGCACACCTTGGCTGGTAAGATTGCGAAGGATGAGACCTTCGTTTTCTACGCCGTACTTGGTAATAAAAGCGTTGCCTATTTCGGATTTTTCTTGGTACGACAAGGACGGGTCAGAGTATTGCCTCTGAAAGCCCGCTATCTCTGCATTTGATGCAATGCGTATATCAAGCCCCATATCACGCTGGCGTCTAATTAGTTGCTCTGTGCTTAGTGGGTCTTGCCCCTTTCGGTTCGCATCGTTTTGTAAATACTGAACAGGGTCAGCCTTTAGTCGTCCGTCACGTTGCTGAATCATAGCATTAAAACTACTTAACACTTGCTTATGAAACAAAACATCGTCTGGGGAAGCGTCACTTACATTCTTTGTTAGCTCATTCCGAATGGCAATTATTTCACTAGGGCTTCCAAACTGTACCCCAGCAAACGTAGTCCCAGCCTCGCCGATGGCAAGAGTTTTGTCTAGGAACCGTTTTGCTGGCAAAGGGTCTGTTGGGTTTAGCTTGGAGATGTTTTCAACAATATTATTGCGCAACGACTTGGACCTTTCGTCCATCATGCCGTTGTTAGCCTCAAGCATAGTTGTTAACGCCTCAGTCCCATTTTCAATTTCAGACGTTAAAGACCTGTCAAACTTCTCCAATAGCCCGTTAGCAATGCTTTTTAACCTTTGCCCAGCAACGAACCCAAGACCCGCAGCCTGCCCTTCGAGCCTTTCTGCGTCTTCTACTAATTGACTAAGTTGGTCTCTATCCATATCGGCAGCAGAAACAGCCAAGGACTCTAGCAAATCTCTCTCGCCCTCTGTCTTTATCGCCTCAGCTTCTGCTTGAAACCGTGTTGCAAGCCGCGTCTTGAAAGCACCGCTTGCGCCCCCCAAGTCGATTACTACGTTTTCTTCTTCGCGCTCTATAACAATAGTATCAACTTCTGCCCTCATTTGAGCCAGTGCGTCGGCTTGCTCCTCAGAAGACAAATCAGCAAATATAAGTTCGTTTAACGCATTGTCCTGTATCTCAGCGGTAAGTTGCTTTTCTCTTTGGGTTATCGCGCTCCGAACCGCAGCTTTGTTTTTTGCGTTTAAGAACCCACTTGTGCCTTCGATGGTGGACTCTAAATCTTTCCTAAACCTATCTAAATCGTCGAAACGTGTGGCGGCGGCAATGCCAGCGTCATATTCACGCAGTGTTACCTCTGTTCCAAAAGATTTGATAGTGTAATTTAATTTTTGCCCAAGAAGAGTTTTCTCCTTAATTAGCTGATTAGCTTCAGCCATGTACATAGCTTTAGACTCAGACTCTGTCTCTGAGGCTATTGCCCCCGCCAAAGACTCAAGTTTCCCGTTGGTTGTTATCGCACCTTCAACCAGACCTCTATTAAAAGCCTGTTGCTTTGCTTGACCAAATTTAGGCAATAATTGCCTTTTTACGGCATTTGTTATTGTGCTTTTCTGGCCGTCTGTTAGGTCAAGACCCGCAATGTCGGCGAGGATAGGCTCTTGCACACTCGCCAGCATCGAAGTCGCAGACTTATCAGTGTCTGTTTCTGTATCGTTTAGTATAAAGTCGTCTGCTTGTTGGTACGCGCGGGTAGTGTAATCATTAACAAAATTGTCCGTTTGCTCTTTTTTCTGCGCCATAGCAAAGTCAAAATCTAACTTTGCTTTAGCGGAGTCAAAAGACTGTTTGTTCTTAGCGTATTCTTGTGCAGCGCGGCCCACTTGCTCACCCGCACGAGCAAGCGCTCTGCCTGGAAGTGTGAATACATCCGTTGCCCTTGGCCCAAGACTGCTAATCTTTGGCTGCACAGCAGTGCCTGCACCTTCTGCGTATAGTGGTATTTTTGGCATTTTTAAGACCCAAGCTCTTTCTTGTAATACTCTTGTTGCAACGCAAACACATCATTCTGGTACTGTTGTCTCGACATAGCGCTGTAGCCGCCTAATAGGCTGGTATACGCAGCATTTTCGTACCCAGCAGCTTTGACTCTGCCCGCCGCGCGTGACATGGCTGCTTCTGCAATCTTTGCTGTCGACTCAACATTTGCTGCGTATTGTATCTTCAGCGCATCTTTTTCTGTGGCAAAGTAAGCGTCAGCTAGGGCCAAATATGGGCTTCCAGTTATTTGGACGCCGCCCTTACTTATTGCAGTTCTTTGGCTAGAAACAAGTCTGCGTGAGTTTTTGCGAAGGGCAGCTTCTTCAGCGGACTTGCGCTGCAATAACAGCACACGCTCGTTTTCGGCCATCTGCGCATTGTAGTCGCCAACTTTTTTGGCAGCGCGGGATGCCTGCATGTTGCCCTTAAAACCAAGGACCGAACTGCCTACTACTGCTGCGGTTGCTATGTCCATTACGATACTCTCGCCATTCTATAATAATCTGTGCCATCTGGCCCATACTTGCGCATCAAGCCTTCGTTCTCAAAGCCCAGCCAACGGGCAAACCGTACAGAACGCGGGTCAGTAGCATTGATACTTGCCTGCATACGCTGGATATTTGCTTCGTCCATAATAACACCAAAGAACTCATCCGCATATCTAGCAACAGTTTTAGGCATCGAATAAGCATGTTTAGACATAACCATCCATCCCTCGCCTACACCTTGCCACATAACATGCACCCCGCCCATCATCACAATCTTGCCATCTTTCCTAGCGGTAAAGCCGACTATGTTTTCGTAACCCTCAAAGCTGGCTTTTTCTGCCGGAGACATCTCGTACTCTAACTCAATCTCCTCAATGTCACCCTTCTGGAAATAACCTACATCAAGCATCGAATGTATTTGACCTCCGCATAATCGCTAATACTGTCATAGGCAGGGGCTGTGACTGCCTAATAACCACACGCGCGTCGTTGTCATACCCAGACGGGAAGAATATTTCTTTATCCCCAGTAAACAACGGAATCGCCGTATCCATGTCCATACTACTATCACGGAATGGCAGGCGGTCTAAGTTGTTTGTGTCTGGCCCAATCTCAGCGCCCACAGACTTGAAGAACCGCGCAGTCACGCCGTGGATACGCTTAATCTTGCCCTGCGCAATCCCATCGTCTGCGCCAGCTTCCATGCGCAATGTCTCTACAATAGACGAGTAGCTATAGCCAACATGCACCTTCGAGGAGCTTCTATCTAGCGTAATGCTGCCGCCACTAACAGCCTTGTCGGCGTGGGCTGCGCCATCAGCCAGGATAGCAACAGTCTCCCCCTCAAGATGGTTCAGACCAGTGATTGTTGTTGTTGCGCTGCCGCTGTATGTAAGGCCGCTATCCACATAGAAAGCATCACCCACATCATCCCCGAAATCTATAGTTGTCAGATGCTCAATATGCCGCACTGTGCTGCCGTCTATAGTTCTCTTTACAGACAAATACACTTGGTCTTCTGCGCCGCTCGGTATAGCTGTGATGCTTTCCACAATGCCAGAGCCGCCTATATCGTGGTCATGCCATCCGACAGCGCCGTTTGCACGGTCATAGGTAAGCCCAATAAGTCCACCGTCGCTATGGACAAACCACAGGATAAGCTCAGGCTCTTGCTGCCATATCATGTCAGTCATACCGCCGCGAGGCAGATGGTCAGCTAGAATAGACAAGTCAACGCCCAGCAGCCCGTCAGTGTCCAAATCGAAGGTAATCTCTTTGACTTTCTCAAGACCCTTCTGGATAAGGATGGTGCTGTTGCCTGCGCGTAACGGACGAATATCGGACGAGCCAAATGTTGTTTCACGCAAAACATTGATGTTGGTAGGCGTTACCGGAGTCGTGCCTGTGCCTCCAGACAGTGTAAACTCTGAGCTAGTCGTTAGCACTTGCAGAAAACGTGCAGGCAAAAGATGCTTGATGACATTAACTTGGTCAGACGCAATCGTTACGTTTACCGCCTTGTCATCCTCTGTGCCAGGAGTGTGGTTCTCAAAGTCTGCCGTTACGGACCCAAAGATGGTCTGTGGCTGGCCTGTAGTGCCTGCGTAGTACAAACGCTCCTCGTAGAACGCGACGGCCCTTGGGAAGCCTTGGTCTCCCCCAAACGCTCCCAGCGACCAGTTCTTTGTAGCATTTGACGAACCGACGACTTGATGCGGCAACACGGATATGCCGCCGTCATCCTCTTGAACCACAGCCGTGACTACGGTTGCGCTCGTGAACACAGTGATTTTGGCATACCCAGTGTCATCGTGGCGGTACTCCCAGTCGATTGCACCGTAGGTCTCTGTGCCGCTAGTGTGAACAGGCGGGGTGTTGCCAGATGTTTGAGTAGAGCCTGTCACCTGCTTATAAACATGCCCGTTATATCGCACAAATTCGTTGTTGGCATAGCTTGTACTAGCAGCCCACTCATCATAAGTAACCTCCAGCACTTCGCGGAATCTAATAAGACGCCCAACATCTGCGTTGGTAAACAAATCAGCAGACGCCGTAATCGTTACAGTGCCTGTGTCAGCAGAGGCGTACAACGTAGTATCTGTTATGTTCTCGTCGAGATACGGGCCATCAGTAAACGCAATATCAGACAGCGTAAAACTTGTAGCGGTGGTGCGCGTTAGTTTTGCAGGCTCATGGTCTTTGTGAGCCAGAAACAAAACATCCGCAGACTGCGCGTGGTTAATCTCAAAGATATCTGTGACGCTGTATGTAGTCGTAACCTCAACAATCTTGCCAGCCGTGCCGCCAGACGAGTACGTTGTATAAGCGCTGCTGTTTACGCCAGATAACTGGAACGTGTTAGTCGTCGCGCCTGCAACAGTAAACTCAAGGTTATTCACCTCAGTCATGCCTACAACGCTGCTGATAAACACTCTGTCTCCATTTGAGAAGCCGTGGGAGTTAGATGTTACAACCGCTGGGTTAGCCTTGGTTATTGCTGTAATGTTTTTGACGGTCTCTGTCAGTATGCCGCCGTCTTTGAAGAAACGGATATAGTTGGCACCAAACTCAAGCACATACGCTTGCTCGTCACTAAACTCGAAATTTACAAGTCTAACCTTGCCGCCATCCTTTGACCTACCAGCAAACTTAGTGCCTGGTCTGCGCGTTGTGCCGCCCTGCGGAAACACCAGCATGTTCTGCAAGGTCTGCGCCGCCTCGTTGTACTTCTGCAAATCAATGCGGCCTTCCAAACGCGGCGATAGTTCTCCAGTGCGGAAGTTGGTAACAATACTAGATACACGCGCCATCTTAGAACCTTATGTTGATAAAATCATCTGCAATCATTTTGTCTGGCTGGCCTTCCATCGCATCCATAGAACGCGCCTCGCGGATACGAGTTTCGTACAAGCTGAACATCTGTTGGGCAATGCTGTTGCTGCCTGTGATTGCATAAGCAGTCTCTGATGCAAGCCTGTGCGCTATGGTGCTGGACAAAAGCGCATCGTATTGCTCTGTGTCAGTAACGCGGGAGATATATATAATCTTGCAAGTTTCTTCGTTGCTAAGAACCTTGCGGCCCTCAATCTTGTACATAACCTGGCTGTCATACGGGGTAAGTTCATTGTCAACATTGACATTCCAGAAAGACATTACCCGCAGGCAGTACGGGTCAGTAGGCAGCGTGTACTGAAAGCTAAAACCAAATGCAGGTGCTTCACTGTCCTGAGCCAAATCAGCACGGGCAATCGCAGCGTTCCAAGGGTGCGCCCGAAGCACAGCGTCCCGCACAGTCTCAAATCGGCGGTTACACAATCTAGCTTCTTTGGAGTTCTCTGTTAGTGAGGCAATAGTCGCAGCGCCAAGAAGGTCCATCGCCTCGTTACAGATATCAACTACTGATGGCATCTCGTACCAACCTCTCTACATTTATTAACACGCCCTGACTTGCATCACTGTCTCCACCCTTAACGATAAGGCCTTCCTTGTGCGCCTGCCTAGCTAGTATCTTTAGTTTAGCTGTGGGCAATAATACCACAGTTTCTTCTCCAAGTATAAACGCCCAGTATTGCGCTTGCGTAGTCGCTATGCCCGACGGTTTACCTCTACAAAAAAACTCCACAAACACATTCCCTGTTTGCGAAGCCATAAAATCACGTTTCACCTCTATAGGTACGTTTTCGAGAAGTTCGCCCAGCCATTGTTCTTTTAGCTGGCCGACTTTCAAATCCCAGCGGAAGTCGCTGTTCTGTTCCATACGCCTCCTTGGGAAGAAGGGGCGGTTTCCCGCCCCCTCAGTATTAGTTCACAACGTAGTGGATAACGAAAGCCATATCACCAGCCGTGCCACCAGTTGCGTCGAATGTTGCCGCAATATAGTAGAACCCGCCTGGGTCAGTGCTGTCGCCAGCCATTGTGTACATCTTCTGACCTGTGGTGTTCAAGTCAGCCGCCTCATAACGAAGCTCTGCAAGTGCTGCGCCGTCGGCAACAGAAGTAGCAAAGAAGTCTTCGTCTTTAACAGCGCCAGCATCTGTGTAGATGCCCACGTTGTATGTGCAGCTTCCGCCAAGAGCGTCGGAACCCACCATCAGTGACGTGACAGTTGCGTTGCTTGGGATAGGCGCAAGCATAACGATATCATCGTCAGTGCTATCACCAGCAGCCAAAGCTACGTTGCCCTGAGCAACACGGAGTACACCGTGCAGTTCTTGGGCGTCATTAGCAACTTGAGGGGAAGCCTCAAGATTTGCTACCAAGTCTGAATTTTTAGTAGTCATCTCTAGCTCCTATCAGTCTGGGGTTTCGTCACAGAAGATTTGCACAACCTTGGACTCTTCCATCCGCACAGCGCCAACGCTCATGCAGTAGTAGACCTGTGTTGCGTAACCTTTGTCCGCACGTTCATCAATGCGAGCATTGATATCTTTGCCGATGCCGAGAGTAAGTCCATCCTCTGCCCATGCAAAGCATTTGCGGATGTCGTTGCTGTCAACAGCCAGACGGTTCGTCATAATGAAGCGGAAGCCCATAAAGGTATCCACATCGCCAGAAACCAACGCCTTGACGGTGTTGAAGTCTGATGAAGTTACCTGAGTTGTACCAAGCAAGTCTTCGATTTGCTTTGGACCAACAGCAATGTAACGAGGGATAGATGGGTCAACATCATTCAGGTCCATCTTACGCTTGGCTTCTGTGAGCTTTGCGATTGTCAGACCGTCGTTTGACGAAGCAGAACCTACTGAGTTTGCCGTTGCATCCAGCGTTGCTGAACCTGAGCCAGTCTCACCAGTGGAGGCTGTACCAGTTGCAGCAGCAATAACAACGTCATCCATCGCACGGCCCATAGCAGCCGCAGCAGCCATAGCGTATGAGGAAGTAGGGTCAATCAGCATACGAACCTTGTCCTGGTCGTCGATAAGGTCAGCATACTCGTAGTCAGCCAGAGACAGACGACGCCTTCCGTGAGGTGTGTCAATCTGTGGTGTGTCGGCGTTTCTTGATGTACGAAGCTGCGCTGTCGCTACACCAATCTGGTCGATGAAGGCATTCTTTCCAACAACATTCTCAATGCGCACCGCATCACGCAGACGAGAACCCATCTGCTGTGAGAGCATCTGCACGTTTGCAGAATACTGTTGAACAAATGCCGTGGTGATTTGTGATGACATAACATGTCTCCTGTTTCACACGGTTACATTTATACTAATTGCGGTGTGCTACCCTTACGGACACCCCTAGCTTTTTTAGCCCTTGTGGGGCTGTCGTCTTTCCGACTGCCAACAGGACGATGTGACTCGCTACCCTGCGTGACCCACTCGTAGTATTTGTCTGCGAGGTGGTCAGGATTTAAGACGTCGCGTTGTGTGCCATACTCTAACGCAACTCTTAAACACTCTAGCCGTATCTCTACATCATCCATGAATGTAGTTCATCAGCTCTTGTACGCGTCCTACAGCCTTTTGACGGGCTGCATAGTTTCGTCTATCCGTATACTCAGGCGATTGCATAATGGCATCTGCCTCTGCCTGAGCTTTGTCCTTCGTCATAAACGAAGTTTGAGATGAGTCCGAAACGGTATCTTCACTGGTCACACTTTGCCTAAATTCTGCAATTTTTGCAAATGCTTTTATAAACTCAGGGTTGTTGCCCAGCTTTGTGCCGTCGGCAAGGTCAAGGTCAAACATCTCAGGGTTGCCAAATTCTTGCGCGGTTGCTGCCGCTTTCTGCACAATCCCGTCATAGTTTGGCCCCCATTCCTGCCGGAGCGCTGCTTCTGATTGTTCACGCTGTTGCTCAACCTGTTGCATATTTGCAACACCTGTGTTCTCCACGACACTCTTGTAGTAGTCAAGAACGCCTGTCGCTTGTTCAGGTGTTAGGCGAAGTTTGTGCGCTATGTCTTTGTAACTATTGGCAACTTCCTCTGTTACTACACTGCCATCGACGGCAATGTCATAGTTATCTGGTGACTCCGGTGTACCCAGTCTGCTGTATACCCTGTCCAAGTCTTCGGACGTAGGGTTAGCAGGCATAGGTATTTTGTCTGCTCCAATAAGACGCTGGGCATTAACGTATGACCGCGCCAAGTTCTCAACATCTTTGATAGGTGAAATGCTAGGATGCCCCCGCAGTTCTTCTGGTATCATATTCAAGAAATCGTTACCAGACCCGCCTGACGCAACTTCTGCTGGTGTTTCCAACATAGGTGCTTCAGCCTGGGCTACCTGTTCGATAGCTTCTTCTGACATAATTACTCCTCTTTCATCATACTATGAATATGCAAAAGGACAGCCCTCTTGCCTTCCTCAAAAGCTGTGGCATTGGCATCGCCAGCCACATAGCTTGACACCCGCCAGTTACTGCGAGCCTCAAGGTCTTCAAGAACCTTCTTGCCGTTTTCGGTGGCGAAGGTCTCTTTGTACATGTGTTTAAGTTTTTCTACTTCTGGCGTCATTGCCCAACCATCCTAACTGCCTGTGCTGCTTGCGCTGCTGTATATACATCCTCTTGTTCGGTCTGTCGCTGCATGGCTTCTTGTTCTGCCATTGCACGTTCCTGACGCATCTGCGCAACCTCACGGCTAGAACGCAGGGTAGTCTTAGGAACACCGAGAGAATCAGTAACATGCTGGACCAAACCATCAGGGTCTAGGTGGTCAGTTACTGGCAACGCCTGTGCTAGAGGCAGTAGGATTTCCAGAGCCTGCATAGTGCTGTTCAGGCTGCTGGACTTTTGCGCACGGGCCAGAGGCGATACATACTCAATATCAATGTCCGTGCCTTGCAAAATCTCAGGAGGGATAGCAAGCATCTCCTCACGCAACATCAAGGCAAACACACGGTCTACCAAAGGACGCAGCATCTCGTTCATTAGCCTGCCAAGCACAGGGCCAAT
>Ga0208791_1000617_pt1 | contig 15070 bp, 17 predicted proteins | sample 11_taG_FD_184084 | JGI IMG/M metagenome (GOLD analysis project Ga0208791, IMG submission 184084) | Marine viral communities from the Subarctic Pacific Ocean - 11_ETSP_OMZ_AT15265 metaG (SPAdes) (version 2) | ecosystem: Environmental > Aquatic > Marine > Oceanic | place: Pacific Ocean | collected...
ATACACGCTACCTGATGGGACTACTGGAAAGCTAAACGCAACTGAATATGCTAAAAGAGACCAAGAGCTAAAAGATAAAGGAGCTACGTTTGACTTTTCTGAATTTAGCAAAGTTATAGACGGTAAGAAGGGGCCTTTGTTTGAAGTAGCGCAAAAAATAAATGCCGCTAGAGGTAATGAAGATTTATTTGTTCTAACAGCTAGACCTGCAGATTCAGCTGGTCCAATACAAGAATTTTTAAAATTAGCTGGACTAGATTTTAGGAAAGAAAATATTATTGGTTTAGGTGACGGAACTGCGCAGGCTAAAGCTGATTGGGTGCAAGGCAAAATAAATGAAGGTTATAACGACTTTTATTTTGCAGACGACGCTATTAAGAATGTAGATGCTGTTAAAAATGCACTCGACAATGCTGATGTTAAAGGTAAAGTACAGCAGGCTAAGGCGTATCAAGAGGCTGTTGAAGAGATAACTGCCGGAAGTGTTGAAGTTATGCCTGAAGCGCCACAAGGAGACTTAGAAGGTCAATTAGACGACTTTAGAGATTTAGCTGAAACTTTAGGATTAGGAAGATTAGAGAGAACCAGCAATGAAATAAGAAAAAAAGTGCACGAAGGGTTAATGAATTTAGCCAAACAAGGGCGTTTATCTCTAGAGGCATTAGACTGGTTTAAAATGGGGTCAAGGGGGCGTAAAAAAGTTGATGGGCAAAGAGTTGATATGCCTGCGGGTGGTGGAATTTATTTTAACCAAACAGATCCTACGTATATAGATTTAAAAAACGCTATAATAGCGTCTAATGCTAAACCTAATACTAAAATAAAACCATTAGCTGTTACACCAGAAGCTACTACAAAAGGTACTAAAGCATATACAGAAAATCAAAAAAGACAGGCGCAAAATGATAAAGCTTTTTCTGAATTTATTGGTTTTATTGACGAAATTATGCAAGAAGACGTACTATTAGCGGCTATTTTAATACATGATGCATCCGCAGCTACTGACGGCATAATAAAAGTTGTTGCTCCTCTGCGATATACAACTAAAAATTTAGAATTTGGCACTGAGGGGACAAAGTACGGTTCGGATTACAAGAAAAATGCCGTAAGAAACTGGAGAGATGAGCACACTATGACTGCTAGCACCGTTGCTAATTACATTGGTATTGCGGCTAAAAAGGCAAAAAACGGCGCTCGAAGTATATTGCCTTTAATTAAAAAACAATATTTTAGAACTTTACTTTCTTTAAAATATGACGAAATAGTTGAAAAAGGGGGATTTGCATCTACCATGCAAAAAACTTTTCGTTTAATTTATTCTAATACACTTGGTCGCTATTTCAATGATAGCACAAATTCTATAATGGGAGGGATGGATCCCACTAATTTAGTTAACATAGAAACAGGGCAAACAGTTGCAGAAGAGTTTGGCTTTAAAGAAAGAAGTGGTGTTTTATTAAATTTAGAATTAACAGAACAATTTAAAGATAAAACTCCAGATAAAATACAATCTAAAATTGAGCTGCAAGAAGACAGTATACCGGATCCTGAATTATCAGGAAATGAAAGAGTAGAGGCTTTATCTGATTTATTGCAATCTGCTTATGGTACAAATGTATTTAAAACGAAAGACGAAGCTATTGAATATTTAGTAGGGCTTGGGGTTTCAAAACAAAAAGCAGAAGGGTACACTAATCAGAAAGGATTTAGACTTCCCGGAGCAATATTCATTAATGAAGAAAAAGCTGGTGTTGACACTGCAATGCATGAGTTTACTCACGAATGGGCGGATTTAGTAAATGACAAAGATCCAGATTTATTCAATGCAATATATGATAAGCTAAGGGCTCATCCAAGATTTGAATCTGCTATAAAAAGAATGGCTGACTCAGATATATATTCTCTATATGAGGTTGATTCATTCAAATACAAGAATGAAGTAATGGCTCATATATTAGGTGAAGAAGGTAAGTCGCTTTACGAATTATTTGAAGGTGATACTGAGGCAAAAACATTAATTGATAAATTCTTTGATTATGTTAGAGAAGCTTTAGGGTTTGATCCAACAATTAAAAACTTTGCTGATTTAACTGTGGAAGAAGTTACTAAGCTGGCTGTAAAGGATATATTAGAAGGTAATCCTGCAGCAAACTTTGACAAATTGCAAAACGTTGCTGAAGGTAAATCTTGGTTTCAAAAATCTGAAGCTAGTATTAGTAAAAGCGCTAAAGCAAAATCTGATCCTATAGTAAGAGCTTTAAATAAATTAAAGTTATCCTATAGAGAAAATAAAAATTTAGCACAAGCTATAAATGACGCATATACCGAAGTAGAAGGTATGATGGAGTTCATAGACTTTGTTAGGCTTATATCTAAAAATACTAAAGAAGTTCCTGCTGGTAAATCAAAAATGTTACTCATAGGAAAAGCTGAACTTATTAAAGCCGATAAGATTGCTCAAGAAAGCGCTAAAAAACAAGCTGAGGACAAAGTAAATGAAGAGCAGGCTTCTAAGCTGCAGTCTATGTTTAGAAGAATAATTTACCAAGCAAAAGGTGAAGGTGCTAAGGCATCAAGATGGTTTATTCCACCTAATGCTGAAGATTTTAAAGGTTTGCTATACGCATTCTTACCCAAAGGTCAATTAGGTGTTGATGCACGCAAATGGATGGAAGAGAATTTGCTAAAACCATATTCAAATGGTATTGCTACTCTTGACACTGAAATACTTCATAAGTCTAAAGCTTGGACTGATATGTCTAAAGGTTTTAACTTTGAAGAAAAAGTTGGTGGTACACCATATACTTTAGGTGATGCTATTAAAGTTTACAATGCACTTAAAGAAGGTGTTGATCCAGGTATTGCTAAGAAAAAACATTTAGATGCGCTTATACACGCTGTAGAAAGTAATTCTGAAGTATTAGACTTGGCCAACGAAGTTGCTGAATCATTCCCGATTAAACTTGAATCAGGTTGGCAAACAAGAGCGTTTGCTAAAGAGATTTATGATTCTATTAATAATGGTGCACGTAAAAGACATCTTGAAACATTTAGTAATAATGTTGATGCTGTATTTACAGACGCAACACTTGATTTAATTGCAGACCAATACGGTGAAAAGTATAGACAAGCAATAGTATCTACACTACGTAGAATGAAAAGCGGTAGAAATAGAGTATCTACTGATGCTAATGCAAACTCTTACATGAATTGGCTAAACAGAGCGGTAGGAACAACAATGTTCTTAAACACTCGTTCCGCCATATTGCAGTTGCTATCTACATTAAACTTTTTAGGTAAACCTGGTAATAATATATTCCAAGCTACTGCAGCATTTGCAAATCAAAAGCAATGGAAAGCAGATTATAATAAACTATGGAATAGTGATTATCTATCCAATAGACGTGATGGCGCGAAGTTTGATGTATTAGCAGATGAGATTGCAGAAGGGCCACAAGGTTTAAACAAGATACTTAAGTTTGGCTTTTTACCAACAAGGTATGCGGATAGCTTTGCTATTGCTCTTGGGGGTGCTGCATACTATAGGAATAGAGTTAATATGCTAATGAAGGAAGGAATGAGCGAGGCCGATGCTGAAGCTCAGGCTATGATTGATTGGAGAAACACGGCTGAAGAATCTCAACAGTCTTCTGATCCATCTAAAATTTCTGAAATACAAGCATCGTCAATTGGTAAAATAATATATGCATTTGCTAATACGCCGTTTCAGTATGCAAGGATAACAAAAAGGAAACTACAAGATATTACATCTGGTAGATCTGCTGCAGCTGGTACATTAAGAACAGATATGCAATCTATATTGTATTACTCTGTTGGGCAAGCTATAATGTTTAACGCATTGCAAAGCGGCTTAGTAGCTTTACTTAATTCAGATGACCCTGAAGATGAAGAAATGAAAGAAGAGAAATATGCATTAATGTTAGAGCGTACTTTAACTTCTTTCGCTAAGTCTACAGGTAATCCTGGGGCTGTAGCATCAACACTATATGCAATGATGAAAGAAGGTTATATGCAGCAGACTGGTAAGAAAAGACCCGACGCTAATGCCTTTGCTATAACAGCTACATCTATCTCTCCGCCTTTGAATTCTAAGATGCGAGATTTAGCCGGTGCTTATAGAGCTTTTAATAAAATAGAAGAGGGCGATACATTTACGCCTTCTTTAGATAATGAGGCTTTAACTATGGCAGGTGAAGTTGCATCATTTGGTGGCGTGCCTTTAGATAGAGTAATTAGGAAAGCAAGACATTTAGCGGCAATTAAAAATGAAGAAGCCGAGTTATGGCAGAAGATTTGGATGCTTGCTGGATGGAGTAGTTGGGAGCTTGGTGTTAAGGAAAGTAAAGACACTGAGTTTAAAGCTATGGATTTTAAAGATGTAGATTTTAAAGAAGTTGAATTTAAAGAATCTGCATTTAAAAAATTAGAAAACGGCATAGCCGGAAGAGCGAACAATGATGGAACTATAGAGATAGACCCTAACCTATCTCCTGTTGAACGCGCAAAAACTATTGCTCATGAAAAACAACACATGAAAGATATGAAAGCTGGAAAGCTTAATTATGATGATAATTATGTGTATTGGAATGAAAGTAAGTATGAGCGCAAAAATGGTAAGATTATTTATAAAGGGAAATCTTATATAGAAGGCCATCCTAGTTTACCTTGGGAAAAGAAAGCATATAATGCCGAACCGAGTACCAAAGAGATTAAGCGTAAAAAGTTATATGCTTAAATAAAAAAAAGGGGATGATACCAATTACGGCGTCATCCCCTTTAATTATTTAAAATGGTAATATTAAATTATCCATCGCAGCTTAAACAATCAGGATCCATAGCCGCTGCTGCTATATCTCCTCTTAATACAGATTCTGTGCGTGTATAATACAAAGTTTTAATACCACGTTTCCACGCTTCAATGTGCACTTGATTTAACCATCTAGGTGGTGCTTCGGATGGAAATGCTAAGTTTAAACTTACAGACTGATCTATATAGTCTTGTCTTATGCCTGCTTGCTTAACCAGTTCCAGTTGATTTATTTCTTTGAATGTTTTAAATACATTCTTTACTGGCTCTCCTTCTCCTTCTTGAGTAAGTCTTCCTCCGTTATCGTAATGCCATCCATCAAGTTGTTTAATTCCTTGAACGGATCCACCATCTTCCAAAATTTTGTCCCAAGTTTCTTTATTGTTGATTCCAACTTTTCTTAATGCTTTTTCTAGTTCTTTATTTCTTCTAATAAACGTTCCTTTAGCGGATTGTTCTGTGAACACGTTAGCAGCCCAAGGCTCAATTCCTGGTGAAACATTGCCAGAAAGTTTTGAGTTTGATACGGTTGGCGCAACAGCCCTTAAATGTGTATTACGGAAGCCTGTGCCTACACACCAAAGTGGTTCACCGTATGTTTCAGCCAATGCTCTTGATGCTCTTTCAGTTTCAATTTTTATTTTACTAAATATCTCGCGAGTTTTAAATTGAGCTAACAATCCTTCAAAAGCAATACCGTTTCTTTGTAGTAAACTATGCCAGCCCAGAACTCCCAGTCCCAGTGCTCTTCCCTTCACAGCTGATCTTACAGAATTTTCGAATCCCCGCATGTTCTTTGCTCTCTGTATAAATTCTTCCAGGACACCGTCCAGGAACCAGGTAGCATCGTATACTAGATTTGTATTTTTCCATTCGTCGTATTTTTCTAAGTTAAGAGATGATAAGCAACAAACAAAACTATGTGATTCATCTGTATGTAATACTATTTCACTACAGATGTTTGTCATATGTACCTTTAAGCTGTTTTTCTTATATGCTTCTGGATTAGACTTGTTCGTGTTGCCTTTAAAAAGGATATATGGCTCACCAGTTGCTTTACGCTTTTGGAGTAACTTCGCCCATCTTTGCCGAGCGTCTTGATCTCCCGCTTCAAGTCTTCGCATAAACTTATCGCCAACGACAGCACACTGGTGTAGGTTAAGAGATTGTCTATTGACGTCTCCTTTTGGTTCCCTAATTTCAATCCAATCGAGGAAGTCATCGTGTTCAATATTGATATTAACTGATGCAGCTCCTCTTCTAACGCTACCTTGGTTGGTTGCGAGTATAGTTGAGTCGTAGATTTTGCAAAAAGGGACAACGCCGTCTGAAGTTCCATTACCTGTTATTTTAGCACCGGCAGGACGAATCATATTAATTCCGATACCAACACCCCCGCCGTGTTTTGCTAGTAACATCATTTCTAAATTTTTAGCACCTATGTCCTGTATACTATCCGCTACGTCTATACCAAAGCAACTAATAGGCAAACCTCGGTCTGTACCCGTATTAGACAGCACAGGAGACGCTAAACACAACCAACCCTGCCATATATACTCAAAAAACTTTTCGGCTAGTTCTGGCTTGTATAATCGCTTTGCAACTGCGTTACAGACTCTCCAGTATGCATCCTTGGGGGATTCACCGTTAACCAAATATCCCCCGGATATAGTCTTTTTGTAAACTTCGGTATCTCCCCAAGCTGGGTAGTCTTCACCTTTTTTCCATTCATTATTCCACATTATAAATTGTATAAATAAATTAAGTAACCCAACGTTACGTTTAAATTAACTATTACTAAGTTCCATTGCTTAGCAACCCAGACCTGAGGCGTACACAGCAAGCCGCCAAATATATATGTTATAGCACCTATCTTTCCGTAAGAAAGTAAATAAGGCGACATCATTATAAAAGCAGCACCCATATATCCAAGTCTATTAGCTATTCTTTCTAAAGGACTAAGCTTACGTTCTTTAACTAGCGTTCTTAACCATCTTTGGCCAAAGCGCCATTCGCATTGCTTACAAGTTTTTTTGTTACTTCTAAATTTGTCTTCGCTTTTGTTCTTAAGACATTTATTACATATTCTCATCTTATTTTTTGAAATAACCAAGCCTTATTTGATCTAGGCTTGCAAACAACCATTGTCTCATTGCCTAAGTAATAACAAAGCTTATATCCGTCTATAGTATCTTTTCTTACAATATGTAATTCTTTATCAATTATTTCAACAATTCCTTTTGACAATATTTTATTTTTTTTACTGCCTCTAATAATTTTAAACCTTTCAAAGGTGTTGTCATAATCAATTTTTACGAACTCGCCTTCTTGGCTAGCCCATAGCCCATATATTTCTGGGGATTGCGCAAATGAAATTGCGCTAAATAAAATAAAAAATAATTTTTTCATAATTTACCAAATATCTTCAAAATCTTCTCCTTCGTTTGCTTTAGAATAATCTGTTGGTCTAACAGCGAAAAAATCAGTATGAGTATGCCCACCAGTAAGATGGTAGAACCAATCGAGGTTTGCTGCTCCTTCTGCGTCAAATGCAAAGTACTGCCCGAGGTCGAAGTAACCAAGTTCTTGTAGCTTTTCGTTGAGACGTTTTCTAATGAATTGTTTAAGGTCATAGGCTTTAAGGTTTTCAATGTCTCCGAGTTCAAACATTTTATCAATATACTTTTCTTCTGCTTTAAGCATTGCTGTTGCCGCTGTAATAACATCATCTCTACATTCTTCTAATAAGTTAGGCATTTCTTCACACATATGATTAAACAACCTACACCCCATTTTACTGTGTAGCGATTCGTCTCTTACAGACCACTTCATTTGTTGTCCAATACCCTTTAATAAATTTCTTAATTGAAAAGAATATAGCACAGCAAAAGCAGAATAAAGACTAACTCCTTCAGCAAAAGCAGAAAAAATAGCCAGCGATTTTCCAATACCAATTGGGTCACTTCCTTCATAAGCAACGAGGTTTTCAAATCTGTCCATTGTTGCTTCATCCTGTAAAAATGCTTCAAAATTTTCTAGTCCTAATGTTTCATTCAAATAACTGTACGCTACAGCGTGTATTGTTTCTTGACTGCCAAACATCATAGCCATTTGCTGTATTTCATGCTTAGGAAACCAACCAACAACTTTTTGTGTCCAATAATCAGATACTGCACACTCTGTTTGTGCAAAACCTAAAAGTATATTACCAACTAAATTTTTTTCTTCTTTAGTTAACTTTTCATTCCAGTCTTTAACATCGCCTGACATAGGTATTTCAGTGTGTAACCAAAACGCTTGTGCCTGCTTTAACCAACCCTCATTATAATAATCAGGATATTCAAAAGGTTTATATGCTATACGCGGTTCAAATAACCCCATCTATATTTCTAGTTTTTTATCGTTTTTGTTTTGTTTTGCTTTTTCTTTTAGTTGCTCAACTGTTTCATCATAATTAGGAAGCTGTTGTATGAAAGCATACAAACCAGATATGCGTTCATCTAGCATTCGCATTTCCATAATTATTTGTTCTGATACAGCTTTTAACTGGCTAACATTACCAGCCAATTCGGCTCTCGTTGGTGTGCTCATAATGCGTCTTTACTTAATATCAAAGGGCTTTCATCTTTATTAGTTTGTATTTCAAAATGTGTTTCCCTTTCTGTTATAATAATTTTTTTATTTTTAAATCTTTTAGGATATTTTTTTAATAGATATTCTTGCCAATTATTCATCATATACTGTTAAACATAATTCTACAAAAGGTAAATATATTACATGTTCGTTATATCCTTTGTTAATATAACTTCTTGCCCCGATAACTACACCGGGATAAAATCCTATACTAAGCTCCCACGGTTTCATTCAAATAGTAATTAAGCATTTTCATGTGGTGTTTTATTCTCTCTAAATAATGATTCTTCAATGTAAAATCCGTGTCGTCCTGCGATTTCGTCAATTGCTCTTGAGCTGATTCGCTTGCTGTATTTTTCATACTTTTTAATATCTTTTTCTAATTTTCGTCTTTTGTAATGTAATGACGCTAATTTTTTCTGTTTTCTTTTATTAACTGAATCGTCCGGTCTACTTCCTTCTGATTTTGCGGTTTGTAAAGTGTCTTTCCAATATTGTTTTTTGTCAGCCATAATTTAAAAAGTTTCCAACGTAAGGGGAAAGATTCATTAGCTCTCCCCTTGCATTCTATGATGTAGTCTTTTCCAGTAAAGTCAGGTGTATATTTAATACCCAATACTTTCTTGCTCCCTCGGTTAGTGTAATCACCTTTCCCGTTTGCTTGTTTTTCGTAAGATTCATTTGTAAAATTAAAACTTTCGATAAGCTGGAAAACTTCACCCTCATAATATTCAAATAATTTTTCTTTTTTTAAAGCCATATAAGTGTAGCGTTCAAGACCGGAAGCAAAGTTAATGCCATCATACGTAATTTTCTTTGCTGTTACAGGCCCACGCTTTTTACTTTTCCTTCGTCTCATTAGTATGATTAGTTGTCCATGTTTTATTTATATTGTAGCCTAATTGATCGGGTGGTCCAGGATCTGGATAAGCAGAAACAAGTTCAGCATCTACTTCCCAATCTTTAATGTAACACTCTTCAACTTCTTCACGCAATGACATACGAGCTTTTTCAATATAGTTTACTGCATCCATAAGTTCTTCTTGTAAATGATTAAGCCAAGTATCTAGTGGCTGGTCATCATCAAAAAGAGTAACACCATACTTTTTAAAACCTACGTCAGATCGCTTTTGAATCTTACTTACTACTTGTTGTATAATTTTATCACGCATCTTTTACAAATGTTCCGTTAATCATTCTACCAGTTCTATTAGATATTTCATCATAAGCAGACTTAATGCAAATTTCAATATCGGTACCGATAAGGTGGGCAAGATTAGTAAGAACAACAACACTATCACCAATAGCATCAATAATACCTGCCTTATCATTTTTAAGTAAAGCTTGGGATAATTCTCCGGATTCTTCATATAATTTAATTAATTGTGTTTTAGCGTCGCCTTTATCATATAAGCCGCGATCATTAGCCCATTGTCTTATATCTTCAAATATATTATCTGACAATACAGGTTTTGTTAAAGTTTGGAACTCTCCCGCTTCAGCCATGGCTTTATTATAAATATAACAGGTGCTAGGACCAAATTGACTATTATGTACATTAGATATAACCCAATCAATCTTATCAGTCGAGTCAAGCTTGAACGTTCCATGCTGTGTTTTAATTTCTAAATCTGCTAAAAAGTTTGCATTTAATTCCTTTGAAGATATTTTAAATGTAGTTGTAGTCGGTGATGAGCTGTGCTTATTCATAGTCTTTTTAAATAAATCTTTATAAGGTTTTCTATCTACTTTATACCCTAAATCCTTTTGAAGTGTTTGCTCTACCTTAGAAGCTTCTGCTACATCATCTGTTTCAAAAAGTATTTCATATTCACCAGGTTTATAACCTTGAGTTTCAATAATACGCTTTTGAACATTTGTTGTACACCCAATTTTAACGCCAGGTATATGATAAATTTTGTACTTACCTTTGCTTAGAGCTGTTTCCATTTTTTATTGATTTAATTATTTCTAAACTTCTTTTACTAAGAAATTTACCCATATGATTATTTTTTTGAAACCAGTATCTATACTCCAACATTGAGCTGGGCTTTAATTGCTTCATGAGGTTTATAGTTTACCAAGTGAATCATTTTATGTGTTGGTATTCTTATAAAGCGTCCTGCTCCTTCTTCAATAGATAATCCAAAATCAATTCCCACGCGAGGAAGTTCCCTAAAATCACGGGATAATTGCTCTCTAGCTTGGTCGACATGATTGTTGTAAAGATGACAGTCCCCAAGTGAAGCAGTAAGGCGCCCAGGTCTATAACCCGCTCCTTTTGCCAACATAAGTAAGAGTAAACCATACATGGCAAAGTCATAAGGCAAGCCAAGAAAGACATCAGCAGATCGCTGGTTCCATAATAAATTAAGTTTTCCATCGTTTATATATATTTGAAAGCCATAATGACAAGGAGGGAGTGCCATATCATCCATATCATTGGGATTCCATAAGCTTGCCACAATGCGCCTTGAGCTTGGCTCTTGTTTAATTTGCTTGAGTATTTTTTCAAGCTGGTCAACACCATTAAAGTCCCTAAGCTGCTTCCCATAAACAGGACCAAGCGTACCGTCAGTTCTACCTGAGCGCTTATAATCAGGATCCCAGTAAGTAACGCCGTTATCGCGCAAGTAAGCAATGTCAGTGCGTCCTTGTAGGATCCATAATAGTTCCGTAACTGCATGTTTAAAATATATTTTTTTAGTTGTTAGCAATGGAAATCCAAGTTCCATGTCATGTCGAAGCATTCTTCCAAAGACAGATTGCGTCCCAGTCTTTGTTCTATCCTCTTTTTGTGCTCCGCCGTGGAGTATTCCTGATAGTAATCCTCTGTACTCATCTTGTACGTTTATCATAATAATATTTACACATTTCGTAATAACTAGGCCATATAGTATGTTTGTCATATATATGAGGTGCTATATTAGCTTTTTCACCTTTTACATATGGTCCAACATTTATACCTATTTTCCATTTTCCAATTTCACCATTAATACCCAGCGGTGATATTCTAATATTGTTTCTTATGCAATAATTAGAAGCTTCAATTTCTTGGGGATTAGGATGATACTTTGGCATCCAATTTTCTTTTTTCTTTGCCATTAATCCCAAGGCATTGGTCCACTAGGAACTTCTGATAAAGGCATATAGTCTCCAGAAGCATGGTTCCATTTAAAATGTGCTTCTGCTTGATTCTCACCTAAGTTTTGAAATTTTACTTTAAGTACTTTAACTTTCACGGAATTGTTAGTGTAATCTCTATGTACTAACAAACCATGATAAGAAGCATCATACCATTCACCGCCACCTTTAATATTATACATAGTGGGTTCGTCAATAGTACCATCATCTTTTTTGTACATTTTAGTTGGGTGCGCTACAACAACTACTAAAACATCATACTTTTTCGCAAAAGCTTCTATTTTAGCTAAATATTCCATTGTTGCATCTGGTATAGACATATCAGAAGCACCTTTCATTTTAACTTTATTATAAGGATCAATTACTAAACATTTAATACCTTTTCTTTTAACTAACTCAGCACCTTTTTTAAGCACTGTGTCTAAGTCGTATCTTTCTGCTTCTATAAAGTAAAAATTATCATTTACTATTTCAAAGCAGCGATTCCACTTTTCAGTTCCTAAATCATTTTCTTTAGGCATCCAGCCGCCAATCTTTCTAATTAGCTTGTGAGCGTGCAGAAATGTTGGTTTGTTCTCCGGTGAAGCAAATGCTGTTTTCCAACCATACTTCATTTGGTAACCCACAGCCATTCTATCAACAAAATCAGACTTGCCAGAGCTAGGCACTCCTGTAACGGTGATGAATTGCCCTGTATAAGTACTGAATATGCTATCAAAGTTATCAAGACCGATTTGATACCCAGGTTTAAAACCTTCATAAATAAATTCTTCAAGTTCTTCATTTATATCTCCTACTGTTACAACGTTCTCTAATGGAACAGGTTTTGCATTGTGTATAGCATCGCGAAGAGCGTTCCTACCGCTAGCAATAAGAAGGTCATTAGCATCTTTATACTCTCCGAAACTTGCCAGCCAACAAACTTCCGCCCCAAAGCGACGTATAAGTTCTTGTTGTAAGTTTTGGCCAGCTTCATCAGAATCTGTAGCGAGTATGATTTTTGATTTATCATCAAAATACTCAATACAGTTGTCGAGATAATCAAGGTTAAGCCTATTAAGTGTAGCACCGTTTGGTACGGATATGACGTTATATATGCCAGCTTCACAAAAACTAAGAGCGTCCATTTCGCCTTCCACAATAATACACCAGTCATGGCCAACAATATTATCAAGATTATAGAATACTTTTTCCGCATCCTTAACAAGTTTAAAGTTTTTTCTACCATCTCTATATTTTATATTTATTAATTCGTCATTTATAAAATAATTAAATTGAATAGTATTTTCATTCTTACCTGTTTGGGGCATCCATTCACTCCCCTCGGACACTTTTAAGCGATTGAGGGTAGATTGTGATATGTTTCTACCCTCGAACCATTTAATAGCCCTGTCAGATAACTCAGTAGTATTTTTCCACTCAGGTCTAACATAAACTTTATCGCTACCGCCTTTACGTTTAAAGGTGTGCAGTTGAAATACTTCATCGCAATTCATACAAGTGCCGAGACCACGTTCCCAATCATACATAGCGCATTTAGCTTTACGATTTTCAGGTTTCCTATCATGTGAGCATTTAGGACATATACCTTCCTTCTTGCCAACCTCAAGGTCATATTGATTGAACTGGTCAATCGTAAATCCATTGATCTCTGTTGTATTCATTTAATCTTCAATTAAAGTTATTTCACCGTCTTCGTCGTACTCGACGTCATAAAAATCAAAGTCTTCATTCATTAGAAAGGTAGATCAGGTTCTACAGGCGCTTGTGCTTGCATAGAAGCTTGTTGAGGTGAATCTTCTCTAGCGGCAGTAGTTACATTTTCGCCGTTTGTCCAGACCACTTTAACATTGCCTAAATAACTTTTAGGCTGCTTAGCATCACGCTCTTCTTTAGTTTGTTCTGTTTGAATATACCCAGAGTCACCGTATTGGCCGGGTTCGTCGTTAAGAACAATAGTAATTGGGTAATACTTACCTTTTTTACCTTCATAAATTTTTGACTTATCAATTTTAGTTAAGTCAATGTTTGCTGAAATAATACTTGCCATTAGTATGTAGCTAATTGATTAAACATTCTTCTGAGCTGGTCTTTGTTAGCGCCAGTAACTCTACGCAGATTATCTACCGCTTTTACATGGTTTTGTTTGTTGTAAAAATTGTTCACACTGGTTGTTACACCAGTAACATCACAAGTTTGTTTTCTTGTTCTTGCCATAATAAATAAAATTAAATTAAATTAAAGTGTTTTGGAGATATAATATTGGCTAAAATCTCCTTCGCCATTTACAAAAAATTCATTATAAGCCTGCACGGCTCTAGCAACTTTGTTTGAACCTGAATGCATAAATTTATCACTGCAATCAAATAAACCAAGCTGCTTAGTGTTTTTATCAATTACAATAAAAACAAGTTCGTAGCCAAACATTTTTGAATATATATATGCTTGACTATCGTAATTATATTTATAAGCACTACTTTGGAACGCATTAATATTTCCAGTAGTTTTTAAATCAACCACTAATTGGTGTGAATGATTTACAATATCTGCTTTACCTTTCCACGTCATGCCCTCAAGCTCTACTAAGCCAGGTACTTCATACTCAACTTCACCCTCTTGAATTAAATCTTTAAATAGTTCATTGTCTAGAACTGTTTCTCTCATCAATTCAATATTGTCTGCTTCGTGTTCTAACAAACAAATATCTCCATCTGAAAGCTCTTTGTACGCTTTAGTATTACGTGTACTAGATTTAATTATTTTGTACTTATCAAGCTTATGAGGCTCAAGGATGCATGTGTGAAAATAACCACCAATTACCAATGCAGCAGACGGTGGTGTTTGCTTCTTAAAATCAAGAGGATTATTTAATAATGCTGATATATCAGAATTACTTAGGTATTGTTTTCCAAACTCACCGTAATAATTCTCATCATCACGCAACTTATTTAATGTCTCTTGTCTATCCATTCTGTAATTCTTTAAGAGCTGAAGGCTCTATATCATATTTATCTTGTAATGTCTTAAGCAATCCTCCGTTTGATAAAAACTTTTTAGCTTTTTCAATATTATTAGAAGTAATCTTAGGCTTACGTGTGGCTCCATGATCGTTTGTAGCATCCGCATCCGCAGTATCATCTATTAATAGTAGATTACCTAGGGCATACTTTTTGGCATAGCTAGAAGCACTCCCAAACTGTTGGGGCGTAGCCATACCTTTTTGATGTAAATCAACACCTACGATAGCACTTGAATGTATAGCATTGTTTTCGTCTATATCAAACATACTTGCTTTTGTTTCAATGATAGGTAATTGATCTGTATGTATATACTTTTCGTCAATAGTAAAATACACTCGGTATTTTTCATTCATAGGTTTCAATGCTTCTAATATATCTTCAGCCGACCTGAAATTATACTTACCGAAAGAATTAAACCTAGACTTTTTAGCTTTGAACTCAATTT
>Ga0208791_1000623_pt1 | contig 14963 bp, 27 predicted proteins | sample 11_taG_FD_184084 | JGI IMG/M metagenome (GOLD analysis project Ga0208791, IMG submission 184084) | Marine viral communities from the Subarctic Pacific Ocean - 11_ETSP_OMZ_AT15265 metaG (SPAdes) (version 2) | ecosystem: Environmental > Aquatic > Marine > Oceanic | place: Pacific Ocean | collected...
TGAACGCACCAAAACAATAAGAGATACCAACGGAAATAAAATTGGTACTTGGCAATTTAAGATTTGACAACTAAATAAAACTATGATTTAACTACCAACACAAACACAAAAGGAGACACACAATGTTTGTTATATTTGCTACTAAGCCACTTAATGATGGTACTAAAGGTTTTCGCTTCAACTTCTTAGGCTACAAAGGTCTAACACGTAAGCGTAAGCACACAAGCAGAGGCTACAAGATTAATGTAGGTGGATGCATGAAAGCTATACACTTAGGCAAGCGTACTGTTTACTTAGAGAATAGCTCTACGCCAAACAAACTACGCCACTTTGCAGGGTGATAAGCACATGACAAGATATTACATAGCAACGGTGTCCAGTGATGGACGCCACGCTAACCAACGATGGCTAACTAATGTTGATGACCTGACCGATGTTATGGTACAGTACGTCAACGAAGGATACAAAGTAACTATAGAAGAGGAGATACACCAATGATTACTAAAGATGCAATACAAGCATACAATGCAAACTACAGTGGACTACGTGGTGCAAAGATACTAGAGTTTTACATGGAGCAATGCGACTTTGATCCACATCAATATTGGCCTACATTTAGGATGCAAAAAGGTAAGGAAGTATTTAAGTTTATACTATCACAAGATCCAGAAGGTAACGGTGGTGGTTTCGCTTTCATAGAGGCTGTATAGAGATGAACGTACTAAGTCTATTTGATGGTATGTCTTGTGGGCAGATTGCCCTAGAAAAGCTGGGCATACCAATAAAAAATTATTTCGCAGCGGAGATTGATAAGTATGCAATGCAAGTTGCCAAGTCTAACTATCCTGACATGGTACACTTAGGTGATGTACAAAACATCAAGACAAGTGGCACTCATTTGATGGACGAGTTTGATTGTGGACACAAGATTGATTTACTCATTGGTGGCTCACCTTGTCAAGGCTTCAGCTTTGCAGGTAAGCAACTTAACTTTGATGATCCACGTTCACAACTATTCTTTGAGTATGTCAGGTTGCTTAAAGCACTCAAGCCTAAGTACTTCTTGATGGAGAACGTCAAGATGAAGAAGGAGAGTATGGACATCATAACTGAGTACCTTGGTGTAGAACCTATTGAGATTAACAGTAACCTAGTCTCAGCGCAGAACCGTAAGCGTTTATACTGGACTAACATACCTATGGATGGATTGCCAGAAGACAAAGGTATTATGCTCAAGGATATACTAGAGCCTGTTGAGCAGATAGATGATGCCTACTACTACAGTGACAAGTCTATAGCTTACATGGAACGTGGCAATGACAAGTGGCAACAAGCAGGAGCTAGACGAGCAGATAGATATACACAAACTCCTGACACCAAGAAAGCTTTTACTATCACAGCTAACTTTCACAAAGGTGTACCATACAATTACTTTGATGATGTCAGAGACAAGTCTAAGTGTGTCAGATCAGGCGGTAGAGGTAGCTATGATAGACATGAGTGGGATAGTGTAGACACACATCATATCCGTAAGCTTACTGTCACAGAGTGCGAGAGACTACAAACTGTACCTGATGGGTATACTTGTGGCGTATCAAACACACAACGCTACAAGATGCTAGGCAACGGATGGACAGTAGATGTAGTTAAACATATATTTGAAGGATTAAAGGAGACAGCATGATAGCAGAAGTATATAAAGAAAAAGGTAAAGAGCCTTGGAAGTATACTAGACAAGTAGTAGCATCTGATGGGCAGATAGAAAGACAGACAACAAGATATAGCACATATGCTTACGCATACAAAAATGCTTATCGTGATTTGTTGGATGGTAAACTAGATAAACTTTATCTATATCACCCTTGGGGTACATTAAAGGAGACAGCATGATGCAACTAACACTAACGATTAACACCAACGCATACCCTGAGTATGACAAGCATCAACTCAACGAGATGCTAGGGCTACTCCCACTATGGGTAGCTGAACACGTAGGCAATGACGATGACATAGACATAGTTCAGTTTATGACTGACAGGTATGGCTTTGGCAAACTGTATGAGTTTGAAGGTAAGATAAACGAAGAGGGTGACTACATATCTAAATATGATGATGATGCAGATATGCCATACATAGGTAAGATGATTACCAAGCATGGCTATGCATATTTCTATGACTGTGCTATCATTGCATTGCCACAAGCAGACGGCACACACTTTATAACAAGGATGGATTAAATGATAGCAGAATTGTATAAAGAAAAAGGTAAAGAACCTTGGAGATACACTAGACAAGTAGTAGCATCTAATGGGCAGATAGAAAGAAAAACAACAAGGTACAGTACATATGCCTACGCATATAAATTTGCCATTGATGATTTGTCGGACGGTAAGTTAGATAAACTTTATTTATATCACCCTTGGGGTACATTAAGGGCTATCTTATAAGAAAGGTAAGACTATGGTTTACATACTAATATGGATGCAACTATTCTCAGGACAGAGTGTAGAGCATTATCAGTTAGGCACTTACGCTACACTAGAGGAGTGCCAAATCGAGATGAGCACAGCAGCTAAGATGGTGACACACAAGGCTGAGACTGTAGCTTGTTTGGAAGTAGAAGTACAGAGGTAATGTACCTCACGCAATTAAAAAACAGATACATCCTGTACGATGATATGGGGCGTGTTATAATATCAACTAGAGACAAACGTATTATTAAATCAACAGTAGAGAGGATACACAATGGAAGATTGGCAGATGACACCAGAGGAGAGAACCCTGAAGTACGAGAGGCAACAAAAAGAAAGAGAAGACAAAAGAAAGAAGGGGATGAAGTCTCTAAACAAGGCACAACTAAATATCTTAAGGAAAAACCACAATAATATGCGTAAGATTATTAACGACATAGAAGAGATGAACGACTTGTACTTGTCTGATATCAGGGAGTTGCAGCGTTGCTTTTATGATATGGGTAACGAGTTCTTACTTGATAACAGTTCCTACTGGAACTACAAAGATGCTGATGATGCAGAAGAGTAACGTAAAACAAGAGGCACAAGCCCAAGCAGAGAAAGCATATGATCTGTTTATACTGTGGAGTAAACGCACAGTGTACATTATCATTGCTACTCTGCTACTACTGGCAAGCTGCGACTTTGGTGCAGACACAGAGACAGGTAGTCAGTACAACGGTGCAGTGTACGCACCACGTAACATAGGAGAATAACAATGGAGTTGTATTTTCAAGAAGAGTTATCACTTGACCATGAGCCTAGCTTTGATCACTGGGCTAAACTTATAGCAGAGGGTGAGGTAGAGGATGGAGCTACCAACTATAACTATGAGTATGAACAAGCGTGGCACTCATTGGATGCAGAGTTCAATTACAACTATGAGTATAGGGAGATAGTGTGATGTCAGAGGTAGAAAGTTTATTAAGAAGAGTACAAGCAGCAGAAGATAGGATAGATAGATTAGAGAGACTAGTAGAGATACTTAGGAAGGAGAACAAATGATACCAACAACACTTAGAGAATACATATGGTTCATGCATCACTGTGATATAGTGTGGACACCAAGCAACAAAGAAGAGGAGCCACCATTTTAATGCAGCCTGGAACACAAATAATAATACCGTTCCTCCTAGCTTATGTAGGAGGTTTCATTTACTTCTTAGTAAAAGGTTATCGTAATGCTAATGGCAAAAGAAAAAACAATATTCAAACAAGGTAAAAGCTACACAGTAAGAGATGTAGTAGTAGAGTACTGGAGTTCAGATGCTTTCCTTAAGTTAGGCTCTGCATCTCAGAAGGATTATTATGACTGTCTTATGGTCATCAATGATGATTTAGGTGATACAAGCATGAAAAGATTAAGTGTGTCTTTAATGCAACAGTGTTACATCACGTGGTTAAAGAGAGGTGAGTATGTAAAGACAGGCAAACTAAGTATATACAGAGCTAACAAGATAGCTGCCATCATGTCTATACTTATCAACTGGTCTAAGAAGAACGGCATCAATATAGAAAACCCTATGCCACTGGTAGAGAAGACACCTAATCCACAGCGTACAGTAATGTGGGAACCAGAGCAAGTAAACCAGTTCCTAACTACAGCGTACAGCGAGTGGCGATGGCGTAGCATTGGCTTGATTGTACAGATGGCTTACGAGTGGGGGCAGCGTGTAGGTGATATGCGTATGCTTACGTGGGCAGCTATCAACTTTGATAAGAGGCGTTGTGACTTAGTGCAAAGCAAGCGTGGAGCAGAGGTACACCTGCCTATCAGTGACACATTGATGCACGTACTCAAGCAACAGCACGAAACATTTGGCTTCCAGGTTTTAGTAGCACCACAGGTGCAGCCTAGTGATGGATCATACAAACCCTACAGTAAAGAGATGCTTCACGTCCACGTCAATGCAGTACTAGAGGCAGCAGAACTACCTAGCTACCTCACAGCTATGGACATGCGGCGTACAGCTATCACTGAGATGGTAGAAGCTGGTGTAGATATAACACAGATCAAGCAAGTAAGTGGACACACTAACATAAATAGCTTGACTCCTTACATTAAACACACTTACACTGGAGCATCAGAAGCCCTAGCCCAGCGCCAAGCATTTAAGGAGAAGAAGTAATGTTTATTGATATCAATAGCTTAGACATATCTGAAGGTCAAACTATCAGACATGACTGCCCCAGATGTAAAGGTAAGAACACGTTTACTGCTACCAAACGTAATGGTTGCATTGCTTACAACTGCTATAAGATATCGTGTGATGTAGGAGGATATGCTAACACAGGCATAGCTAAAGATGAACTAGAGCACTACCTGGTAACGCCCCTTATCGAAACAGGTAATATAAACAAGAGGTTAGAGCACTTTGTTTATCCAGAACATGTAACAACTGACGTAAGTAACAAATATATAAAGAGATTTCGTATGCGTTGGGTAGGCGAGTACATAAATCCCTTAGAAAACATAGAGTTACTGTACGATCTTAAAGATAAACGTGCAGTATTTCCTATCTACAATGACGGACTTATAGTAGATGCAATAGGTAGAGCACTGGACGGTAAGCAGCCTAAGTGGTTACGCTACGGTGGTGCAGCAGAGTATGCTAAGTATTGCTACGGTAAGCCCAACGGTGTCTACGTTGTAGTTGAAGATGTAATCAGCGCAGTCACGGTAGCAAAGGTGTACCCAGATGTTACAGGTTTTGCTTTGTTAGGTACAAGCTTAACAGATGCACACAAGGAGTGCTTGAGTGACAATGCTAATTACGTTATGGTTGCACTCGATCCAGATGCACTAAGAAAAACTTTAGCCATGCGTAAGGAGATAGAAGCGTGGTGTGATATACCTACAAGGGCAGTAAGATTGCGTGACGATGTAAAGTATCAAGACCCAGATGATATAGAACAGATAGGAGGATGGATACATGTTGCAGAAAAGTCACACAAACAAACAAAATCCAATGGCGAAGGAGGTTAGACAACCTAAGTATAGACAACAGGTAATACCTGATAAGAAGAAACCCAAACCAGTACGTAAAGAAAAACATAAAGGAGACAAGATATAATGGTACAAGAAACTAATCCGAAAACAGGTGAAAAATATTATTGTAGCCCACGCGCTGCTTCACAAGATGTCAACCCAAGAACAGGTAAAAAATATTATTTCAGAAATAGTCCTGAAGGATCAGATAGAAGGAACGCTAAACATAATCCTAACAGAATGTTTGTAAACGGTAAGTACATTCCACAAAGTCATCCTTTACATAAACCTGGAAAGTATAAATCTTTTGGTGATGCTGCATTTAGTGCTCTAGAAAAAGATAAAAAAGTAAAAGAAGGGTACGTCTACGTCATTACTAACCCAGCTTGGCCTGAGTGGGTCAAGATAGGTATGGCTATTGATGCAGAGGATAGGCTCAACGGATACCAGACAAGCTCACCCATGCGTGACTATAAATTAGTCCACGCTATAGCTACCCCTGACAGAGCTAGAGCAGAACGTGTAGCTCATAAAGCTGCTGCTATGTGTGGTGAAAGACAAGGCGAGTGGTTTAAGATAGCAAACGAAGAAGCTGTGACAATATTGCAACACATAAAGGAAACTGAAGATGAACAAAAAAGAGAGTCAACTAACTAAAGATATATACCGTATGATACGGACTCTCAGCGCAAAGACGCTATCTGAAACTCAACGTAAGAGCATAGAGGAGGACGTAGCTTACAAGCAAAAGAAACTACAGGATCATCTGGGTGTAAAGACTTTCATACGCCCTATGAATAACATGGAACGTAAAGCTGCAGCAGAGAAGAGGAAAGCTAATAACTATGATTGATGTAACACTTATAGATAGCATGGGCAGTGACCTTACCGTAGTGAACGCTGCTCGTGTTAGCTTTAACAAGAAGAGTGAGTGGGATGAAGACAATACACTTACAGTAAGTGATGGTATCCTTATATCTTATCTTGCAAGGAACAAACACATGTCACCCTTTGGTCATTGCTTTGCTACCTTCCATGTCAAAGCACCTATCTTTGTAGCTAGACAGCTAGTCAAGCATAAGTTCTTACGTTGGAACGAAGTAAGTCGTAGGTATGTAGATGGAGAGCCTGAGTTCTATGAGCCTAGTGAGTGGCGTGGACGTGCCAAAGATAAAAAGCAGGGCAGTGAGGGTGTCGTAGACATTGGTGATTGGGAAGCTGCAAATTGGGTAAGCTTAAAGACTTATAAAGAATTGCTTGAGTATGGAGTTGCACCAGAGCAAGCACGTATGGTGTTGCCACAAAGCACCATGACTGAGTGGTACTGGTCAGGTAGTCTTGACGCTTGGTCAGATATGTGTAGACTACGACAGGGTGAAGACGCACAGTATGAGTCACGCTTGGTAGCTAACTCAATTAGTATGGACTTGAGTACACTATACCCTGCGTCATGGAAAGCTTTATTGAGGAGTTAGATAAATGAGTGAACAGTATTGTACAACAAAAGGATTAGGCTGGGCGTTCTTAGTCTGTATGTTTTTAATATTAGGAGTGCCTGTGCTGATGTGGTTAGCAGTAGAAGGATTAGATTGGTATGAAATATTTAGTATGATGAATCCAATGTGGTGATGATATGAAATACATAGTAGAAATAGAGATAGACACTGGTGAGTTTTTTCATGCTACAGGTAAAAGTATGTTCACACTTGATGACCCACCTTTAATCTTTGACACTAAAGAACAAGCACAACTAGAAGCTAATAGATGGAACACAGGAAGGGTAATAGAATGGAACACGGAGAGCTAGCTTTACTAAGAACATTAATGGATAAAGATTTCTATGACAGTAACAAAGGTATACACACGCCTGATAAACTGTTTACAAAAGATGTACGTAAGGTAAAGAGAACAATAGACTACGCTATGAACCAGTTCGATAAAGATCTAAACTTCTCAGAGTTAGAGGGTTTGTTCTTTACTAGAGAGACACTCACTACAGCCAACAAAGATTCGTACAAAAGATTGTTTGATAAGCTGCGACAAGAAAGACCTATGAACCAAGAGGTAGCTCAAGAGGTTATGTCTAATCTGTTTCAACAGGTAGTAGGTGAAGAGGTAGCCAACTTAGGTTTCGACTACGTTAATGGTGAGAAGAATACACTTGAGCCATTACGTAACATACTGACGGACTATCAAGATAACTTCATGCCCAACTTAAAAGTTGATTGGGGTGACATATCTATTGACAATCTATTGGTAGCTAATGAGATACAGTCTAAGTGGCAGTTTAATATACCGTCACTACAGCGTAAGGTAGAGGGCATATCAGGTGGACATTTAGTCTTGGTGGGTGCTAGACCTAACACAGGTAAAACATCCTTTCATGCCTCTCTGATTGCATCTGAGCGTGGCTTTGCTAGACAAGGGGCTAAGTGTATCATCTTATGTAACGAAGAAGACTACACTCGTGTTGGTGCTAGGTATCTTAGTGCTGCATCTAACATGCCTATGGAAGAGATCAAAGCTAACTACGCTTTAGCATCTACAAGATACAAACCAGTGTATGACAACATTAAGATAGTTGATAGCACAGGTAAGGACATGGTGTGGGTTGAGGCAGTAGTTAAGAACCACAAGCCAGACGTAGTTGTACTTGATATGGGTGACAAGTTTGCCAGTAAGACAGGTGCAGACTCTCATGTATACCTCAAGGATGCAGCGATACACGCTAGGAATATTGCCAAGCAGTATGACTGTGCTGTGATCTGGATGTCTCAGCTATCAGCAGAGGCAGAGGGTAAGATATATGTAGATCAATCTATGCTTGAAGGTAGTAAGACAGGTAAAGCTGCTGAGTGTGACCTGATGGTTTTGATATCAAAGAATCCACAAGTAGAGGGTGAGTTTGAGTCAGACACACAGAGACACTTGAACGTAGCAAAGAATAAACTAAAGGGTGGATGGCATGGGGTTGTTCACTGTCAGTTAGATGGAGAGAGAGCAAGGTACTCAGCATGAGGAGAGTCTTAGATGTAGAGAACTCTATAACTCTACGAGATGGTAAGATATTTAATGATCCATATGAACCTGCTAACACGCTTACTGAGGTGGGTGTGTTGTGCTTAGATACAGGAGAGAAGAGACTACTACCGTTTGACCACAAAGAAGCAACAGAACAGCATAAGTCTAACTCCTGTGTATTACAGAGGATGCTAGACAATACAACTTTGCTGATAGGACACAACCTACAGTACGATCTAGCCTGGCTATGGGCTAACGACTTTAAGTATGATGGTGACATATATGACACAATGCTTGCAGAGTATTTACTTTTACGTGGACAGAAGCAACCTCTTAGTCTAGAGCAGTGCGCTATCAGGCGTGAGCTACAGTATCAGAAAGATGATACACTTAAGACGTACTACAAGAAAGGATACAATACCAATGAGATACCACTTGATGAACTCAGTCATTATCTTGACCTTGATCTTCTTACCACTGGCGAGTTGTACAAAGCAATTGAAGAAGACTTCAACAGTCCTGACTCTGCCTCTTTACAAGCAGTCAAAAGCGTCACCTTTAGAACCTGCAAAGTCCTCACAAGGATGTCAATGGCAGGAATCAGGGTGGATAGAGATGCCCTCGAAAACGTCCGTGATAAATTCGAGCGAGAGCGCAACGAAATACTTGATAGATTGCAAGCCACAACAAGAGAACTGATGGGTGGCACACCTATTAATCTTAACTCCCCAGAACAAATGTCGTGGGTAATCTTTAGTCGCAAACCCAAAGATAAAAAAGAGTGGATTAATTATTTTAACTATGATGACAGTAGTGATTACAGACTTGCATCACACAAAGCATGTAAAGATAAGTTTAAAAGTATAGTGATGTCTGTTAGTGATCCTTTGTTTAAAACAAAAGCATCTACTTGTCCTAACTGTGGTGGGTATGGCAGAGTACATAAAAAAAGAAAGGATGGTACACTATATAAGATACCAAATAAATGTAAGGACTGTGATGGTAGGGGTTTCCTACTCACAGAAACAAATGAGATGGCAGGGCTTGGTTTTTTTCCTCCAAGTAAAAAGTGGGTCAGTGCCAATGGCTTTGGTGTAGGTAAGTCAAACCTGGATGCACTTATAGCCACAGCTAAAAACAACAATATGGAGAAAGCAATTGAATTTTTACAAGACGTTAAGAGGCTTAGTGCTATTAGTAGTTATCTTAGTAGCTTTGTGGATGGCATTATCACCAACTGTAAAAGAAGTAGCAAACTACACATCAACCTTACCCAGCATATCACCAGTACAGGTAGATTCTCTGGACGAAATCCCAACATGCAAAACATGCCAAGAGGAGGAACCTTCCCAATAAAACGTGTGTTCATCTCACGGTGGGAGGGTGGCAAAATTATTGAGTCCGACTTTGCCCAACTTGAGTTTAGAACGGCTGCGTTCCTAGCACAAGATAATACAGCCATGCAGGAGATTGATACAGGATTTGACGTACACTCCTACACGGCAAAGGTTATCAGTGATGCAGGGCAACCTACATCTAGACAAGAAGCAAAGGCACACACCTTCGCCCCTCTCTTTGGCGCTACAGGATATGGTAGAAGCAAGGCAGAAGCTGCATACTATAAGCAGTTCGTAGAGAAGTATAAAGGTATAGCTAGGTGGCACAGCAGGTTGGGTGACGAGGCAGTTAACGAGGGTAAGATAACTAATGTCAGTGGTAGGCAGTACGCTTTTCCTGACGTGCATCGTAGAGAGAACGGCTCTGTGTCTCACTTTACCATGATTAAGAACTACCCTGTTCAAGGCTTTGCTACAGGTGATGTTGTACCTGTTGTACTCATAGAGCTTGATCGTTTGCTTGAGCCTATGCAGTCTTGTCTAGTCAACAGTGTCCACGATAGTATGGTAATTGACACACACCCTGATGAAATAAATGATGTGTTAGGTACAATTAATTTGATTAACTCTAATCTAAATGATATGATTCAAAAAGAATATAATATAAAAGTAAACGTTCCTTTGTTATTAGAATCAAAGATAGGAGATAATTGGCTTGACACAAAAGACGTTTAATGATATAACTCTAACTCTGAAACTTTTTACATATGAAAGGTAAAAATTATGGATAACGCAGTAGCACTTAAAGTAGACAACATGAACTTAACGGACGCTATGGGTTTCTCAAGCCCTGCAACGCAGTCTCAGTCTAGTCTAGGTAGGATTACAGGCACAATTTTACAGGAAGTTGTTGATGGCAAGGTAGCTTCCTCACCTGTATTTAAGATTACAACTGAAGATGATGTAGTCTACGCCAGAGAAGTAAAAGTAAGACTATTTGCAGAGCGTCAAAAGTGGCAACGTTGGGATAGCGAGAACAAGACTATGCAGAAGTCAGTCATGTCCAACTCACTAAACGTTGACTTGAAAGATACACTTGGCACGTTCAACCTGGGTAGACCGTCAGGCTACATTAAAGACTTCCAAGGCTTACCAAAAGATCAACAGGATTTCATACGTAGCGTTAGCCGTGTCAAAGTTATGATGGGTAAAGCTAGATTAGTAGATCCTTTTTATGAAGGTGGCGATCCAGTAACAGGACATGAAGAAGAGTTTGACTTTGTTATGGATGTTAAGAACAGAGATAGCATGAAGTTTATTGATGGTATGATAGGTAAACTAATTAAGAAAAAGATTAACCCTGCAGAACACACCATAGCTCTACTGGGTGAATCACGCAGCTTGCCTAACGGCAATCCGTACATGGTAACTAACGCTTCACTTAGTGAGTTCGTTGGCTTGTCTGACGGTGATAATGAAACACTACAAAACTTTCTAGACTACATTGACTCTAGTAATGATTATGTTATTAGTAAATGGGCAGAGAATAATGTAGAGACAATATCATCACAGGATCAAGACATAGTTACCAACATAGTTGATGTGGAGGATTTTGACCAGTGAACCACCCTGCTGAACTAGCACTACATCAGTATCTTAGAAGCTCCATTGAGGGCAAGTCTACGATGTCTCAGGATGTTATAGATAAAATCAAAGATGATATTGGTGCTGCTCTCGACAAACAGTTCAATTCTGTTGAACAAAAGCGAGAGTTTAAACTTAGGATGTCCAACGTTGGGCGTCCAAAGTGTCAGCTATGGTTCGAGAAGAACAATCCCGATCATCAGGAGCCTCTGCCTACGTCATTTAAAATCAATATGATATTTGGTGACATGGTGGAGGCTCTGCTAAAAGGTTTGCTTAGAGCATCTGGAACAGAGTTTGGTGACAATGAAAAGGTAACACTGTCACTAAACGACAAGGATGAAGTCTCTGGTGAGTATGACATGCTGTTGGATGGCAAGATAGATGATGTCAAGTCAGCTAGTACATGGTCATATGAGAATAAGTTTGTTGACTTCTACACGCTAGAGAAGGGTGACTCCTTCGGCTATGTGCCACAGCTTGTAGGCTACGCTGCAGCAGCTAAGAAAAAAGTTGGTGGCTGGTGGGTTGTTAATAAAAACAACGGTAGCTTCAAGTATGTCTCAGCAGCAGAGGTAGACAAGGATAGAGTGTTACAAAAGATAAGGGATGTACACACCTACCTTGATAGCAATGCACCGTTTGAGAGATGCTTTACAGACGAACCAGAGGTATATAGAGGTAAGGCTAGTGGTAACTACAAGCTACCCAAGTCCTGTACCTTCTGTAACCATAAGTTTAAATGTTGGCCTGAACTAAAGAGCCTACCATCTAAGGTATATAGTGGCAAGAAAGAGCCACCTACCGTACACTACACAAAACTAAGAGGTGAATATTAATGACTACAATAACAATAAACGAAACTGTTTACTCAACAGATGATATGTCTGATTCTCAAAAGAACACAGTGCAAATGCTCCAACAGAATTTAGTATCTGTAAATATGTTAGAGCACTGGTTACAATGTGTTAAGTTTGTCGGGGAGGTAAAGACAAGAGAGCTAGAAAAGTCTTTAACAGAGGAAAAAGAAATAGAACCAGGAACAGAAAAAGTTCGTGCTCGTAACGAAAAAGGACATTATATAGCAGATGACCCAAACACCCCAGAAAACGAAGCGTGGGCTGAGAAGCCCAAAGAAAAGAAGGAGTAACCCTAGAAGGTATCGCAGTGGCCTAGAGAAAGAAGTTGCTGACTACCTAAGAGATAGACAGAACCAAGTCAGGTATGAACGTTTAAAGATAGAGTGGGAAGACTTACGCTACAGAACGTACACGCCTGACTTTATTTTAGACAATGGTATCATAATAGAAACGAAAGGTATCTTTGATTCAGAAGATAGACGTAAGCATCTAGCCATACGAGAACAACATCCAGAGTTAGACATACGGTTTATTTTCAGTAACAGCAAAGCAAAGTTGTACAAAGGTGCTAAGTCACGATACTATGAGTGGTGTGATAAGTATGAGTTCCAGTGGGATCATCGTGTCATACCTGAAGCGTGGTTAAAAGAGAAGGGTAGACCTACGAAGTTAAAACTTATTCCTTTTAAAGGAGAAAGAAAGTAACATGACTAAGTATAAAATAGGAGCAGATGAAGTATCATTAGTATTAAAGCCTTGTTCTTTTGATGATAAAGGTAGGTGGACAGGTGAGTTAAACACAGGGCTTGTAGTAGGAGAACAGATTTTACTTAGTCCTGAAGATGTTTCTTACCTAGTTCACTTGGCTACACTCATGGGTGCATTTTTAGAACTTGCACAACATGATCAAGATCTTTATACTATGGTTGAAGAACATAGAAACGAATTAGTAGGTTATGAGGACGAAGAAGATACGCCACTATACGAGAAGGTAGAGGGTACAGAAGGTAAAGTCTTGAAGCTTACTAGATTTACAAAAACACAAGGAAGCGCATAATGGGTATTATTGATACATTAACTATGAACGGACAAACAGTTACATCAGATTTAGATGCAAAGTTTTTTGATCCAGTAGATAAACCTGCACACTACAATTTAGATGATGGAGTTGAGTGTATTGATTATATCAAACAAGTATTGGGCAAGGAAGGTTTTGTTGCTTACTGTAGAGGTAATGTTATGAAGTACAATCATAGAGCCATGTACAAAAATGCCACGCCTGTAGAAGACTTAAAGAAAGCACAACAGTATCTGACATGGGCTAACGAAACATTAAGGGAAATACACAAGTGAGGGAAAAGAAAAAGTTTAGCGTTACATTTTTACTAGAAGTAGGTGAACCGTGTAACGTTCTATCAACTGTAGAGGATGCACATGTGGAAGATGTACATGATCTAATACACAATACGTTCCACGACATAGACGATGTGAATATAGAAAACTTAAATATAAGGGAGAGACTATGATTAATGCTAGTGACATCGAAGCATTTGAATATTATAACGAACTAGAATCAGGTAACGTGTTGCCTACAGACTATCAAACGTTTATACACAAATCCAGGTACTCCAAGTGGCTACCCAAAGAACTAAGACGTGAGAGTTGGGCAGAGACAGTTGACCGTTACATGAAGAATATTGTTGCTGACAAGCTTGGTAAAAAAGATTACGATGATATAAGAAAAGCTATACTTACCTTAGAAGTCATGCCATCCATGAGAGCTATGATGACTGCAGGTGCAGCAGCAGACAGAGATAATACATGTATATACAACTGTAGCTACCTACCTGTAGATGATCCAAAGTCTTTTGATGAAGCTATGTTTATCCTTCTCTGTGGCACTGGCGTTGGCTTTAGTGTAGAGAGACAATACATAAACAAGCTACCTGAAGTACCTGACTTATATGACAGTGAGACTACCATCGTAGTGCAGGACAGCAAAGAAGGTTGGGCTAAATCTTTTAGACAACTACTAGCTTTACTGTGGGCAGGTGAGATACCTAAGTGGAACATGTCTAAGATCAGACCTGCAGGAGCTAGACTAGAAACGTTTGGTGGTAGAGCTAGTGGCCCTGCTCCATTGGTAGATCTGTTTAATTTTACTGTACAAACATTTAAAAACGCACAAGGACGTAAACTAAACGCACTAGAGTGTCACGATATCATGTGCTTTGTAGGACAGATAGTAGTTTCTGGTGGCGTTAGACGCAGTGCTATGATATCATTATCAAACCTGAGTGATGATCGTATGCGCCATGCTAAGTCAGGACAATGGTGGGAAAGTGCAGGGCATCGTGCTCTAGCAAACAACTCTGTATCTTACACAGAGAAGCCCGACATGGACTCCTTCTTGCGTGAGTGGACATCACTTGTAGAAAGTAAATCTGGTGAAAGGGGAATATTTAACCGTGAAGCATCTAAGAAACAAGCTGCAAAGTATGACAGGCGTGATCCTGATTTTGAGTTTGGAACTAATCCATGTAGTGAGATTATACTCAGACCGTATCAGTTCTGTAATCTTACGGAAGTTGTGGTACGA
>Ga0208791_1000626_pt1 | contig 14914 bp, 12 predicted proteins | sample 11_taG_FD_184084 | JGI IMG/M metagenome (GOLD analysis project Ga0208791, IMG submission 184084) | Marine viral communities from the Subarctic Pacific Ocean - 11_ETSP_OMZ_AT15265 metaG (SPAdes) (version 2) | ecosystem: Environmental > Aquatic > Marine > Oceanic | place: Pacific Ocean | collected...
GACTTTCCGAAAGACTTTAGTTGGGACATAGAAGAAGCCAGCGACATGACCGAAGGATCACAGCAACTGGCTTGTACTGGTAACAACTGCGAACTTTAACGTTCACTACTGGGGAGCTTCGGCTCCCCTTATTAGTTCTTCTTGTTCCGCTGGAGTGGTTACATCAGTCGCAGCCGTGAACGCCTTAATAGTAGAAAGACTTAACGATCCTTGTAACGCCTCTACGTAGTACTGTCCTATCTTAATAGCAGCCTCTTTAGATCCCTTTACGGCCTTAGCAAATTCGCTTGTAGGGGGATTGGCAAGCTCTGCAACAACGTCAGGATCAAGGAGCACCTCTGCTGACTTGCTGTAAAACTTATCCTTTCCTTTTGTGACCGCTGACCGCGCCACGGTGTTAATAACTTTACGTTGCGGAGACAGTATCTGGTTTCTAAACGTACCTGCAAGCTCTGGAATGCTAACACCGATTGACTCCTGCACCGTGTCCATAACAGGAGAACCTGACATACTATCAAGCAGCACAGAATCTATCTTCTTTAGCTTGTCACTGATCGACGCCAGCCTTTGTATGTTTTGTGCGTAGCCTGCGCCAAACACATCATCAACAAATTCAGAGTTTCTTTTTACAATCTCTGCCATTGAATCCGACTTTCCGTAAGACCCCATCAAAAACTCTTGTCGTATCCCTGACAACACCGTGGCTTTTTCGGTTTCGTTTAGCTTGTTTATTTCTTCTAAATAACTTTTACGCTTGGCGGGGTTAGACTGCATCTCCGCAACCGCTTTAGAAAGATTCATGTTGGATATTGTTTTAAAGAAACCCTGAGCGTTCTTTGTACTCTGCTCTTTAAAGGCTTGGTTGTGTCGTGCCTCTGTATTTCTTATAGTCCTTAGTCTACCCGCTGTGTCTGCAAACTCTTCAGCCATTCCAAAACGCTGTATCAATCTTTGATTGCGCCTAATAAACGTATCAAGATTCCGCTGGTTTATGTTACCGTCTGCTCCGATTACACGAGCCTTCTCTGCTTTAAGTCTTATAGCGTGACGTACCACAGCCTCGCCGCCTTTACCAACAAACCTAACGTAGTCTTCAGCCTGCTGGTAATTCATCAGCGCATCAGCAGCGCCCTGATCAAAACGCTTTGCAGTAAAGTCCCGCATGCCCTCCGCTCTCATAGGAAGTCCAAGCTCTTTGTAGTAAAACGCATCAGCATCACGCAAGCTTTTAATAAACGTCGGTGCAGTTTTCGCCTTGTCTGCCATCGTTTGCTGTATTATCTCTTTAGTCTGATACAACTTGTTAAGCGTTTGACTAGCTTGCATGTCGTCGCGCAAGTTACGCTTAGAAAACTTAGTTATCTCAGTGTTAACAGCTTTCTTTAAAGAGATAAGATCAGAGCCAGTTACTTTAGGCATCTCAAACATCATGTTACCGTCAACGTCTTCGACCTCTGTAGGTTTCCAATGCTTCTCAAGCTGTTGTCCTACCTTGCTTTGAGGCCCGAACACATCCTGCAAGCGTACATTACGGAAGTTATTCCAAACGTCAAACACCTGCTTATCAGTAAGCCTTACACTTTTGCCACGCTTGTTTGAAACGTCATAGAGTTTGTCAGCTTCTTTCCTGACCATAGCTTCTTTTCTATCAAGAAGTTTGTTAGCAGTTCTTCCTACATCAATAGGATCTTTTGTGCCAGTAAGTCTGGTTGTCAATCCAGACAACACCTTATCAATGTTTGCTGTCTGCCTGTCAATCCTATCTCGTGAGATTGTTTCCTGTCTGTCAAACTCTTTCTTAAACACAACTTCAATTTCCTGTCTAGTCACAGGCGCAGCAGGATCAATGCCAGCAACAGCGTCAAACCTGTCTGCAAGCTTTTCTGTCTCGCGCTGAACTAGATCATTGACTTCTTTTTGAAACACCTTGTTCTGCGCTGAAGTCTTCTTTATCCAGTTACGCGCAGGAGCGTTATCTAACATTGTCGCTAAGATACCGCCAAGCTCTAGATCAGGTATCTCTTCTTTAAGCTTGGCTAGTTCATTGATTGAGTTAGCAACCTCTTCGGGCCTTGTGGCTTTTTTAATTGCATTCAACTCAGACCTAACCTGACTTGACGCAAGAGCTTCAGGAGCGTTTGTTAACCTTTTAAATCCTTCAGCGCCTACACGAGTCGCTGTAGAAACAACCGGAGTAACGCCAGCGCCAGCAGCAAATCCCGCAACTCCGCCACCAACAGCGCCTGCCATTTCCTGAGCAAGCTCACCGCCGCCCAACTCTTTAACTATCTGCGGAGCAACAACACCTCCAGTAGTTCCCGCTACAGTAGACGTAACGGCAGGCACAGCGCCTGTTAGAAACTTAGTTAAGCCTGCTCTTATAGGTGTACCTGCCAGCGTAAGAGGATCAGAAAGACCTGCTATGATTTCCTGACCAAGACCAAGCTCTGCTTCTACAGGCACACCAGCCATCTCTCTTGCCCTTCTTTCCCTTTCTGCGCCTATATTCTGTGTCTCTCCAGAAGATATTCTACGGTAAGCTTCTTCAGTTTCAGCGCGACTGTAAAGAAAAACATCAGGGACAAACTGCACAGCAAACCTAGACAGTCCAAGCTTTACTAAATCTCCTGTAGTAATCTCGTCAGCGTCTGCTTTGTTGTCTGTAGGTGTGTCGGTAGATTGCGTAGACGTAGCCTTGCTTCTGTTTAGTCTAGCATACGCCTTAATCTTCGAATCAGACCAGTCAGCGGGGTGTGCAAAAGTTAAAACACTGCCGTCGCCTACGTCTACTCTTGAAGTTTTTTTATCCGCCACTATAGTATCTCCACATCGTCAGAAACGCCAAAGTATTTACGTGCAGTGTTTAGAGCTTCCTGCTCTTTCTCTGTGACTGCAGCAACTGACAACCTATCAATGCTGTCGCTTATCCTGTTTTTAGCGAGCCTTTCAAGACCTGTCATAATCCGGGTGTACTCAAGCAAGGTGTCTTCAGATAACTTACCCGATGCAAGCATGGTACCCCAGTCTACAAGTGACTGTTTAATGTCTTTAGATCCTCTAAACCTGTCCAGTTCTGCAACAGCACGTAGATCATTTTCTGTTGTTGACGTAACAGTTCTTTCAATCAAAGCTGCAACGCCTGCTACATCATCCTTTCCTAACTTACTAAGAACTTTAAAGCGTCCTGCTTTCTCAACAAGCTCTTCGTTAATTGCAAAGGCAGGGTCGGAGTCACGCACAAACTTTATAGACTCAGAAGCGTTCATGGGAAGCTTTCTAAGCAGCATGTCGTCTAAAAGACCAGCAAGCGAAGCGCTTGACATATCTGTAAGAGCGAAGTTACGCGCAGTCCTGATGCCGTCAGCAGTATCCAAGTCAACTTCAACTCCTGCGTCTGCAAACAAAGCCGTTAGGCCCTTCTTGTCTCCTTTGCCGCCAGTGCTCTCAGCAGTGCCGATAGTGTTTTGACTGACAATCTTTCCAGTCTCTGTATCAGTCGCCGTCTGTACTACAGTAAGCACACCGTCAACAAGAATAGTCGATTCGGTAATGTCAAGCGCAGGTGATTCTTTAGCTTCAGGAACGCCTGCCTTGTACGCACTAGCGATCTGCTCTCGCGTACCGCCAAGACTAATGACAGACTTCTGCGCCTCTTTCAAGTCAGCAAGCGGAACTCCTCTAGTAGCTGCTGCTTGTATTGCTGCCAAGCCGCCCTGAAGACCTTTACTTGTCCTAGCTTCTTGTTCTTTAGTCCTCAAACCACGCGCTCGGGCTATTAACTTAGCACCAAGTTCTGGTTGCTTCTCTAAAATCGCAGCGCCTTTAGCTTCAATAACAGAAGCATCGTTGCTAATTAAAGCTTCTTTAAGATCCTTTTGCATGCCCTGCTTTGCCTTCTTCTCAGCAGCCATAGCAGGGGCCTGACCAAGCGTAGCGCCGAGATTAAACATGCCTTGGCTGTAACCCGGCTGTGTCAGCGACTGTATAAAACTCTGTCCAAATTTAGCCATTACTTAATCTCCAAATAATCCTAAGCCTTCCAAGAAACCACCTACATCTCCTAAAACGTCACCTAAGCCGCCGTAGTTTTCTGTGGGTGTAGCCAAGCCGCCAATCAGTCCAGTACCTAACTGGCCCATCAGGTTAGCTTGTCCAAGACCAGCACCCAACAGCGCTTCAAGACCGCCCATAGACGCTTCGCCAAACAGACCTGCGCCCGTAAGTTGACCGCGCTGCTGTAGCTGTGGGTAAAGCTCACTGCCCTGCATAGCTGCTAGTAACTGTGCTTGTGGTATGTAAGAACCGCCCAAGGCTCCGAGACCTAGCTGTTGCTGTCCGCTTAACATTGCCATATCTTGTGCAGACAACTGCGAACCTAGCCCAGCCATTTGAGCACCAAGGCCAGCCTGTTGCGCCTGTAAGCCACCTGCAAGCTGCGCTAACTGCCCCGCCTGAGAAGCAGACGTAGCTGCGCGTCCAAGACCTTCAGACTGCAACTGAGACTGTACTTGGTTTGCACTCAAGCCTAGCTGTGACAACTGCGCTGCTCTTTGTTGTGCCTGACCTTGAAGGTTGCTAGACAATCCTGCTTGCTGACCGAACATACCGCCAAGTGCTTGAGCAGTTCCTAGCGCTTGTTGCTGCTCTGATTGCGCCTGCTGTATAGCCGCCAGAGATGCCCTGTTTTGTGCTTCTTCCTGCGCCTGAGACAATGCTGCTTGCTCAGGAGTACCGCCAAACATATTGGTACGTACACCTAAACGTCCCTGACTTGCAAGTCTTTCTTCTAACTGCAAACGTTGACGCTGCTCTTCTGGACGCTGCGTAGCCCGGATGCGCTCGTATACATCAGCTTCGCGGCCTGCCGTAGATCCTAAGACATTCCCCGCCGCTTGTCCTGCCAACTGTCCATACTGACTCCTAAGAGCTTCTACGTCTGACGGAGCCTGCGTTGCTAATCCTTGCTGTCCTAAACCTAACGCTTGCTGTCCGAGTTGTCCTATAGCAGCACTAGGTTGTTGCCCAAGTTGTCCGCTAACTTGCCCTGCAAACTGACCTCTAAGCTGATTTAAGTCTGCTGGCTGTGCCTGAGAAGCCGTCATAAACTGATTGCCAAGACCGTAGGCTTGCTCTGCCGCTGCTCTACCTCCAGCTTGACCATACGGCGTAGAGCCTAAAGTTGACTGCGCTTGTTGCATCAGCATGCTTTGTATGGCTTGCTCTTGCTCAGAACCTGTCAGTGTTGCAGCGCCCGTGTCAGGATCGTAACCAAACTGACCACCTGTTGCAGACGTTACGCTGAAGGGCTGGAACTGAGACTGATCAAGTCCAGCCTGTGCAATCTGCATTGCGCCTTGCTGTGCTGATTCGCCAATACCACCAAGCCTGTCGTAAGCTCCTGTAAGAGCAGCGCCACCGCCAAGCAAACCAAGAAGCGGCCCTGCGCCACTTAAAAAATCTTCCCAATTAAACTCAGACATTAGTAAGTACCTCCGTCAATCGTCCCTGTAGACAACGTACCCGTAAACGTAAGGGCAGGTATCGTTACAGTCCCAGTAAACGTAGGGCTGTCTGTATTGGCCTTAGACGCTACTGCTGTTGCTATGTTAGTAAACTCTGTGCTGAACTCTGTACCACGAATGATCTTGCCACTGTCTCCAGAAGGCAAAGAATCCTTAGCGGCAAAGTCTGTAGTCGGGGTATAGTTGCTCATAGTGTTTTACCTATTAATGCTAGTACGTTGATTTCTTGTAGTGATAATGCAAAACCGTTTATGTCTGACTCAAGACCAATAGTAACTACGCTGCCGTCACCTGTCGTGTTAACAGCGCGGCGTGACACTAAAGTTCCGCCAGTAAACTCACCAACTGTAAACTCGCTAACTCCGTAGAACGCTGGAGTCTGGTTTCCTATTGTATATTCTTGAGTTCTATACGCAGTTTCAAAGTCGTAAGCCCAGTTAATAAAAACTGTAGCTGAGTTAGCGCCTACAATAGTTGGTCTAAGTTTCTTTAGAATCTTAAGCCTAGAAGGATCGCCAAAGGTTAAGCCGGGACTGTAGTATCTAAAACGATAAGAAAATCCGTTGTCTGAGTAGCCTGTATATTCACTTAATCCAAAAGTGTTTCCTACCAAAAACTGACCGTTTCTAAGGACTTCAAAAGAAAAGAAAGCAGAACTAGGCCAACGTGTAACTCTGTACGATCCGTTTTCTGTAGTGCCTTTAAGATCAAAACAGTACGTAAGGTTGTTAGAAGGAAACGATACAAGGTAAAACGTATTGTCTGGTGAGTAGATAGTCGATACATGTCCCTGTCGGTTAGCGATAACTTCAATGAACTCTGTCTTAATGTTGCCACTAAGGTCGCTAATGGGCATTGACTTTTCTTGTATGGTTCTACCAAAGCTCCTAAGCCCTGTGTCGTCTAGGAATAGAACGTCAGTTCCGATGTGCTGAATAGAGTTGCGACACACACAACCAACACCCGGAACTGTATCGGCAATTGACATAGTAGCTGGCGAATCAGCACCTTGATATACAACAATGCTATGCCTACCAAAAATAATTAAAAGATTGTTGTGAGCAGTTACGCCTACAATGCTGTCTGAACCATCAGGCCAAGCCTTAGAAATATCTATAGAGCCTGACGATCCACCAGCAAAGTCTGTACCAATAAGCAAGTCAGACCAGTATATAACTTGTGAGTCTATGTTGCTGTCAGTTATCCAAAGCCTGCCGTAAGCTGCTAACGCTTCGTTACACCAAAGGTACGTAGGTGTTGCACTGCCCGTGTAAGAAGCAAAAGTCTGAACACCACCAGCGTGTGTATAGATAAGAGGCTCTTGACCTCTCTGGAAAAAGTACGCTGCGTTGTTAAAGTTAACAGAACGCCAGTCATTCTCTGCAATGCTATAGCTTGCTGGAGTCTCGTCTACTAACGTGGTTGTACCAGAAAGTATCTTATCATTTCCAAAACTAAATACCTTTTCGTTACCAGAGTCATCAAAAAACTCATGTATAGAATGTACGTAGTCTGTGCCTAACTCTGTTTTGTTTGTTGTTAATGTGTCTAAACCTTGACGCGCAGCAATTCGACCTCGCTTGTCAATGACAGCGTTATCTGCAACGTCTGCAAATGACGGGTCTTGCGCTAGCGGAGAATCCTCAGTGTTGATACCCTTAAACGCAGGAGCAACTAGGTTAATACTTTGTAGTGGCTGGGCCATACACTAGCTCCTATTATGAATACCAATCAGTTTCGTAAGGGTGCTTCTGTGCGTCCAGAGCGATAGCGTCAGACAGATACTTGTCAGCCATAGCAAAGTATTCAGGTGTTGACGTACCGCCTGTCTCGCCTCTCTCACGCGCTGCTAGAGCTACTGCTAAATGTATGACGGGCATAGCAGGTATTAACATAGGGTCTGTGTCAGCGACTAAGTCTTCATTGCGTAACACACAGTTAAACCTAAGAGTGTAAACACCGTCAGGCTTTGGGTATATGTCTATTTGTGAATCACCTTGGGAGTCAACACCATTGTACGTGTAGAACTGCGGCGCTCCACTCGCGGGAGTTTGATTGAGGTACTGATTGTCAAACCATTTAGAAGTACGGTACTCCATAAAAAAGTTAGAAGTATCGTTAATGACATCCAATGCTTTAATACGGTTCTGACTGCCTGTAAGCACATAGTTAAATATGTCTGCCGAAGTTGTAATAGTTAACGTAGTGCGTAAGGCCGACCAGTCCCATGAAGTCTCTACAATCTTTTTAGCGTCGTTAACAAAGTCACCTACCATCTTGCTATAGGTAGTAGAGTTTACGCCAGAAACTTCCTCTTCTCGTATCCTTCTCAGGACGTTGTTTACTAATTCTAAATATGTCATACTAACATACCCTTGTTAATAATCTCGTTTAGCGAAGCCATGTAGTCTGTCTTTGGTGACTGTATTACTTCTTGTACGGTAGGTGCCTTGTAAGTAATGCCCGTCATAAAGCCTTTAAAATCTTTAGGGGCAGAGGCTCCTTGAAGTCCTCGCAATCCTTGTTCACCTTGCTCACCTTGTTCACCTTGCTCACCTTGATCGCCCTGTTCGCCTTGTTCGCCTTGTTCGCCTTGTTCGCCCTGTTCGCCCTGTTCGCCCTGTTCGCCCTGCTCACCATCTTGACCATCTTGACCATCTTGACCATCGATCCCGTCGATCCCGTCAATCCCGTCAATCCCGTCGATCCCGTCGATCCCATCGATCCCGTCTTCACCGTCAATACCATCAATACCATCAATACCATCAATGCCGTCTTGACCATCGATACCGTCAACACCATCAATGCCGTCTTGACCATCGATACCGTCAACACCATCAATACCATCAATACCGTCTTGACCGTCTTGACCGTCTTGACCGTCAATACCATCAATGCCGTCAATGCCGTCAATGCCGTCAATGCCGTCAATGCCGTCAATGCCGTCAATGCCGTCTTCACCGTCTTGACCGTCAACACCGTCAACGCCGTCAACACCGTCAACACCGTCAACACCGTCTTGACCGTCAACGCCGTCAACGCCGTCAACGCCGTCTTGACCGTCAACACCGTCAACGCCGTCTTGACCGTCAACACCGTCAACACCGTCAACGCCGTCTTCACCGTCAACACCATCAATGCCGTTTATAATGTCTATTATAGTATCATCTGTGGTGTCATCTGTGGTGTCATCTGTGGTGTCATCTGTGGTGTCATCTGTGGTTGTGTCTGTGAGGATGTCAATATCGTCGTCAACGTCACCTTCATATACTGTAGCGTTATTGTTCCCTAAGTATTCGTCACCTACAGTACTGCCTACTTCTAAATCACCAACATCAGGTATGTACCATTGATCGTTTGTTCCAGATAGAGTATCCGTAAAAATCCCGTTGCCTTCATAAACATATCTGTCGTCGTTTCCAGTGGCTCCTTCAGCGTTGTTGCCAGAGTCGTCAGCAGTTTGGCTGTCTTTCCAGTCATTCATTTCTTGCTGCGTTTCTGGAGAACCCGCCTCAATCCAGTCGTCATACCAATCAATCTGACCTTGAGTTGCAGTTCCAGCTTCTACTTGAGAAATAATAAAGTCTTTGTCTTTTTGCCATTCGGTTGAAGAGTCATCAACAGAGTCATCAACAGAGTCATCAACAGAGTCATCAACAGAGTCATCCTCAGAGTCATCAGTAATGTCAGGAATCACTACTTGTACGTCTTCGCCTTCAAAAACAAAGTTACCCTCGTCGTCTAAAACTCCTTCAGCCACTTCTCCGGGAACAAGATCACCCCAAACTATATCACCGTAGTCTTGTCCAAACTCCCCGTCAGTTACATCGTTAATGGTGTCTTTAATAGCGTTTCCGATGTCTCCTGCTGTAATAGTACCTAGCTCACTAACATCACCAAAAGCTCCTCCCGCTAATCCAGATATAGCTTCTTGAACTAGCGTGTCAATATTTACGTCACCTGTAGTGGCTGCTTGACTCACTAAACTTAAAGTTGAATTTGCCAAAGCTCCTGCCGCAGCGGTTGACATACCAGCGTTAACTAAAGCTGACGTTAAAGGCCCAGCAGCTAACATTAGACCTGCCGCCCCTGCTGCTTTTACGTATTCTCCAAAGTCTGTACGGTTGTTCTTGTAAGTTCGCGCAAAGCCTGTACCTGTCCAACGGAATCTGTCGCCCTTCTCGTTAGTAAACTCTTGATTAGGGATTCCGTACTTGTCCATTAACGCTTGGTTTTCTGCGCTGTTCATCCAAGAAGCATAAGCGCCCTGACGAGCGTTAGCGTCAGACTGCTGAGTGTCGTTTACAGGTGCCTGCTGTCCCGGCCCAGAAGCTAAGTCTTCTTCTTCTTGCTGCTGTTGTGCCGCTGTAGTCTGGTCTATACCTTCCTGAGAGAACCAGTCTTGAGCCTCGATCATGTCAGAGGACTCTTCAATGTAATCCATGTACCTGTCAAAAGATCCAAAGACATTCTGAAGATTAGAACTGCTGTTGTACGCCTCTTGCAAGTCTGATTCTGTTACCTGAGTAGGTGACCAACTGAGGGCTTGAGTATCTTCACCTGTAGCGCCAAAGAGACTTACAGCGTTATCCCCAGTCTCTTGATGCAGGATCATTGTGTAAGTGCCGTCGCCTACTTCATTAGAAGATTGTTGATCTGCAAGCCAACCTTCGTACTGGTCGTTTGTCAACATACCTTCTTTAGTATCAGGAGACCCTGAAGCCTGCCACTTATTATACCAATACTCGTCTTGTTCGTTAAAGTTTCCGCTTTCGACTCTATTAATAATTGTGTTTTTATCTTGAAGCCATTGATATTCTGTGTCTGTGAGCATTCCATCTTTGGTTTCTGGCTCTCCAGAAGCTACCCACTTATCGTACCAAGCTAAAGTAGCGTCGTTGGCTGTGCCCTGCGCTACCTGACTAAGCATAAAGTTTTTGTTATCTACCCACGCCATTATTTATCCCTCGCTACGCCTTTGGACTTCTCAAAGGAACGCATGGCTCCTAAGCCCAGCATGCCCATAAGCACTGGCATCATCTGACTCAAATCCAAGGACGGCAAAAAGACATCCACACCAGATAGAGTAAGGGTAAAATTCCCAAGAGGAACGCAGATAAAATTAAATGCCATTCCGCTGACACAAACCCACCCAACCGCTGGACGCCATCCAGACACAAAGAGCGAAGAGCTTTTAGCTTCTTCTTTGTTAACTGCAATCTGGGCTTTAGCCAACTCTTGAGCGTGTCTTTCAGCCATTGTAGATATTTCATGGGCAAGCCTATTCCTTTCATCTGAGTCTGGGATGAACTTATCTAGTAGGGATGTAACTGGGCCAATCAACAGTTCTAACATTAACGCACCATGTAAACAACAAACGATGCCGCAGCACTAACGCCTATCCACAAGAATCTTTCGCTGGTCTTTATTAGCTTTGAGTTAATAATAACATCTTCTGTTACTTCTAACAGCTTGTCTTCTTGTTCGTCAAGCCGCTTCTCAAAACGCTCCATCCTAGTCAAAAGAGCCATTATTCTTTCGTCAACTACAGCAATCTGACTAACGGCCTCGCACACTTTGTCCAAGACCTTCTCCATGCGCTCTATTCTAAACTCACTGACTTCCACGGCTAACAATCACCAGAGCCGCCAAATGTGAAAGAATCGCACTCTTCTGTTTCTTCTTCTACAACCACTTCTTCTTCGCAGACAGTAGAGCTACCACCAAAGGTAAACCCTGAGTCTTGGCAGACTTCTGTTACTTCTACCAAAGGCGTCAAAGGTCGAATGTCAAAGCCACCTTCATCAAACCTAGTAAACGACCACACAGTCCCCTCATCTACGTACACCTTAGAGCCTACGGGCAAATCAATTACCGTACCGTCCTCTAAGTAAAGTTCAGCAGCAGACGCAGTAAAAGCAGCTAAAGCTAATAGGAAAGTTAATGCCTTCATTTCTTAATGTCCTTTGTTTGTGTCTCAGTTTCAACTTCAGTGTGCGAACAAAAGCCCAAGCACACCGTAGATTTCTCTTGTAGTGTGCCTGAGCATCCACAGAGTAACACGAGTGCTAGGGCTGCTAAGAGTTTCATGATGCCCAAGGTGTACCTGTGCCGTGAGTAGGGTTGGCCTTCTCATCAATCTGAGCCTGCACAGAGGCTTCCACAGACTCCTGCTCAGTAGACGTGTCGTCCATCTTGTTTGTAGCCATATCAGCCATAAGCCAGCCTAATACGGTTTCCTCGGTAATCTTGTCCCAAGGCATGAAGTCATTCGAAGAAGGCTCTGGCAACGCCTTAGTGCCGTAAGCTGAACCTACGTTACCGTCTGCATCTTCGCCTGTGCAGCGCCAGTGGGCTACAGTAGCTACGTTGTCTAGACCATCTTTAGATACTTCGTAGTCTAGGGATGAAACTGTCCATGTAATCGTTGTCATTCTTTATGCTCCCTTGAGTGCCGCTACTTCGGCCTGTAGTGTTTCAATCATTGCTTGCTGCTCCTGCATGGCCTTGACCAACGAAGGAATCATGTCGCCCATCTTTATGCCTTTCTTGGACTCACCTTCAGCGTACTCGTAGTCTTGGACGATTTCAGGCATAACCTCCTCGACTTCCTGAGCAACAAAACCCATGATGTCGGTGCCGTCACCATTGATCCAATCGAAGCGGCGAGGCTTGAGAGCCTTGATGGTGTCTAAGCCCTTGTCTAAGTCTCTCACGTTCTCCTTCAAGGACGCGTCAGATAGCCCTGTAATGCTTGTAGAAGTGGCATATATCTGCCCAGCGTGGCTTACTTGAAATTTATTTGTGTTGTTATGAGTAAACCCTGTAAAGTAACGCGAAGCGGTTCCTCCATCGTATTCAGAACTGATTTTTGATTGAAGGTCGATACTGTTAGGGGTAAAGCTAATGCTACGCCCAGACGTTCCCCCGTCCCAGTATGAGGAACCGTCAGGAGAGATTTGAACGCCTGAGTCAACTCCAGCACCTGATGCAGTACGCCCAACCAGCAAGTTTCCTGAGACGTCGATACGCATGGCTTCTGCTGAGTTGTTCCAGTTGTACAGTCGTAAGTCCTGTGCTCCAGTGGTGCCGATGGTGGCTAGTGCCCACTCCTCATTGCCGTTAGAAGCAAACCCTATACCTGCGTTGCCGTTGGCACCCGTCGTATCAACCAGCACGTTACGGCTGTCGCCAGTGCCGAGGGACTTGACGTGCAGCTGCCGGTTAGGAGAAGGCGCACCAATACCCACGTTTCCACTTGTTCTCTTAATAACCATAGATGGAGTCGATGACCCCCCATAGTTAAATTGCAGGTCAGCGCCTACGTTAGCCATACGCCACTGCGTAGCTACTCTAGGGCTGCTATCGCTGGGATCCCTACCTGTGAGGATTATCCCAGCGTCTTGTGAGCCGTAGCTGGTTGGACTATCCATCACTAAGAGATTAGGGTTCGTACCGTAGACATGAAGATTCTCTGCTGGATTACTCGCACCAATACCCACGTTTCCTGAGGCGTCGATACGCATGCGCTCGGTGGCAGATGTTGAAATCACGACATCTTTAGCATCTTCGTGGTATATAATACCATCGCCAGTAAGTGCGCCAGATAAGCCTACATAGAAACCACTCGCGGTAGATTGGTTTTTAAACTGTAGCAGCCCATCGCCCGCGCTGGTAGACTGCAGAAGCATACGAGCAGAGCTACCCGACCCTTTTACGTGGAGCAGTTTAGATGGGTTTGTCTCGTTAATACCCACGTTTCCTGTCGTAGTTACAGCTATGGTAGAAGATGCGGAGGACGTACTGTTATTCTGTAGGGATGCAGTCCCGTTATTGAACTCCGCCCACTTCCAGTAGTGAGTGGCTGTGTCTTGGCCCCACTTGAATCCAGCGGTAGTACCACTTGCGTCGGACTCTATTTCACCACCTATCAGGGCGTTACCACCGACGTGCAGTTTCTCAGTTGGATTCGAGGCGTTGATGCCGACGTTTCCTGAGGCGTTGATAACCATGCGCTCTGTGTCGCTTGAGGTGTTAGAGAATACAAAATCCTTGCCAGTGTTGATGTGAAACTTACAAGACGCTGCATTGTTCTCAATCGTAAAGGTGTCTGAGGCTGTGGAGTCAACAATAGCAATACCTTTGTCGTCACTTGACTGCTGTACTACCACCTGACCTAGGGAGCCAAAGCTGGCGTTGTTCACCAGCACGTTCTCATTAGCATCAATCGTGATAGCTGTAGACGTAGCGTTGTCGTCGATGCCGGGGGACGTAAAGCTTGAAGTTGCAGTTAGGTCTGTAAAGGTTCCTGTTTCACCGCCTCCTGTTCCTCCAATCTTTATAACAGTTGATCCAGACTTGGTGTAGAGTTCTTTGTTAGTCAAGTCTACTGCGAGTTCGCCTTCGCTTAACTGCCCTGCTGTGGGCGCACCTGAGCCATTCTTAGTAATAATAGTAGTCATTTAGTATGTGCCTCCGTCAACTGTGGACAGTGTTGTTGCTATAGAAGTCGTGCCAGAGCCTGTGATTGCTCCAGTTAATGTAATCGTTTCGTTGCCTGTAATATAGCCACTGTCGTTAGTCCACTGACTAATGTTCTGTGAGTTAAGCTGTGAGGCCGTAATGCCTCCTAAAGTTCCACCTAACGTAAGGTTACCTGAAGAAGTCACTGTGCCTGTAAGCGTGACACCGTTAACTGTGCCTGTGCCGCCTACGCTAGTAACTGTTCCTGCGTTTGCAGTATTAGACCAAGACGAGCCGCTGTAAACCCTGCTCACATTAGATGTGGTATTGAAGTACCAATCGCCTGCGGTAACGGGATCGCCATTAAGATCAACGGTAGGGTCAGACGCCTGTGCGCCTAAGTACAAGCCATCAATAGCTTCCTGTGCAGCCTGTGCAATAGCCGCACTTGCCGCTGATGCAGTGGCACTACTGGCTGAGTTGGTCGCTGATGTTGCCGAAGCGGTTGCACTGTTGGCTGAAGCAGTGGCGCTAGAAGCTGCATTGGTTGCGCTAGAACTAGATGCTGAAGCTGACGACAGTGCTGATGATGCGCTGGAACTGGCAGAGATTGCCGCCGTAGCAGCCTGAGATGCACTCGTAGCTGCCGTACCTGACGACGAAGCCGCAGAGGTTGCACTGGATGCAGCAGCAGTGGCGCTTCCAGCAGCAGCCGTGGCTTGTGTGCCTGCGTTTGTCTCGGCTAATTCAGCACCAGTCTCGGCAGTCTCGGCAGCAGCTTGTGCAGCCTGTGCGTCTAGCTTTGCTTGGTTGGCAGCAGCAGCGTCAGCCGCCACCCCAGACTCCGAACCCGCAGCAGCAGAGGCGCTATTAGCAGCCGCCGTTGCACTGGCCTCGGCTTCGTTTGCTTTCTCGGTAGCTGTTTGTGC
>Ga0208791_1000632_pt1 | contig 14856 bp, 9 predicted proteins | sample 11_taG_FD_184084 | JGI IMG/M metagenome (GOLD analysis project Ga0208791, IMG submission 184084) | Marine viral communities from the Subarctic Pacific Ocean - 11_ETSP_OMZ_AT15265 metaG (SPAdes) (version 2) | ecosystem: Environmental > Aquatic > Marine > Oceanic | place: Pacific Ocean | collected...
TGCAGTAAATACTTTTGGAAGCGAGAAATATAGTAAATATTACAAATATTTTAAAAGCAAAGGATTTATCTTAAACTACTAAGACTCACAATATTTTAAAACATAATTTAGAAGAATATAAATATAGGAATCGAAGACATTTCTAGTTATAAAGGTAATGAATTGCGTTTGTAAATTAGTCAAACGCATTAATCTTCTTAAGTTTTGCAAGGCTTGATGACATACCCCAACCTGCATCGTTTTTCACATCAGCAAGCCATGTCGTAAACGATGGGTCGTCATCAACACAACCCCAAACTCTTAACCAGCCACTTCTATTATCAGCGTCAACGCACTTCCATCGCATAAAAGCTTTGCCGTTTTTTGTAGTCTTCCTGACGACTTCAGTTACGGTAAACCAACCAATACCTCGTTCGCCTGGAGGTATATCAAACACACTGGAGATTTGCTTCTGTTTTAACTTATTCAAAAGCTTAACCGGAAATAGGAGTTCGTCATTTGCATCATTACTAAGATCAAAATAGTTTCTTATTTTTGTTGATCGATCCCAATCGCTAACAACTCTAAACTTTTTTAATAAGCCTGGTACTAGCAAATCTGGTGTGTCACCTTTTTTAATCATACGCTTTGCTGCAGTTTTAGTCATTCCCCATCTACCTTTCTTGAGTAACGTATAGTTATCAAGAATTAAATCATGGAGTTGCTTATGATTATCGAGTTCACAATTTTTAAATTCTTCAAGAGACTTAAATGCTTCCATCTTCGCTAACGATGAAAAAGCTGTTTTGTTCAACTTGGAATGCTTCCATGTGCCTTCACTGTCAAAGAATAAGTTGTCCAAATCTTTATATGGTCTATTTGCAAACACTTCTTCAACAGCTTTGTCTCCTACTCCTTTAAGAGAAGTTAAAGGAGGTACAAAAGCCTTAAGGATCTCGGAATATTCCCACTCTAATCCTGAGTGGTTTATATCTATTGCAGCAATTTCATATCCAAAAGATTTAATCTCTGAAATGGCTTTTGACATGCCTTTTGGATTACCATTCTCAGACTGTAATATTGCTGCCAACCACTCAGTCTCGTGATGCGTATGTAACCAAGCCGCGTAATATGAACCAATAGCATAAGCAACTGCGTGCGAGTTAGATTGCAAGATACCATTGTTCAAATAGTATTGATGATCATGATGAGCAACTTCTAAATCAAATGTTTGTTGCTTACCAGTAAATTCAATTGATGAAATGTGAGGCATTATAAACCTTTCTTTTTTATTATATTATATTATATTTAATTAATATTTAATTTACACGAACAAAATATAGGAGAAACATGTTGAAAACAAAAGAGATTCTACGTGAATGGAAATCTTTTTTAAGAAAAGATATAATTAACGAAATATCAATAAAAAGATTTCAAGAACAAAATCCAGAATTTGATACAACAAGCTTTACCTCACAATTAAGAGGTAACACTGATTATCTAGACATAATAAACAATTCTATAGAGACAGGACAACAACATAGTCCTGATGACTATTTGCAACAATTTGAATTTTATAAAAACTCAATTGAACCAAACCGCAGCAATCAAGAATTTTTAACAGTCAATATCCCAGGTGAGTCTGATCCTGTTTTATTAGTTGACAAGGTTACTCAAGGATCTTGCACAGCAACTTTTGACGACATACAACAGTTTCAGCAAGCTAGAATGTTTGCGCTAGGCAAAGGCAGCAAAAACAAATTAGCAGCAGCATATGCAAAAGTCTTAGAAGAAGCTTCTCAAAATGATTTTGAGCTCATCGTCGACAATAACGACTGGGCAATATATTATCCTAAGTCAATAAGAGGGTCAATAGCTTTGGCGAGATCTTATTGGGACGGAAGTAAAATAGTATACGACAATACATTTAATCCTAGCAAAGGATATGGACAAAAAATTGGTCGTATGAACTGGTGTACATCAGTTTCAGGTTCAGGAAACATGTTCATAAATTATCATAGAAAACTTAATCTTCATATGTACTACTGTATTAAGAAAAGAGTTTTAGACGTTAACGACGAAACAAGAAAAATATGTGCAAGTTATAGCAAAACAGGAGATACAGTCAAGATGTCAGAAGACTCTTCAGCTACTGTTAATGCTAATAACGATGCTATAGACGAAAACTATGTTAACGGATGTCTTGGTAGTACGTTATCAGAAGTATTGTATCAAGACGTGATGTTACCAAAAAGAAAAGAAATTGATTTAAATTCATATTACGAGTCTATAAGTCTAGAACAATATATTACAATGAGAAATGCAAACGAAGAAAACACAGAAGATTTTGCAAGCGAGTTTGGTAATATTATTAGATTATCTAAAGATAAAGAAAAAATTAAAAAATATTCAATAAACGACAATAGTGAACATATAATTTCGGAACTAATAAAATACACGAACAGTGAAGAAGAAATTACATTCTTATACAATAAATGGAAAAACTCTAACACAGTTAAAAGATCTCTTTCTATTAAAGCATCGATTCTTCCTGATTCAGTTTTTGAAGAAATGTTAAATGATAGTGACAAACTAGTTGTTCATCAATTAAAAACAAGCGGTAGAATTTCACTTCCTCAATTAATGTCTATTGCAAAAGGAGACTCTTTAGCAGATAAATCTTCTATTTTATACGATAAAAATTTGCCATTAGAAATAATAAACATACTTTTAGATGACGAAAACGAATACATAAGAGAAGAAGCAAGCGAACACCCGACAAATCTAAAACATGATTTGTCAACTAACGACTTGTTTTATTTAAGACAGAAGTCAAGATCGTACAAAAAAGCGCTATTAAATAATAATGATTTACTTACACCAGAAGTTTTAGAAGTGTTAGCATTTGATGAAAATATTGACGTTGCTTCGTCTGCAATTTATCACGTCAACTGCCCAGTTCACATCTTACAGAATCCTGAACTTTTAAGTCACGAAGACTACAGTGTAAGACAAGCAATTGCAATGAACGATAAAACTCCAGCAAATATAATACAACAGTTAGCAAAAGATGACCACTTCAGAGTTTCAGACATGGCAAAAAGAAACCCAAACTTTACGTCTGAAATGAAGCAAGAAAACAAGTTAATTAGAGACTACATTAAACTCTTTCTTTCTTAAGTCACTTAGCACACAATCGAAAGATCTTCTTGTATTATGAACCATAGCGGCAACATTCTCCCGTCTTCAACTCTAAATTTATGATGCATTGTACATTCAACACTTTGTCCATCTTCCAGTGTAATCTTAAACGTCGGAACTTCTCCATGATCATGGTTTGACAAAACCTGTGTAAATACATCTTCTTTACTTTCTTCATCTCTAGACTTAACGTAAACACCTGGGGCAACATCTTGAATCTCCTTTGTTGCTAAAAAGTTTCCGCTATGATCATAAGTATCTACCAAAGTATCAAACAGTAAACTTTTATTAAAGCCGTAAACAGCAAAATTTTCTATATCTGCCCATAACTTAGAAGATACCGACTCCGGGACATCGTTTAATTCTTTAGCACCCTTAATAAACTTTTCTCTAGCAATTGCTTTTTCTGATCCTTTAGAGTGAAGTGTATCTAACGACTTCTTGACCAGCGTCTTTCTAAGCTTATCAGCCTCACCTGGGTCAAATCCACTTAGCTCTTGCGCTAATAACATAAACTGCTCTTGAAAAACTACATAGTTAAACGTAGGTCCTAATATCTTTTCAATAATAGGATGATCGTATTTAATGTCAGATGCATTTCTTTTTGCTTTAACATACTTCTTATGCACATTTGCTTTAAGTGGACCAGGTCTGTATATAGCTGTTAAGGCTGCAAGTTCTTCAATAGAATCAGGTTCTGCCTCTTTGGCAAAGTTTCTAGCACCAGGAGCTGTAAATTGGAATATGCCACAAAACTTTCCGTCTTTATAAACATGTTCCCAAACTTTAGAATCATCTTGTTTGACAAACCTGCAGTTTAAATGTTTGTCAAAGAATGCTCTTGCATCTGTAAATGTAGGATTATTATTTCCTTGCTTCTTGAGAATCCTATAAATGCAGTTTTCTACGTCTTTAAGTAATGTTAATCCTAAGAAGTCAAACTTAAGAAAACCATTATCTTCAAGATTTCTAAAGTTCATACCTTCGGTCCAAGGAGTTTGTAGTTCACCACGAACACCAACAATCGGCATTGACTCCGCAAGAGAATCAGCATCAGCTATTATTACGCCGCCGGCGTGTCTACCAATAGCTCTATTTTGCATAAACAAAGTTTCAACATGCTCAGCAACTTCCGGATAAGATGTCATAAATTCATTATACTCAGGAGAGTACTTCATGCAGTCTTCATGTTTAAGAACAAATACAGATTTTTCTTGATTTTTATCCATCGCTTTTTGCATTACTTGCTCTTGAAGCGGACCAGTTACCTTGTTAACTTCATCGAAAGGCACATTGTAGAACTTAGCAATATCCTTAACAAGAGACTTAAGCTTTAGCGTGTTAAAGTTTGAAACTGGAATAACAGCATCATCGCCGTATAGTTCCTTTGCTGCATTGATGAGTTCATCTCTGTCGCCTGCGTCTGTATCAATATCAGGCCACGAAACTCTGTGTCTACCTAGGAATCTACTCCAAAGCAAGTTGTAAGGAATAGGGTCGAGCTGTGTAATGCCTAACAAATAGTTAACTAAAGAACCTCCGCCACTTCCGCGCGCTGGCCCAAATAATGTCTTGGTTTCAGCCTTCTTGAAGATTTCATACATTGTAATAAAATAAGCTTCGTGACCTAAGTACTTAATGTCAGATAATTCATACTTAGCTCTATCTACATATTCTTTGTTAGTATGCAACCCTTCGTTAACCAGCGCATTCTTGACTAAGTCTGATAGGTGTTTAAACGGTGTTTTGTTTGGTATTGATATTGTTGGAAGCTTTGCACTTACATCTATCCATGTATCTTCAAAATCATTCCAGACAATATCGTGAGTTCTTTCTATTGACTCTTTAACTAATTGCTCATTACCTTTATAGAAATCGTATGTAGGATATGCATCAAGGAATTCATCCCACATTTGCGAAGCGTTTTTAGGATATAACTCACATTTGAGATCTTCGAATTCTGGAAGAGTCAATCCATCTTTCTTACCTAGCCAGCCGAGCTTCTTGTATAGCTCACGTGCTTGCCACTTATCAGCAGTTGGATAGTGAGAGTCAGCTGTGCAGATCAAAGGAATGCCTGTTAGCTTGTGATGTTCAATAAGATAATCGTTGACTGTGTGTTGCTTTGCAAGCTTGTTAAATTGTAATTCAAGCTTAAAGTTATTTTCACCTACACAAGAAACGAAACGATCAGTTAAGTTTTGTAGTTCAGCTTGAATCTGATCTCGACTGTGTCCATGAACTTCACCTCGGAGAATACGGTTTGAGTATATACCTCCAAGACAGTTGTGTACTAAAATATTGTTAGCAAAAAAATTGTGATTATCTTCAACAGTGATGTCGTAAACGTCAGAAGTCTCATCTATTTCTTCAATAATTTCAACTTCAATATATTTTGTTTGAATGTCTTTCAAAATTATTCCTTTTTATTAGAATATAATACAATTAGTTAATATTTACACGTTCATTAATTAAATCAATCGTATTATTAATTTCATTTTCCCATATAATCAAGTAGTTATAGTTTCTTTTTTTTGCTATCTTCATTTTATAAGAATCAGCATTCCAAATATCACTTGCTTTTATTTTTCCTTTTGGAAAATCAAGAATGCTATCTTCATTATATAAAGAAGGGTGTGCGTGCCAAAATAGACCATGACATTCAATGATTAAATTAAACTTTGGCAGATAAAAATCATATATGTAACATCTTTTATTATGTAATGTTTCATCTTTTGTCAAAGTAATTCGATATTGAATAGAATAATCAATGTTGTTTTCTCTTAATAGTCTTTCAATTCTTTTTTCTGTTTTAGGTTGTGATGTTTTTTTAAGCGCACCAATTGCACCTTTAACAGCTCTTTCTGAAATTATTGCATTTGCGTTATCCTTGTTTAATCCTTTCTTAAGCCAAAACTCAATGCAAAATGGAGAATTTGATCGTTTATAGTTAGATAAACTTTCTTTTGCAACTTCAATATTTCCTGTTTTTTCTATCCAATACTCTAAAGTCTGTTTTTGGTTATAAGGTTTGCCTGACTTTTTTCTAGTTTTAACTGTTCCTTTTTGACCTTTCAAAGAAGTCTTCAAATAATAGCTTTCAATTTCTTCTATTGAAGTGTTTTTTGGAAATTTAAACTGACTTCTAAATGCTGTTGAAGTTTTTTGATTGTCTACATGCAGCTTAAAACCAATTTTATCTTTTAAAAGTTTAGAAAAAGTTTGTTGTGATACGTTTAGTTCATTGAAACATTTTTTATTATCACGATTAATCATCTGATATATCATCGAAAACGAATAAAGCTTGTCAATAAAAACTTGTATTTCTTCTCTTGTATAGTAAGAAAAAAGTATTTCTTCTCTAATTTTCCATATATTTATTTTTTTTGTTTTCATTATATTATCCTCCTAGACAGATACTATATATTCTGCTTTAGAGGTTAATATTAATAATTATGTCACCTTTAACAATATCTTTTGTATCAATCCACCCTTTGTCTTTAACAAGAACGCGGTGATCAGGTGTAAGTTTGATTTCGTTACCTTCTTTGTCTTTAATACGCATAAGCTTAGCGCCTTCTCGGGTTTTGTCACCCCAGATTACCTTTTTAAATTCAGCCTGACTAGTATATTCGTTATAAGAAAGAACTTGGATTTCTTCACCTTTATTAAACCTTTCTACGACTTCTTTGATAGATAGACTTCCAGCTGAAGTCTGTAAAGTTGTGTCCGGATGGAGACATGCTGTAGAAATGTGCAAGCCTTCGCCGTGCTCTTGTAGCATTTGAAAGTCAACTCGTGGATAACGATAGAATCCGTCTTTGTAAGACTTCTTAACAAGTGTAAATAGATTTTTAAGACCTTGTTGATTACGTGCTGTGACTACGAGATGATATCGACGCTTCCATTCGTCTTTAAGAACATCGATCTTTTTAGTTTCGTCTTCATCCTCTACAACAAGACCACCTGCCTCATCATCTGCATCGATATCAATCTTTTCATTTGCCTTCTTTTCGGCAGCAGCTGCAGTCTTGGCATCACGAATTGCTTGCTTATGTGCTGCATAATCAGACGACCATTGTTGAAGAGACGGAACGAAGTAAAACTCTACGCCATAGATTTGTCGAAATTTCCGTCCAGCCTTTTGCATCTTAACAGCATGTGAATGTGCATGTGCGAGACCATTACCGTTGCCATGATCTGTTAAGCCCCAAGCATCCATTCCTTGCGACTCAGATAGGACAAAGTCAATGTGGTCGGCCGGGTATCCTAATCCATCAAACGTCGAAAATGTGCTGTGTGCATGAAGCCCGACAAATCTGTCAGGAGGAATAATATTGTTTATTGACAAATTGTCACCTTTCTGTTTTTATTTATTGTAATATATTAATATTTAATTTACACGAATTAAATTACAAAGGAAACAATAGTGAACATTAAACTGCTTAGATCATTTATTAGAGAGTCTTTAGGTAGAGAAATCATGTTTTCTCCTGAAAAGCTATCAGTTAAAGATATTGAAGGCTCACAACAAAGAGAAGTAACAGCTGTAGACACTGTTGACAAAACAAAGTTGTCTGTAGAAGAAGTCTTAGAAGAGTTAATTCTTGCTGCAGGCCCTAACACTTATATTAGATTTGAAAAGAAATACGGTGATTTAGAATTTCCTCCTTTAAAGATAAGCCCAAGAGTTAACTATCAGACGCCTCACGGTATATATGGATATCCTCTAGACAAAGTTAACGTAGAGAATCTAGTTAACACTGGAACACCGACAAACGCAGGTTTTGCAACAAATTACGGCTTTTTTCATGTCTACAAGTTAGATAATTCAAGAACTGCAAATTTATCAAAAACTAACAATAAAAATTATAATATTCTAGGAAGATATACCTCTAAACAGAAAATCATTAATGACATTACTGAATGTATTAGGATTGCTTCAAACCTGTTAAAGACAGGCAATAATCCTGTAGAAATTACAAGCGAAACATTAGATCAGCATAGTACATCAATTTTGTCTGATATTTCACGATTGTCTCAAAGCGATTATCAAGTCGATGAAGAATCTAATATCGTGCAATTGAATGACATTTTTAAAAAATACAAAGATTTTGTTATCAAGACAAACAACAATTCAGAAGTTACAAAAAGTTTTATTGAAGAGTATAAGCGCGAAATTGCTGTATCTATTTTTAATATCATAAACAAAAAAATAAGAAATCAAGGCATTAGAGGAATTCAAGACGCTAAAGTTACAAAACAGTTTGTACTATTTAGAATTTTAAAAAGCTCAGTTGAGTATATTGCTGAAAGTATTTCAAGAGTCTTAAACACTCAAAGAGGACAATATTATTCTCTTCTTTTAAAGGCAATCGGTCTTACAGGAATTTCTGATCTTGGTACAGAAACTGTTCACAGCAATGAGCCGGATCAAACTGTTTCTTTTGACTTTTCAGGTGACACAATTAAACCTGTCGGTACTTTTAAAAATATCTTTAAAAACTTTTTAGAATTTGATGATTTAGACTTAAAACATAAGTTTTATCAGACACTCAATGATTTAATCGATAATGATATTGTAACATGGGACATATCGAATGACGCAGCTAAATCAAGACGAGTCCTAGATTACAAAAACTTAAGCTTAGAATCTTTTAATACTGTCTTTAAACACAAGCAATCTATAGGTGAACCTCTTGCTGGTTTTATGAATAATTTTGCACATCAAAATAAAAACCCGAGTGTTTTAGAAAAAATCTTTGACATAGCACAAAAGTCTAATAAAGAATTTAGTGAAAGTGCTTGCTTTTCTTTAATGATGCAGTTAGTTCGAAATAAAAACTTGCCAGCACATATTTCTAAAGAATTATACACAAAATATACTAGACCTAACTTAAACAAGACATTACAAGAAATTGAAGATGAAAATAATCATAGCTATTCTACATTTTTAAACAATTTCTTGACCAGTCCTGCTTTACTAAAAGAGGATAAAATTGAAATAATAGAAAAAACCAAAAAACCAAAAATACAAACTGGACAACAATTTGTTTTAAAAGTACTAGTTAGATCTAGTTTTCTTGAAAGAGAAGTTGCACAATTAATTGCTAGCAAATTTGGATATCGAAGATCTGGTCTAAGCAATAATAACAAAGCACCAATATCTGACGTTGCTTTACAGCATGCAATAAAAGAATATAACTTAGATAGTAAAGAGATTACTGAGCTTAGTAGTATCATAAGATCCAATGCAATTGAAAGTCTTTACATGATCTTGTCTAATCCTCATGCTAGTGACAAAGAAATCAAATATGTGCTGTCTAAGTTGTCGCCTGTTTTAAAACAAATTTCTAATATTCCTGTTCAAGAAGACTATTATGGTGATTCTATGGATAGTAATGTAGGTAGACTAAGACAGATTGCAAATAGCATAATGTATAACATATCAGAAGAAGGAAATATTACTTCTGAACATTTAAAAGCTACAAATTTATCTTTAGAAGAAGAAGCAAACATTTTAAAGATTTTTACTTTTAATTTATGGAGTAGCGACGAAGACACATACATTGATGTCGACGAAGATGATTTAGTTAGTCCAGATAAATTTGACATGTCAAAACATGGAATAACTTACTTAAACAATAACAGTCCATATAGACCTTGCAAAAATCTTAGAAAGGTATTTGCTAGATCATACGAATACTTTAAAAGACTATCAAGCCAATAATATTGTAATCTAATTTTTAGGTTGAGTATACTACAAGGTTAGTATTGCAAAACTGATCAGTTACTGTGCTACCATCCCATTTTGTTATTTGGTGTAAATTTACGTGACGATTTGATGAGTGTGATGCAACCCTGAGTCTTAGTTGTTTAGAACCTGTCCATGATGGCAAAACAAATCTCCATGTTATATACCAACTATAACTCTGACTAGATGAACCACCAATGCCAATTGTTTTTCTATATTTGGGATTTATTTCCGAACAAGATCCTGAAGTATAGTGTTCAAGTTGCCAAATTAAAAAGGGTCTCCCGCCCCTTTCAGCATAGAAACTTATTTCATATACAACGTTATTAGCATCGCTTGCTGGAGTGTAAGTCATCTCTGAACCTGAGACTGTAGTGAAATTATTGCCACTACTTGAAGTCACTTGATCAGACGTATGCGTAGTTACTAAAGTTTCTGAAGCTTTTTTATTTTGTGCTTCAGTTCTATTATAACAACATTATATTTATATTTACACGAATTAATATTACTAAGGATCATAAATGAGCAAACTAAATAGAAGAGAGTTCAAAGAGTTATTGACTGAATGGAAACAAAACTTTATAAATGAAAGAACTGTCAATACAAATTTAGTTGATTTTAAAGGGTTAACGCCTACACAAAAAGATTATGTCAAAAAAGTCCCAATTGATTTAAATTTATATGCTATCGGAGATTTTTCTATAAGTGAGCATACATTTGGTAGCTTTATGCATGATGTTATGTCTAGGAGCAAAAGCGTTTACAAAACCTACGAAAGTAGCATTATTCTTCATAAAAATAGTATTATAGAGATTCTAGAGATATTAGATTTAGTTTTCAATGATCTTCTTAATAAAGAGAATTTGTTTTATAAAGATACAAGTATGAATAACGTAAAGGTTGAAGAAAAAAAACAAAACATAAAAGCGCAAATAGCCCAGTCAAAAAGAGACTTACAAAGATTAGCTAGCGACAATGTTGGTCTCATGATATACTTCCCTAGAATGATTAATATGGTTGATGAAATGGCTAGTGGATCGATCAACAATATACTTAATATTTCTGATCAAAAAGTGTGGAAGAGTCACTTACAATGGGAATTAAAGCATGATGTCTTTCATTACTTTGAAGATATACTTGACAAAGAAAGTTTTATGCCTTATATCGAGCTTAGAGATTTATTTAGAGATAAAAAGAATCTAAACATGATCATTAGAAAATTTGTTGTAGAAGGTGCCGACGGCGGGAAGTCAGATGACGGTTTGACAAGATTAGGCAGCAGTGTAGGAGATGGTGATAACTTTGCAAGTGTAGCACACCATATAAGATCTTTGCCAAATAACGAAAAAGGAATAGAAGCTTTTTTAGATCAATGCTTAAACATTACGTCAGAAATTTCTCAAGAAGATATAGAATATTTAAAACTGTTTTTTAGTAAAATACACATGTGTTACAACTTTATTGGAAGCTTTTTAAAAGATAGGATATTACTTCAAACATACTCGCATGGATAGATAAAAACAGGACAAATCTGTCTGGTGGTTTTATTAAATCAATTGACAAATTATATACCTTTCTTGTTTTTATTTATTATATTTAATTAATATTTAATTTACACGAATTAAATTACAAAGGAAGTGATAGTGAATATTAAACTGCTTAGATCATTTATTAGAGAGTCTTTAGGTAGAGAAATTATGTCAGACCCACAATCACTTGCAGGTCAAGATACAGCAGCACAAATTCAAAGAGAGTTAACAAAAGTCAAAACTATTGACAAGTCAAAGTTACCTGTAGAAGAAGTCTTAAAAGAGTTGATTCTTGCTGCAGGCCCTAACACATACATCAGATATCAGAATAAATTCGATGATGGTGACGCCGCACCTGACCTTGAAGTAAGTCCAAATGTACAATTCCAAACTCCTCATGGAATTTATGGCTATCCGTTAGACCAAAATAATCTATTGAGTCTCGTTACAAATGGTAAACCTACAAATGCAGACTTTGCAGTTAGTCACATGTTTTTTCACGTCTATAAAATAGACACATCAAGAACAGTTAATGTTGCAGCAGATAGCAACAAAAAAAATATAGTACAAGGAAGGTATTCTAAAAAAAGAAAAGTAATTGATGATATTGCTGAATGTGTTAGACTTTCGATTGGACTAGTAAGACAAAACAGATCTGAACTGGCTGATGAACGTGTCTACGAAAACTTTGAGCAAGACATTAAAAAGTTAGATGTTATTGAGTATGGAAAAGGTATTGAAGTAGATGAATTTTACGAAAAATATTGTCACTTTGTAAAAGAAGTCGGTGACAACACACAGTCTATATTTGAAATTTATAAGTTTGAAATTGCTGAATCTATTTATGAAAGAGAAAGAAAAAGAATTAGCGTATATTCAGATGCAAGTAAACAGTATCTTTATTTTAGAATATTGAAGTGTGCAATAGACATGATTTCGTTAGCAGTTTCAAGAATTAATAATACAAGTAAAGGTCAATACTTCTCTTTGTTGCTAAAATCAGTTGGAATTTCTGGCATTACAGATCAAGAGACAGGAACAATTCACGCAAGTGAACCAAGCCAGTCAGTTTCTTTCGACTTTTCAGGTAATACAATACAACCAGTTGGCACTTATAGAAACATCTTTAAAACTACTTTTGAAATAGAAGAAGAAAAAGGAAAATACAAAGATAAATTTGAAAACATACTAGAAGACTTAATTTCTAAAAATTTAGTTAAATGGGATGTCCCAAGAAGTAGTGTCGTATCAAATTATGACTATGAAAATTTAGTCCTAAAAAGCTTTAAGTCTGTTGTTAATTACATTAAACAAGATGAATTTAAGTTGTTTAGTTTTGTATCTGCCGTCGCTGAAAAGAGTGTGCACACAGACGTAATCAATTATATTTACAAAAACTACCGAGACTTTGAAATAGTTACTAGAATTCCTGCTTTTTATTATTTGTTGAGAAACAATACGACAAAAATTAATCCAAGTTATATGATAAGTTATTACAAAGAGTTTATAAGGCCTAAGCTAAATTGTTTATACAAACAAGATGTAATGCTAAGTCTTACAGACAAAGAGTTTGTATCTAGTCACTCTTTACCAAAGCCTGTGATGCTTGACATTATTAAGAACACTAAAGGTGAAGGATTTAGATATGAGTCAGGAAACTTTAGACAAGACCCGCTAATTGAACAACTATCAATGTCAGCTGTCTTAGATGAAGATGTTTGCAACAAAATGATTAAAAAATTTGGTATTAAAAATCTAGAGTTTTTAAGTGTAAACAAAAACGCGCCTGTTACAAAAACATTGATTAACAAGATAAAAAATCTGTTAGACGGTGAGGACTTAATTCAAAAAAACGAAGAGGAAGTTGCAAAAATATTTGAAAAAGTAAGTACTTGCTTTGATAACTCTCACTTGTCAAGAGAAGAATATTTATATTTATGTAGCATATGCAGTGAAGTATTTAAAAGTCACTATCGCTCAAACTATACTACAGGCTTTTCTAGCTTAAAGTATTACGTAGAAGGAAGTATGAGAGGTTTAATATATAGTGATAAATTTGACTCTCAGACACTTAAGAGCATGAATATTACATTAGAAGAAGAAGTCAATATATTGAGAAGCTGTATAGAAGGGTATTGGGAGTCCGAGTACGAAGAGAATCAAGAGTGGGACGAGTACGAAGAAAAAACAGTAAGCTTTGATTTGGTTAAAGACGGCGTTCCTTATTTAGATGTATTTTATAATGGTGAAAAAATTAAGAGAAAACTTTCTAGAGCTTATAAATTTCTTGCTTCAAAGTAGCTTAAACAATAACAACCTGTATTTATTTTATGAAGTTTAGACAAGGTATTGACTAGCTCGTACAATTACTTTAGAAATCTTTCAGAATAATATTACAGTATTATTTCTTTACCTTCTAAAAGTCTAAACGTTCTCTTTTCATTGTATTTCATTACTTTTCCGTATTTAAGACACATACACTCAGTACAACTTACTATATTGTTAGGGCTTTGTCCATCTTCACTGTAACAATTAAAAAACTCAATTAACACTTCTAGCGATTTAAATCCTCCGCCAAGACCCCAATAACACTCACCTGAAAGCCACATTCGAAGTCGATTAGGCATCCATCTATTTTGAATACACAGTTTTATTTCTTTGTCAAGTAAGTCAATTCCTGTGTTTCCATTCATAAACTGCTCTTTTGTAAAAACTGAGTCAAACTCGTTATCATAAAGGTTATTAAAAGACTTTTCATCTAATAACTTCTTAGCAGTTAATTTTATGTCGTCAAGAAGACTAATACTTTTTTCACGACACTTTCTTATGCTAATCTCTCTAAACGCTAATTGCCTAAGCAAAGGAACAGTTGGGAAATCTTTTTCAATGTAACGAGGTGATAATGCAAGCGTAATGTATGTTATAACTCTTGCATCTATTAATCCATGATGTAAAAACTTTGAAAGCTTAGTGCTACCTTCACGCTCATTTCTTGTTATATGATATGTTGTTAGCTTTTCTTTAAATCGACGATAGGCATCAATAACTTCTTGACGTATTTCTTCAGCATTAGCTTTGTTAACAATATGTGTGCTTCCTATGTTTCCAAAGTCGCTAACTTTTCTATAAGCGCAATAAATATCATTATTTGCTAGCTTATTTTTTGCCCAATAAATCCATCTGCTCTTTGCTGTCATTTTCGTGCATGAGTCTATAAAAGAATCAGAGTCAACTTCTTCAACATTTAAATTGTCAAATTTAAGCCCACCAGAAAATAAAGGTTTGTCATAAAAGACTTTTTCAACATTTTCTTTTTTGCAGAATTCTTCAATGACTCTCACTGCTTGAGCTGTCTTTATTGTTTTGAGTTTTAAATCATATTTCTTTTTTATT
>Ga0208791_1000635_pt1 | contig 14803 bp, 30 predicted proteins | sample 11_taG_FD_184084 | JGI IMG/M metagenome (GOLD analysis project Ga0208791, IMG submission 184084) | Marine viral communities from the Subarctic Pacific Ocean - 11_ETSP_OMZ_AT15265 metaG (SPAdes) (version 2) | ecosystem: Environmental > Aquatic > Marine > Oceanic | place: Pacific Ocean | collected...
GACTTCAAGTGATTGAATATATTGGTCAAAAATACTTAATCTAAATTGTTCTAATAATTGTGGGTCTGCTATTCTTACACCTAAAAGTGTAATACCTAATAGAATTGTAGTCCATATTGAAGTTAAATATTTCATAAAGTGTAATACAAAGTGTAATACCTAATTGCCTTGAGTCACTGATACACTACAACCACCAACTGTGTTACAATTTTGTGTGAGCGAATATGCTTGATTTGTATTACCTTGTTGTAGTAAATTAAGAGTTGTTTCCTCTGTTCCTTGGAGAACAACTTGAGCATTATGACTTGCATTGCCTTTTTGCATGACATTTGCGATTGAGCCATCTGATGTACCATAAAAATATACATGAGCATAATGGCTACCAGTTCCTTCTTGCCATAAATCAACCTCAACATCAGCAACATGAACATCCATATTAAAGGTATGAGTTCCATTTTGATATACATCAATAGTATTATCATTATCCCATATATGTCTTCCGTATGTTGCACCACCAGTTTGTGATACATTTTCCACATTACCGGTTCCATCTACATCACCACCCCAACCTTTACCTGAACCCCAATAGGAAACCCAACCAATATAATTGTCATTACCTGATTGATTAAAATTAAAGGTATTATTTGCATGGTCGAATGAAAAATTAATTTCATTACCAAAACCTATTTGAGATATAGTTAAATCTAAATTATCACCACCAGAAAGTTGTTCAATATGAATATGATTATCATCTGTAGGACCAGCATATAATATTGATGCTAAAAAATATAATGGTAATAACTTATACATTTTTAATACATTTTTCTGGATGCCAAGGTGCTATCCAATATTTAAATATTATTCTTTTTATTTGCGTAAACATATATTGTCTTTTTTCCGTTTGTATAAACCGAAACTAATAATTTCCTAGTTTCCTTGGTTGATGAAGATTTCAATTCCTTCTCCGCTTCCAAATGTTATTATTCCTTGGTAACCTTCTACATTTGTATCTACAAATCCGTTACCACCAGAGGCTATAGTAATATTTATAACACCATTAACCGTTCTATATAAAATTAAATTACCATCTTCTTCAAAAACATTATATTGCGAATCCTTATTTAATCCAAATGTAGCACCTTTTAATGTCCAACCACCAACTGTATCTCCACCTTTTTGTGCATCTTCTAATGCAGATGTTGTTCGAACTAATTCTTCTACTACATCTAAAAGGTCAGGTAAAAAATCACCAGCCAATGCATCGTAATTTAATTTATCTCTTGCATCGTAATCTTCGTCCAAATAATCTTCGATGTCCTTCTCCAATTCATTATATTCTAGGTAATCAATATCAAGTATTCCTTGGTCATCATCTAAATCATTTTGTACTTGTTCTTCTATTGCTTGCTTTACTTCTTGTGGAGGATTGACAATAAACATATTATCAATCATTGATGGAGTAATACCTTGTATTTGTATAGGATTAGTTGGTATCGTATCAAGTGATGATACCATTGTTGCTTGATAAGCTTGGTTTAAAGTAATTGTACCACCTAAATTGGTTACAGTTATTTCGCCTGATGGATTACCATATTGGTCAGGTAATAAAACAATTAAGCTTCTACCTAATTCATCGATGGTTGTTGTAAAATCTGTTCCACGAATACCAATTGTGGCTGTGGGTGTTTGTATATCAATGTTTGCTTTATTAATTAATCCAAGAGAACCTGAAGCAAATCTTGCTGTTCCCATTGTAAACTTCATTGACATTTTGGATAATGATGGGTCAGGGTCGTAATATATTTCGTCTATTAATACCTCTGAATGTTCCTTTAAATCCAATTGAGCCTTATCCAAAAACTCAATTTTCATTTTACCATTTGCAGTTTCTGCAATATCGTTTAGTTCTACCTCAGGTAAATCTGCTACCTGTATTTCTTCTTTATCTCTTATAATTTGACCTGAACCGGTCTGCTCTATCACTTCGCCGATGGGGTCAGCTAAGACCCCACCGATGAATAACAAATTAAGAAGAATCGCTAGTCGAATCTTTTTGATTGATTTGAATTGTTGCATTATCACTTGTAATATCCAAAGTTATTATTGCATTTGGTGACGAACATGCTGCATTTGTTGCTGCACATGTACCAGATATTTGATTAATATCAATATCAGCACTATCGCCATTTAATTCAACGGTCATTTCATTAGCACCATCAGATTGTAATGTATTGATGTTATTAGAACTACCGGTTATGTCCCAATTCCATACAACGTCATCACTCTCCCAGTCAACATCAAAGATGTTGTTGCTACCAATGAGTATTAAATCCGCATCCAATCTTTCTGCACTGTAAACATAACCTTGGTCTAAGTCAAAAGTATTACTACTTCCTGTTACATCAAAGTTTATGTCTGAACTATCAGCACTTCCGATATATCCAATGTTCCAATCGATTTCGTTTGAATCACCTGTAAAGTCAAGCTTATATGTAGAGCTATCTGCTACAACTGGTCCAAATAAAATGTTTTGGTTCCCTGTGAAGTCTAAATCAAAATTCAAGCTGGAACCTGTAATAGACATAGCTGAGCTACTAGATGAAAAATCATCTCCGCCTATTTTATTACCAAACCCTAATTGGTCTATATACAAACTAAGTGTATCACCAGATTGTAATATATTAACTTCGTTATCATCAGTGGCTTGTGCAAAAACGAATCCAGTCGACACTAATAGTCCAGATAGGACCACACTATATAGTTTATTCATTTTCGTTATACCCCTCGATTTCCCAATAACCACGTCTGTGGCCTTGGTAGATTAATTCCAGTACTCCAGCCTCAATGGCTGTTCGCACTGCGTAAGTCACCGATTCATTATTTCCAATTCCGTCTTCGAACTCTACTAGTTGTGTTCCTTCCTCGATGAATTTAAATACATCGCCTCCAGTACCATAACTAAATACTGTTTTCCGAGTTTGTACATTTAATAATACTTCGCCTGTTAGAACCGAAATGGCTCTCATACTTATTGTGACAACATCTTGACGATATTGTCTACTTACACCAATACCAAGAGTTCGTGCGCCTCGCCCTCCTGATTTAATGTCAGTATCATAACCAATAATACCACCTTCAATAATTATTCCTGCGAATAAAAGTGGATTCAATTCTTTATATTTTTCTTGTCCTTGTTTTTTAGCAACATCTTGCCTTGCACTTCGAATGATTTGTCGTTCTCTTACTAAATGGTCTATACCATTTCTTTCAACAACACGAAACCATGAATTTTGACCTGCAGTTTTTAAAGCATCAACTACCATTTCAACTCCACCTTGAGTTACGGCTGTTGAGAAATCTGCAATACCAGGCCTTGCTTTTCTTTGTCCTGTTTTATCTGAAAATTGATATACAGCAACAACAGGCATTTCTTTTGCTGGTGATATTTCTAATAATTCAATATAGGAAGGCATACGAACAACTTCCGGATTTTCAACACAAATATATGGCATTGCTTTAGTAAAGATTCTACCAGATGCTTTTGCATAGTTCCATACATCGTGATTATATTCTGGACCCCACATATTAGGATTACAATTTTGTGGATTTTCAGTCCATCTTGGAACGGCTGCGCAACCTTGTAGTAATAATATTGCGGCTAAAAGATATTTAACCACCACCATCTCCAGTGCCAGTTCCAGTATCAGGGTCTTGACCAAAGTTACCTGTTCCTACAGGTATTTCTATAATTGTTGTTGTGCCTTCAGTATCAACAATAGTCATTTTTATAACATCGGTTCCGTCTTCGTTAGTTATAACTTCCCATGTTATAATACTACCTTCAAGTGCAAATGAACCAAAGTTTGATGCATTATCATTACTGAACATTGATTCAACTAATTGCTTGGATAGTTGAGCATAAATTCTGCTTTCTAAGTTTCGAATAAACTTTGCGAGTGTTGTGTTTTCAGCTTCTCTTTGAGCTGCTTTTGCAGCAGATTCCAAAGCTTCTTCTATGGCTTTCTTTCTGCTATGTTCTTGATTTTCAATAGTGAGATAATGTGCACCAGTACCTGCTCCACTAAATGATGGATTTTTAAATTCATGTACGATTGGAGACGCATCAAGGTTTGGCGATACAGCCAATATTGAAACTAAAAAGATACTAACTAGAGTTATTATCTCTATCTTTTCTTTTAACTTCTCTTTTTTGTTCATTCTCTTTATACTCCAAAACGGTATCGACCTTTTGTTGTAACCTTATTAAATCTTGGTCTAGCATTCTCATCTGGTCAATCACTTTTATTAACTGAAAATGCATTTTTTCTGTAGCTGGGTCTAAATGTTCTTGTATAAAATTATATACAAAATAAACAAAATAACCTAATCCAATCACCATGATGGTTGGAAAGCCATATTGACTTACTAATCCAGCTATATTTTCCATACTAATCTCTTCTTACGTCAAGTTTGCCATCTTCAATGAAATTTTCTGCTCTTGCAATCCTTTCAATGTCAGGTCTTAATTCTAATGCACTACTTACCAATAAGTCTATTTTAATCATTTCATTACTCATTGTTCGTGCTCTATTCTCTAAACTTTCACAGAACATTGTAAGAGTATTGATATTATCAACCACTCCTTCTAATATTTGTTTTATAATAGTAAATATAAAAAATCCCATTACTAATGCGCCTGCGATAGGTAAACCTACCTCAGATATTAGATTTAAGATATCTTCCATTACTTAGTATATGCTACTTTTACCGCTAATGTTGTTGCAGCTCCTGACAGCGTATCTGTTGCTGTTTTTTCGACTAATTCTACTGAATTAGGAAGCATTGTAAAGTTTCCAAGTACTGCACCATCTTTATCAGCATGTATTATTACTTGAATAGTTGTTTTGTTATTTACTACTCTTACTAATGTAGCGAAATTTACATTACTTGCTGATGCTAAATTACCTTCTGAGCCTTTAAGTTTTACTGTTGCCATATTATTATCCTATAAATTAACTTACATGGTTATTTATAACAGTTCGAGTGTTAAGACACAAAAAAAGGGACTTTAAAGTCCCTCTTATAAAAACTAATTTGCAAATTATTTTTTTGTCGTAGTTTTCTTTGCCCTAGGTTTTCTCGCTGGAGCTTTCTTAGCTACTGTTTTCTTAGCTGCTGGCTTTTTAGCCGCTGGCTTTTTCTTGACCGGAGCTTTCTTTTTTGCAGGTGGTGTTTTACCATCTACGAAAGCTTCGTTCTTAGCAGTAGTAGGGTCATCTTTTATATAATGTCCCTTTTCATTTCTTGCTCTAACTCCTGAACCAGGTTTCATTGAATCGTATATTGCATAACCAACTACGGCTACCACGGCTCCAACAATCACTATGAATGATATATCCATAATATTTACCTCCATCATTTATTATATTTATAATTAACGAATTCTTTCCAAGGGAAAAAATCCTTTCTCTCATGGCAATAGAAACGTCCTTTATAGTTCGCTTCTATACCTCTTCGAGTCTTTTCATCAGCCTTTCGGCTCTGTTTGTTACTTGCTTGTACCATCTAGAATCTCTGCCTTCTACAGCAGCCTCCTTCCAATCACCACACTGCAGCGCTGCATTGTGTTTATTAAATTTACTTAAGCGCGTAAGTCCCATATTAAACATCATGTTCGCGACAACTTGTTTTACCTCTTCTGGGTAACCGTCCCAACCATCATGTAATTTTGTACAGTCATGTATTACATTCTGTAAATCTTGTAAAAAACATTCGTTAACTCTATCCTCTGAGACTGAAGTACCCACCGGTAACCCATGTTCTGCGTCTCTGTCAAGGACGAGGTGACCAATTCCAAATGTTGGATAGCCAAGATGGTCATTATATATTTCATAAACTACTCCTTCATCTATTTTTAACTGTTCTTTTAATTTATCTGCGTCCATATTTCCTTTCCTCATATCTTGCAAAAACTCTTTTTGCATATTGTCCCTAGTGATAGTATCTTTATCCTTTCCTGGTATATTATATATATCAGGATTTTTTATATTAAATATTAATTTTATAAAATCTTTTATTTCTATCGGATAGTGCAAATTTAATTTGCCATATCTCCATTTATATTTATTATTAACACCTAGTAATTTAAACTCCCAAAAGTAATCATTTATTTTACGAGGTCTTTCTCTATAAATTCTATTAGATGGTATCTCTTCAAGTTTATATTTTTCAATATTACTTAAATCCATATCACCAGTTCTATTATATTCTTCTATTTTACCAAATACTTTTGTGTCTTTAAAAACTTGTATATCAATGGGCATACATTTACCTACACAATATTCTTTAAAGTCTATAACTCTTTTGCCTAAACTATTTGTAGGTTCACCAATTAAAATGATATCAATATCTTTTGTTGCATTAAAGGGAAAGTTACTCCATAAATATATTTCACAATCATTAAATTCTTCTATTAACTTATAGTCATTAACACATTGTATAAAATTATCAATTTTTCCCATACATTATGTTGTTGGTTGTCTGTCTGTATCTGCGACTAACAATGCTCCAGTTTCATTTGTTTTAGTATATATTGTTAAAAGTTCTGAGTTATTTGCTCTGATTTGCCAATATATACTAGAGCCTGATGCAGTTGGTCCTATACTGGCGCCTGAGTACTGATAAGTGGTACTACCAACGTCTTCTGTTGTAGCAAACATACCAATAGAACAATTACCTGTGGTAGTTCGCATTGTTTTATAACCATAACTTCCTGTTAATGGCAACCTTGTGTATACACCATCAGTTCCGGAAAGTTTTGTTTTTTGCACTCCACTTATCTGAGAATCGCCATTATTATAGATATACGAACCATCCATGTGACTATTTGTATTATGTGCTGCCCAAGACCTACCAGCAAATGATGCGCTTGTAAAACCAGAGCCTCCGCCAGAATAACTATGTGATAAATTTGTATAAACCATTCTAGCTTGTAAAGAAGTTATTGTTCCATTATAATTTATAGTATTAGTATTTGTGTTTTTAGTAATGTCTTTAGAAATGCCATCAGTATCCTGCCCACGGTCTGCATCATTTCCAAAAAACCAAGAAAGCGTTTTAGCTGTAGTGTTTAAAGACATATTTAAAACTGTACATGCTGTAACATCTCCTCCTAAATCATCATCTGCTTGTATATCCATAATAAAGGTTTCATTTGTAGTAATACTACCTGGCGACGATGCTGGCCAGAAACTTGCGGCATATCCATGAAATTCTCCTACACCATAAGGTGCAGTTTGATTTGGTGAACCTGGGTAGTCAGCTGTAATTGTTGTATCTCCATTATAAAAACTAAAGTCAGTTACTCCATCAACTGATAATCCTTTTAACGATATGTTTTCAAAATATTGGCCACTTCCTGCTCCGGAACCTTTTTTTTCTTCTGCAATATCTTTTAGAGATATTTGGTTTGGTGATGCTGGTAATACCATTATTTTATTATCCCCGCTATTAAATCTTCAAAGGCTTCTACTTTTTCTGTCCTTTTAGGCCAGTAGATATAATCCTTTTCTGGGTTTGCTTTTAAATTAGATAGTAAAGGTAATATAGCGTTATATAAACTATTTAACTTTTCTTCAACTTCTTCAGCCTTTGCACCTGTTGATTCTAATTTTTGTGTTTGTTTTTGTACTACTTCTAGTTCATCTTCGTCTACAGCAGTAAATCCAAAATCAAATTGGTCTATATCTATGCTCATATTTATTCCTCTACCTTATGTTTATATTTATAATGTCTAGGTATTACTTTTGAAGTATCTGTATGCATTTGTGTAATAGAATGAGCTGGTTGTTCTTTACGTACTTTTATCTCTGGTTTCTTTTTACCAAATGCAAGTTCCCAACCATCAGCATATGCTTCTTCGTTTGAGTTCCTTCTTTTAGAACCTTTACCACCGTGCCATTGTTTATTATCCATAATAGAAATATATTGCTCCAAGTATTAGCGCTATAGCTAAAACAGTACTTATAATTCTTTTAATGAATAAAGTTTTTTGTTTTTTTCGCCATGCTTCAAGATTAAGGACTTCCTTAATTCTTTCTATTTTATTCAAAGACAACGCCTCCTCTTCTTACTAACTCATTTTTAATCTTTTGTTTGTCCTTTGGTCTTGTATTTGATGCGTTATACTTTTCTATCAACTCTTTTTTAGCAAATCCTTTTATATATGGATGAACCGTTGTAGCTTTTTTAGTAGCTCTATCTACTGTTGTATGTGATTTTCCTAATTTGATTGGCATTTTTTATCCTTCGCACTAGGCTTTTTTATTAGTTTTCTTTCTGAAATCTTAGTTCCAAATTCTCTTTCATAGATTGTTTCACCTTTATCAGGACTTTCATATATTATTTCCATTATTTTACCCTCTTTACGCTTCCTTTTAAATTTGCTAAATAAGCAAACATTTCAACTGAAGGAAACTCTTTTTTCAAATCAAGTAATGCAGTTAAGTTTTCTTTGTGGTCATCAAATAATCTTATTCTTGCATACTCACCAGTCTTTAAATATTTTCTAAATATTACTTGTTTATTTTCTGCACTTGAACCACTCATATTACCAGCTCTTTCGACGTATACGTTCTTCATTGGTATACCATGTGATTCGAATGTCTTTATAAAAAGTTTTTTATCATCCATATCTGCTCTTGCAGTAACAATAATAACTTTAGAACCTCTTTTAGTTGCATTAGTTATAATTGCTTTTGCTTTTGCTACCATTCTTGCAATTGGTGTTGCAGTTTGATAAAAGATTTTAGCAGATTTAAATTCACCAAAATCATACTCTTCATTCTTTCTAAGTTTATAAGAATTAAATTCCATTGGTGTTAACTTTTTTTCTTGGCCAGTATTTTTATTTCTTACAATAACACTAGCTTTTGACACAAACATAGTGTCATCTATATCAAAGATTGTTAAACCTTTACCTGCCTTTTCTGCTAAAAAATCTCTAAACTTTTTCATATAGATATTATACCACGCTTTTTTATAAATGTAAATATCTATTTATAATAAAAAACTATTTAAAGTGTCTTTTTATTGTTTCTAATTTATCTTCTGCTTCCGCCATTTTAGATACTTGTGTTTCAATAGCTTCAACAATATCTGGATGTTCACCTATACCAACTGAACTTCTTTGGTATACCATCACATTTGCCTTTGCAACTTCTATCTCACCTTCTAATTTTTTGCATAATGCTTCTAGTAAATAATTCATTTTATCTCCCAAATAGTTTTCTTCGTTTATATTCATTAATCGTTTCAATTAATTTTTTTGTCCAATTATCTCTATCTTCTACAAATACTTGTGGGCCTTCATCTCCTGCAATACAAACAACCAATTGTTTTATAGGTTGACCTGTTCTTTCTTCCCACATAATAGCATATGCAGAACATTGCATAAAGTAATTAGATATCCATTCTTTCTTTTTTGTTTTACGAGATGTCTTCCAATCGATAATAGAATCTACACCTTTCCACTGACCAACTAAATCAACTCTACCTGCTAATCCTAAATGCTTAGAAAATAATGGTGCTTCTTGTTGATATACCTTTGTGACACTTTCATCTAATATTGGTTGAACATCTTTAAAGGTTTGTATGTTATGTGGCATTTCGTCTTTAATATAATCAGGGTCATTAGCAATATATTTTTCAATAATATTATGAACAGTTGTACCACGAGAACTGGCTTGTCTTGATATACGATTAGCTTCTTCTTCTCCTACACGTGCGCGCCAGGCTCGTATTGCATCTTCTGATAATATTGAAAGGACTGTCGTAACTGATGCGTACTTATTTCCTTCTGGGTCTGAGTAAAATCTTCCGCTATCTCCTGTAACAGCTTTCAAATCGTTATAGCCTAAGTCTTTAGGCTCATGTATAAATTTCATATTAATGACTCACAAATTGATTGATAATCCAAAACATCAATATCATAAATCCAAATACACATACTTGTACAACAGAAGCAATTGCTATTTGCCTCATTGGATGTACATCATGTATTTTTTCAACCCATGATTCTGACGGTGATAGATTAACTACCTGTAATATTTTTTCTTCTTTAGATTTTTTCATAGCTTATCATTTTCTAACATTTCTTTAGTCATAATAAAATCTCTAACCAATCCACTACGAACAATATCTTTCCAACTAAACTCTATGTGGTCAAAGCTTTTCATATTATTAATAATATTTATAAAAGAATATAAACCGCTTTTATCAGTCTCTTTTACAAAGTCACTTTGATAATAATCTCCACATAAAATTAACTTACAGTTTTTACCAACTCTTGTTATAATACTACATAACTCATGGTAATTACAGTTTTGTGCTTCGTCTACAATAATAACACTATCGTTTAATGTAATACCACGTATAAAAGATGTTGTAATAAATTCAATATTTTTAAATGATATCATTTTTTTCCAACCTTCTTTATCATTAAATAATTCATTCACTGTAGAAATATATGGGTCCATATATGCTGCTTCTTTTTCTTCTTTTTCTCCAGGTAAGAATCCCATATCTCTTGTAGGCAACGCACTTCTTACAATTACAACTTTTTGCATTGTATTATTCTTATTTAATATATCGTTAAGTCCTAAATATAAAGCAAGAAAAGTTTTACCTGTTCCTGCTGAACCACTTAATACAAGATTTTGACCAGCTTCATATGAATCAAATACTTTCTCTTGATTCTTAGTTAAAGCTTTTAGTTTTTGTAAATGTTCTAATCTTAGTTTGCTAGGTTTCATTATTTTGATTTAATATTGTCTCTTAATCTAGGAGGCATTCCTGATTTAATTCTATCTTGTACTTCTTTCCAACCAGAACCTGCTCTTGATAATATAGATTTTCCACCGTCATGGTCTATATTCAATGTTGTGTAGTGTGACTTAACATCTGGATTTTCTTCTAAGAATTTAACTTTATTATCATAAGACATAAACTTTTCGAACACTTCGCCTGTCTTTGTATTTTTAAATTCATATGTGGGCATTTATACTACTCCTAGTTTTTTAACTGTAAACCATTCTGGTATTGGTCTTTTTGTCCAATGCATTTTAAATCTGTCTTGTTTTGTATGATAAAAGTTTCTGTATGATTCAACTGCATCAGTTCCACCAAGTCCAGTAACAACACATTCAGGATTTGAACCCATTGCAAGTTTAAATGATGTTTTGCCTGTTTTAATATTGTTAGGCTGATGTTTAAGTGCTTCACGCAGTTTAGTATCAGTTGAATGTGTTTTACCATACCTATATGTATACTCATCGCAAAGTGCAATAAAATGATTGTAATGCCATGTGTAATTACAACAGCCTTCACGAGTCCATATAGTAGATGGATGATTAAAATGACATGCTTTGTATAAGACATCTTCTCTTTCATCAAGTAGTTTCCAATATTGTAACATTGAGCCTGATTTAGATGGTCTTCTTTCCATTACGCCATCTAGCATACGATGAACCGTTGATAACATTTGAGCTGATTCAACAATCATTTTGACGACATGTTTGTCACATTGGTCTTGAGCTGCAATCACTGGGTCATTGTCGAGTATGAATATATTCATGCTACTTTCTCCATGTGTTTACAACTGCCTCTAAATTTAAAGCCAAGACATGAACATTTGTCATTGACAATAGTATATGTATTACCATTGCTACCTTTGACAGTGATTGCTCCATCTGGCAATTCTTCAGGCCATTCGCCAATAAGTTTGAATTTGCGTCTTGATTTCGAAAACTGCTTCATAGGAGTTTTGAACTCTTTGTAAGCGCCACCTTTAGGCATATAGCCTATAAGGTATCCGTGGCTGTTAACGTAGTAGTCGCCGTTTGATATTTGCTGGTCACCCCAGTCCGTTATTTCGCGTAGTATTTGTATCATAATATATATTATACCACAAAACGTGGTAAATGTAAACTGTTATTTGTATTTTTTCATCTCACTGAGCGCATGGGACATATAGTCAATCTTTTTTCCCATTTTGTACGCTAATACATGTTTTCCTTTCTTTAGTAATCTTCTTTGATAATATACTGCTTCAGAAATATCTTTCTTTAGTCTTTCAATTTGAACAAACATAGTTTCTCCTATAAAGTTAAAATTAAATTCTATTATCATAATAAAAGCGTTAACCTCCTATTTAACTATCAAATTTGGAAATGCATCACTAACTAATTTTTTAGTGATACCCTTGTATTTCATTTTTTTATCTTTTGCTGCAATAAGTAATTCAGCTTCTTCTGGATTGAGTGATTCAAGCAAATTTAAAAATAAACCTTCTCTTTTTAGAGGCTTCATTTTATTTGCTATTGGTCCTTTAAAGAAATACTTAAATTGTGTATATGCTTTATTTAGTCTTGTATACTCATAACCTTTTGGTGCATCATCTTGTTTATAAGATGGAGCTCCTTCAGGTAAAGCAGATACAATAGTTTCATCATAATTGATTCTAAGTATATCAGTTAGACCAGGTGATTTGTTCATTCTTAAGAACTTGATTCGTTCTTCTTTTTTGGACAGTTGACCTGCCTCAGTTAAAACTTCCGATATTAATTTTCTAGACATTGTAAAATTCCTCCACGACTTCAATCAAGTTAGTACATCTTTTTGTTATTAAATAGTTTAATACTTTCATATTTGGCGTTTTTGTTTGACCATTAAAATTATTTATAATACTTTCTTGTATCTCTTCTGGAATATCAGATAAATCTATAAGTTTTTTGTTTCTTTGATAGTTACGATATATATCATCTGTCATTGTATCTCTTAAGTTATCTGAATTTTCTAGCCATTCATCTATTTTCTTTTGTCTTAGTGGTGTTTGATTCTTTTCACTGATAAAAGTATCATCAGCAGATAGTACATTTGGTATACCATCACTACTATCTCCTCTCATAATATGATTAAATAGATATGTTCTAGGATTTTTATCAGTTACCATTTTCTTTTGTATAGGACTAAACTGTTTTACATTCTTAAACTTTTGTAATTGTATAAAGTCTTTGTCAGATGATATAATCATCACTGGTTCGTCTTGACCAAACTCTTGTGTTTGCATTGTAAGCGTGGCAATTACATCATCAGCTTCGATGCCTTCCATGTGTATTACTTTATATGGTAAATAATCTCTTATTTCATCTCTGACAGTATGTAAAATTCTAAAGATTTCATGCCAATCCATACTTGAATTATCTCTACTTTTCTTTCTATTTGCTTTATATTCAGGATAAAAATCTTTTCTCCAGGTATTCATACCATCAGCACATATAATTAACTGACCATATTCGTTTCTGTATTTTTTATTATACATACGAATACTGTTAAGTATCATGTGTCTTATCATATTTTCATCATTTAGTTTTTGCACTATAATATTGCTTAGTGCGATTTGGCTGTAATCAATCAGTATCATCTTCATCCTCTAGTTTAAAATCAATTTCTAAATCACTATCACTTGGCTCAAACTTATATTCAGCTAATTCATGATTAGTTTCTTCATTTAATAAAATCATTTCTTTTATTTTAATATAAGCATTATCCATTGTTTGATGTAATCCATGTGGTATGTGATACCATCTATTAAACATTGCGTTTAACATATTTACAACAACAAACATATCTCTTGACTCTTGTTTGGTTTCATCTCTGAAATCCATATCCATAAAGTCCTCAGATATCTCTCCAGTATTAATAAATTCTTCTAATACTTCTAATAAATAATGTGAACTATCGACACATCTATTACTTGCTTCATTAAGTATTTCTGTATCTTCTTTTTGTTGTATTTCCTGTTTAGTCGGAAATTGTAATAATTTTCCCATATAATGTATATTATACCATACTTTTCAGTAAATGTAAAGGTTTATTTTAAGTTTTTTACTGCGTTTCCGCCTATTCTACAATTGATAATGCCATTGTAATAGTCTTCTGTTAATAACACTTCTCTTTCAAATTGTTCTTTTGTTTCCATATAAGCACATTCGCCTTTTGTCTTACATAAGTGTATAATCTCTCTATGGAAAAAGTCTTCTCCCATTTTGATAACATCTTCTTGTAAGTGTTTATTTGAACCGTAATATGTGCGCCAATCAGACTCTACTTTAAGTCTTTGACGTCTCTTTCTTTTCTTTGTAATTGGTAATGTCTTTGCTTTCCAGAAGAATTTCTTTCCAACATACTTTTTATTTCTTGCTCTGTTTGTTATACAATAGACAAATCCATACCATACATCAGGTGTAAATTCTTCTGGCGGTTCGAATGTTCTACCTTGGTATAACCAATTGTTCATTCATTAAAATCCAATTCATCTGAATCTTCTGTAGGTTCACCACAATGAGGGCAAAAATTTATTTTAATTGGTTCATCGGGCTTAATTACGATACGTGAATAACAATGTTCGCATTCTAAAATCATAGCTCTAGGTCTGTAAGTTCTTTAAGTTCTGTATATCCGCCAATCTTATTACCATCAACAATGATTTGAGGAAATGTTCTAGCACCTGGAAAATTTTCCAACATTTCTTCTCTTGTGAAATCAAAATATAATAATTTATATTCGTAATCCATTTTCTTTTGTTCACATAAAGCTTTTGCCATATCGCAATATGGACATTGTTCCTTACCCCAAATCTCTATCATTTCATTGTCTCCTCTATGAATTTACCGATTGCTGTAATATCGCTATCAGATAACATACCTGCTTGAGCCCACATTGTTGAACTCATAGGACCAACTTG
>Ga0208791_1000636_pt1 | contig 14780 bp, 18 predicted proteins | sample 11_taG_FD_184084 | JGI IMG/M metagenome (GOLD analysis project Ga0208791, IMG submission 184084) | Marine viral communities from the Subarctic Pacific Ocean - 11_ETSP_OMZ_AT15265 metaG (SPAdes) (version 2) | ecosystem: Environmental > Aquatic > Marine > Oceanic | place: Pacific Ocean | collected...
TTGAAACATGTTCGCTTTTTTTTGTAGGTTTTTGTGTCGGTTTTATAATGAAGAAATATTTATGTTGCTGTTAATATATATGGTAAAGATTGGTAAATATGATTATGAGAAATCTACTTCCAAGAACAAAAAACTCATGACGATTGTGAATGGAAAAAAATTGCATTTCGGTGATTCGCGGTATGGTCACTATAAGGATCGCACAAAGATCTGGAGTTCGAAAGATACACTTGATAAAAAAAAGAAAGAGAGATATAGGAAAAGACACTCGGCAATTAAAACCAAAGATGGAAAGTTGGCTATAAGTGATCCGTCGCAACCAGCATATCACAGTTTGCGTGTGCTATGGACTTAAACAATGTAATCTCTAATTTTCTGTTTATCATATCTATTCTTACGCCAAATTTGATAATTTTCTTCATTATATAAATCACCTATTTCTTCCTTACATTGTGTTCTCAAATAGTGTCTATGACTATTATCATGTAGTCTTAAATTACTTGGACTAACGCAAGGAATATTACATAATTCACAATAGTATTTTTTTGCTGCTTTTCTATTTTTCTCACATTCTCTGGACAATATTAGTTTTCTTTTTTTTACATCAGTTTCTAATATGTCGGTTCTATTTGTTTTCGTATTATTCATATTGATTTTTTGATTACACCATCGAAGATTATCAACATTATTATTATAAGTGTTTCGGTCAATATGATCTACTATATTATAGTCAGGATTATCATTTTCAATAAATGCGATTGCAACTAATCTATGTATCAAATGATTTTTTCTTTTGCCTTCTTTACTAACTTGAATATATTTATATTCGTGACTTCTACCTTTATTTAGAATAGAAGGTTTCAAAATTCGTTCTTGACCGTTTGATATAACTCTTTTTATATTACCGAAATTACTGATTTTATATCTCTCATCAAAGCTACATGCTCTCCATATTTCCATGAATGGTATATATACCATACATAGGCATGTGTTTAAGTTGGGATCATATAATCTAAAATAAGTTTCGTAATTAAGTAAAGTAAAAATAATATTAAAGAAATAAATCTAATATTATTTATATGAAATATTGTGTTTATCAATTAAGTTCGAGCAATGGTTTAGTTTATTTTGGAAAAACTACATGTCCTAAAAGACGAAAATATCAGCATGACATTGGACACACTGCATGTACTTCAAAAAAATTATATAAAGATGGTGGTGTGGTTGAAATGAAAGTTCTTGACGAATTTGACGAAGATTATTTAGCATTGGAACAAGAGAGATATTATATTAATAAATATAATTGTGTAAATCAAAATGGTAAAGGTGTGCCGAAACGAATAGTAAGTCGTGAAATGTTAGATAAAAACAATAAAAGGTTAAGTGAAAAAATAAAATGCGATATTTGTGGAACGTCATCAACCAGACGGCATTTGGCTCAGCATAAACAATCAATAAAATGTAAAAATTTTAATAAGTCTTCTTCTTCTTCTTCTTTAATAACTTCTTTTTTCCAACCGATTTCTTTGCAGGAGGCGACTTGTAGTCACTAAATAATTTATTTGGTGGTAATTTTTTGGGTTTTGGTGGCGGTTTTGAAAGACGATCACGCATAGATTTCAAATATTCTTGGTCCATCTATACACTACATAAATATTAAATTTTTTGAGATATGTAACAAAGAAGTAATATAACAGTTGTACCGAAGAGAGACAATAAAGTAAATACGCCTATTAAATAGCATTTCTCATTTAGGTCTGTATCCTCTGCTTCAATTAATTCATTTGGTCTTATAATTAGAATACTTTTTTCTGCTTGCATCATTTATTCTTTGACAGAAATTATTATTTTTCCGCCAACGTGATCGACATTTAATTCAGGAAAAAACTCTTTTGCTGCAGCGTGTTCTTTTTTAGATACTTTACCAGCTGATTTTGCGATTGTTAGTGCCTTATCATTAGAAGTAATTTTGAGTTTATCATTAAGTGCTTTATTTAATTCAGCACCTTTAAGCGATGGTTCGCCAGTAGGAAGTAATGATTTCATTTCCTTTTTTTTAGGTTCTCTCTTTTTTTTCTCAACAGGTTTCTGTTTAATTTTGATTTTGTTGTCGCTTTCAACAACATCAAGAGTATCACGCATCATTGATGCAAGGTCACCCTTTTTCATTTTGGAATAACCACGAATCTTATTATTTTTAGCGATTGCTTTCAATTCACTCAACGAATAATCTTCTAATTTCATTTGAATTATAGAGAGATAATTATTATCTAAATATAAAATAATTACATGAGTTCAACAAGAATCGTTGGGTGGGATTTACCAAAAACATCTTTGGGTGTACCTAAATTTGATATGAGTAATGCAGCGGATATTGGTGGTGGCGGACCATTAAAGGCTCTTAGCAATATATCAAATCCTGCTACAGAGCAGTTTGTTAAATGTAAAACAGATGGTGCTTTAATAACACAAAAATTTTCATCATCACGTGGTAGTGTGGAACAAGGTGGTGTCGATCTTGCAACTTGGAATGCTGGTGCAGTGACAGATAATATTGATTTAGATGCATTAGGTGTGAATAATATTAATATTTATATTTATGCGACTGGACTACTTGCGAGTGACTCAGGTCCAGTAGATGCATTTGGCGTTGATGGTGGTAGTTATTATTTTTTGGAACAGGTACAAAAGGCACAATCTGGTGGTGCGTTTTATTGGAAAATAAATTTGAAAAATATACCGTTTAGGTACATAGCACTGGCTAATGCCTCATCGAAAACATTAACTGTTGATATAGCATCATACTTGGGTTATTAAGTGTGTAATAAAACGATATAAAGGTATTCCAATAAATAATATAATATGAAATGTATATCGTATTCGCTTACCTTTACACTGCCTAATAATGAGACAGAAGTTTATAATAATTTGAATATGAAGGATTTGATCGAAAAGTCGAGTGAGTTGGTCCAAAAGCATTACAATACAACTATTCCAATCACACGTAATGTGATTTATAATATTTATCGTCGTCCTCAATTGTCTAACCGTATTTTGCGTGAATGGATTAGTATTATTTAATTATTTTCTCTCATTAGTATAGGTATGAGTGAGATTATAGATGCAGTAGATGTGGTAGTTGAAGTATTAAAAGAAGTAGAGCATGTTGCAGAGGAAATTGTAAAACGCAAAAATATCATAAGAAAATTAGTTTGTAAGGTCTTGTGTATATTTAAATTGTCTATATGTAGTAAGACGGTAGATGATGTTAAATATGAAGAAACAAATGATATACGGAAGACCATACCGCGTATGACTTTGGTATAATTTAATAATAATTTAGTAATTATCACAAAAATATTATCTGTGATAATTAGTATAGGAATGCCGAAGTTATTTGATGATTTAGAGTTGAGTGACGACGATGTATTAGACCCACCGAAGAAGGTCACAAAGCCAAAGAAACCCAAGAAAGAAATCACACCAGAACGTCGTGCTCAGTTATTAGAAAACTTAAAAAAAGGACGTGAGACCAGTATGCGTAACCGCCAAAAGAAAGGTCAGGCAAAAAAGATACTGAAGAAGAAAGGCGACCAACTCATAGATAATATCTTACGAAAGGAACTTGATGATAGAGATGACTTCCTCCACATGCAAGATGAACTTGAACGATTGAGAGAAATAATAAAAAATCAAAATAATGTGATAAGTCAAAATGAAAAGAAAGTGATGTCGCCAGTAGATGAGGTAGAGTTTGAATTAGGTGATGCATCAAATGATGTAATAGATGAAACAAATGAAATAGATGAAATAGTTGCACCACCGATCAGGACAGTGAGAGAAGTTGTTAGAGAACCGTCGCCACCACCCACGGTTCTACCTGTTATTCCACCACCACCGCCTGTAAATACGTATGCGGAGCAACTTGCTAATGGTATGCGTCCAACGTTTAGCAACAAAGATATAATTAACGACCAGCTGATGCTGCGAAAAAATAGAAATTATAAAGGCACGATTCAATCGCGATTCCTTAATTTTTAGGACATGAGTTGCTTAGTTCAAATAATCTATTAATTATTTCTTCTCTCGTAATGACAATATTATTCATCATAAAACTCGCGATATAGTCACATGATTTCACAATATCATCAGGAACATTTTGCTCGTGAAGAAAAGCATATATCTCATATTTTTCATTATCATTTACGACTTCTTTTGCAATAGCCAACATAAAATATGTGACTATATCCTCGACCCAATCTTCGTGTGTGTAATCTTCCATTTATATTATGTTAGAAATTGATTTAAATTTACAAACTAAATTTAAATTAAGTATGGAACTTCCGTTTTCACTTGGTTATGAAAAAAAATATAAAGGGCACACGAAATCAAATTGGAAAAAACGAGGATTAAAATTTGAAAATGATTTAGCATATCACATTATTTATAAACGATATATTTTTTCAGCAGTCTGCGAGTTGTGTGATAAAAAATATAAATCAAGAAATGATAGACAAATGGAACATTGTCATACTACTGGAGAATTTAGAAATATATGTTGTCAATCTTGTAATTTGAAAAAGAGAGACGTGAAAATAAGGATAGATAATAAATCAGGATACAAATATATTATCAAGAGAATTAACCCACGATGTAAGCAAGGATTTTATTGGATTTTTAAAGTGAGTATTAACGGTGAAAATAAAGTAATAAAATCGTCGATTAATATTGAAAAGTTAATTGAATATCGTGATAAATGGTTAATAGAAAATAATTATAACACTTAACTATCTGCGAAAACTATTGGTTTAAAATCTTTATCTAAATATCTCTCTTCGGCGGAATTACTGAAATTAATTAACATAAATGAATGTGGTTCTTTAGTGTGAATCCTAAATTGTTTTTTAAACTCCTTGCGACTGGTATTGTAATTCATATCCTGTTCTATTTTATCCAACTGTCGATCACTACAGGCAAAGCAAAAAGCAGCAGATGCGTTTTCGAATGCAGCAGTTGGAATATCACTCGCCTTCTGTGCCGTTATTATACAAGACAGGTTTATATGTCTTCCATTGGAAAACATCTTTTTAACAATACCAAAATTCTTTGCTTTAAAAATTCCGCTATACGACATATCGTCAAATATCCATAGATAATGATTAGGTTTTTGTTTATTTTCCACTGCTTCCACGTATTCTTCTTCAATCATATTATACATTTCTTGAAGCAGTTCCTCATCGAAGAATGAAAATGTATTTTGTTTTGGAATCGAACGTTGCTCGATGACAGTCTGTAATTTTGGATCAGTATCCAACGATGGCGAGATGATGAATATATTTTTTTCATCAAAATCATTTTTATAAAATTCTGGAAGTAACAAAAGATTACCAACGAGATTACTTTTACCACTTAATTTTGAACGTCCTATAACTAACATTCTAAAACTAACATCAGGCAGAATACCCTTTTTAATGTCATACGAGTCACTTTTATCGTTAAGTCGGTAAATTTTGAGGTCTTTTTTCATATTAATATATATATATATAATAATATGAGCGAACAAACCCAAAGTAATTATTCAAATATTGTTTCTCAGGTTCAGGCACAGAATGCGAATGCTCTTGCTGCATTGACCGAAAAAGCAAAAAAGCATGAGGATATGCTTCAAAGTTTAATTAATGAGCCAATAGCTTTAGCAAGTGGTGAGTTATTGCAACGAGGACTATTTAAAGTAAGTAAAGGTGTTAATGCATTAGGACAACAGGTCGGGTCGCAAACTGTTAAAAATGTAGCTGATGCGGTGTCAAAGGGTACATCGCTGACTGATGCAATCAAGTCAGGTGTTAAAACTGATATAAGCAAGGCATTAGGAAAGGCACAACAGAACGCATCGGCACAATTAGGTAAAACAATCAAAGGTCGTGTAGGTTCGAGTGATTTAGCGAGTCGTGCTTCTACCACATTAGATACAGCTAAAACAGGTGCTGAGGCAAAGCGTAGCGGCATAGCTCAAGCGTGGAATGATATTAAAGATAAAGGAACTGAAACGCGAGGTGTAGTTAGTCGGTTAAAAAGTGCTTTTGGAATAAAGGAAAATGGAACAGCGAATTTTACGACTGAAACCAGTCTTAACGAGCAACGTGCGAAAATCCGTGAAACATTAGCGAAAACAAAAGGTGGTAGGGCATTAAATAGAAAGAATGATGCTCTTGACGCAAACCGTCGTTTAGTTCAAAAGCAAAAGGAAGATGGATTTAGTGATTTAGACCCTCTCTCTATTTCTGGTAAAAAGGATAGTAGATTAGTTGCGGAGAAAGGTGTAGCACCACCGACAGAGGCTACTGAGTTAGATGCTTTCGCAAGTGGATATTCATCATTGAAAAAACCAGAACAAACTGTAGAACCTACTGCAACTGAGCCAGTGCTTGATGATGACGGAAAACCGATTCAAGATGAAACAGAAAGACTACGTCAAAAGGCAGAGGCACGTGGCGAAGAACCTGATGCGAGTTTAGCACCAAAAGCACCTGATCGTGTTAGTGAAAGTCGTTCGGCATCATCAGTATTAGCAGATTTAGCACAGCGTGAAACAATTACAGGTAGTGCTCCACGAGCACGAAAAGCGCCAAAACAAAAACCTACACCAGCCCCAGCACCTGATCCAGCACCAGAACAAAAAATAAGACCGAGTGATTTAACAGGTGGTTTAGACCCAAGTCAATTACCAGCTGATGCAGGATTTAAAGGAAGTGGCGGACAGAAGATAGAAGCGGCAAAGCCAAAGGGAGAAACTTTACCAGCACCTGAAGCACCTGCTGTTGAAAAACAAGCAACATACAGTTCTTTAAGTCAAACAGGAAAACAGGCACATTTGGAAAAGATGATTGATTATCAATCAAAGAATAATGTAAGTCCAAAAGACGTGCCTGATGATGTTAGAAATGCGAGTCTTAACGAGCAATCGGCAAATGATAAATTTGAAAGTCGTGGTGTCTTTGCATCTGCTGAGAATAAGGCGAAAACATTAGCTGATAGAAAAGTATTGAAAAAGAACCAGCGAAAGGCATACGGTGCTTTAAGTGATGAAGGACAACAAGCGGTTGATGATAAAGCGACCGAATATTCGAAACAAACAGGTGTTCCTGTTGGGCAAATTCCAGAACAGGTGCGAGGTAATATAATTAACGACCAAACGTTACGCGAACAGGCAGCACCACCTGCTGCTGCAGTTGAGCCCGAACAAAGTGGAACATCTGGCGGTCCTGTTGAAACACAGTCGGCTGTTGTAGGCGAACAAACACAGGAAAGTCAATCACAGGTTGATAGTTCGGCAACAGATGGTACAGTTGAAAACCGAAAAACACAATTAAATGCTGCTGGATTTAATGATGACGGAAAACCTGATAATGAAAATAAAGGTAGTAGTGAAGAAGATGATGTTTTAGACACAGGGGGTGGTATAGCGGCGACAAGTGTAATGGATACACTGACTGGTGGTGTTGGTGCATTAGCAACAGGATTAGCTATGGCGTTTTTACCGAAGCTTTGGGAGAAAGATCCGCCTCCGCCTCCGCAAATGAATCAAGAAGATGTTGTAAATCCAAGCGACCAGCTGGGTGATACATAAAAGAATATTTAGCCATTTAATTAAATAAAATATTAATAATTTATTTTCTAATCAATTATTAATAATGAACGTAAATAGAATTGTTAAGATAAGTTCCAATCAAGGTGGTCGATTTACTTCAGCAAATCGTCTTGTCGATTTTGATATTGAACCAGACTCTGTCTATGACCTGAGTAAATCCTATGTTAATCTTCGTTGCTCGATTGACCAGCCTACTGCTGATGGTGCTGCTCACGGCGGACCTGCGATTTGTATGCCTTTTATCCGTATGGAAAATGAAGATGGAAATGCTGAAAACAGTGTGTTGCCGAATGTTGCCTTAGTTCGCAATTGTGATATGAGTTGTGCTAATCGTGGGCAGATTGCTAATATTCGTCGTGTTGATGCATTGCGATCTAATCTTAAACAATATACGCAGACTACTGATGAGAAGGGTTCTGCTCAATATAAACTGCTTACCAGTGAATTTATGGATAGTCAGCAGATTGGTTCGCCGTTTAGGAACATTTATAAGGAGGGTGTTATTTCGAGTGAAGTTCGCCCGAACGATGTTCAAATACCTTTAAGCGAACTTTTTGGTTTTGGTAATGTTGAGGCGTATGATGCTCGTAAGTATGGTCGCACTCGCATTCATCTTGAGTTGAATTTAGATAAAGTTAGTGTTACTCAATATCTCGGCAATGGCGATGTTGGTAATCAGTGGTCGCGTGGTCGCACTCTTAATGCGATGAGTCCTTTAACTGCTACAAAGGGTGCTGATTTAACCACTCTTTTTTATGCTCCTCATGGTGATGCGAGAGCTCCGCTTGATTTGAAACAGTCACCCTTTTGGGTTGGACAGAAGATCCGTGTGAGTGCGACTGCTGGTGGTGGTCGTGCTGGTGGTGATCTTGTTAATGTTATTCGTCGTATTACCGCAATTAACTGGCGTCGTGGAGTGATTGGTGCTAATCAAAATAATCTTGAATTGACTCTTGACTCTGCTATTTCTGCTGGTGCTGCACTGACTGGAACTGAAACCTATACTGGTATTACTGTTGATGGTGATGAAGCGACTTCGAATACTTTTAACGTCGATCACGCTGAATTGGTTTTGGAGCAATTGAGCACACCGCCGTCCAGTCTTCCAGACCAACTTGCTTACACCGAGTTTTCTACTGAAGAGCATACTTGCAATCAGGTCCAGAATTTCCAGCGTCAGTTTGAAGTTGAACCTGAGTGTATGAATCTTTATATTATGAAGGCTGACGGACCTCTCTCTCGTGCTGGTGATATTGTCGAATGGCGACTTCGCAGTGATAATATGGACTTGACTAACCGTCCTGTTAAACTCCATGAGCCTCTTGCGATGGACCGTGTGCTGATGACGCTGGAAAACAGTGGAAAGGTTGTTGATAATATGAATGAGCGTGGAAAGGAAACGTTTGTTACACGTGATTCGACGCTTGTTGAGTATCAGCAGGACGCCGATTCGCTTGTTATGATTGCGAACCCTCTGCCTGTAACCCCTCGACCCAAGATGGTGCAGGTTAATATTAAAAGTACTAACAATCCCAGTGAGCTTAATCGTATTTGCCTTTTTAAGGAAAACATGCGGTCAATCTAAAAAAGGACATGCTGTCATTTTGAAATCCTGTTTGTTATTCATTTATTTAGCACTTTAAAAAATAAATGAATATTTTTAATTTTGGTGAAACTTTTTTTTAAAAGTTTTTTTTATCTCATATAGTAATATAGAATGTCTAACGTTCAACTTTTCGGTTTTGATGACACCAATAAACAGTATAATCCAGTTCATATTGATTCGAATGGTGCTCTGTCTACAACTGCAACCATGGATACAACTGGTCTCGCAACTGATACGTTGCAGACCGCTGGAAACGCGAGTTTAGCTTCACTTGATACTAAGGTTGTTACTTGTGATACAAGCACTATTGGTGGTACTGTGGCTGTAAGCGGTGTTGGTGGAAATGTTGCTATTACTGCGGCTGCTTTGCCTTTACCGAGTGGTGCTGCGTCTTCGGCTGCACAGACTGATGGTTCGCAGGTTGCTAAGATTCGCGGTGATGATAGTGGAACTTCGCGTGATGTGCAGGTTGATGCTAATGGTAAATTGAATGTCAATGCTGCTGTGAGTAGTGTTGCTGGAAATGTTGCTATTACTGCGGCTGCCTTACCTTTACCGAGTGGGGCTGCGACCGAGAGTTCCTTAGCAACCATTGCTGCCTGTGAAAATGGTGGGCAAAGTCTTCAGGTGGATATACAGGCTGACGGTGTTGGTATTGCGAGTCAAACTTTGCAATCGGCAGGTAATGCTTCTCTCACTGCAATTGAGAACTGTGTTGATACAGGAGTTAATCAGGTGAATGTTTATCTTAGAAATGAAGATATTGGTCTTGCGACATCTATGGGTCAAACATCGCTCGAATCAAAGGTTGATGAATTAAATGAAAACAATTTTAGTGAAACACAGGAAACTATAAATACTACGAGTACTGTTCGCGGAAGTGCTTTGAATTGCACTAATTATTCTCGTGTTGAGCTTATGGTGGAACGTGATTCGACATCGACCGCTACTGGTATGACGCATGTCCAGCTTCAATGGTCTGCTTCTGGAACTGGCGATTGGATATACACTGATTTTTATCAATCGTTGTATGAGAACTATGATGTTGACGGATCATCAGGTGCTCAATACAATGTTAGTATCATGAGTGATGTTAAGAACAAATATGTCCGTTATGCAATTTACAATGACGATTTTACTAATCAGGAAATTCTTAACGTTCATTTAGCACGAATCCACTAATTTTTTTTCTAATTAAATATTAATAATGACAGATAATATCTTATATCACTTGGTTCAGCCTGATAATGTGAAAAGCAATGGTTATAAGGAGAATGAAAATCTTGATTTCTCTCTTGCCTTCGAGGGTCGTAAGTATGTTGCTGGTTCGCTTCGCTTGGAGGGCGACTTGCAGGTGTTTAGCACTGGTGGTGGAGCTCCAACGCCTGTCGCTCCAGGCGATGATGTTAAAATTGCTTGTTCTGTAGGTGCTCACGCCGTGTGTGCTGGTTGGGTCACCAGTTTCCAGAATGCTGGTGTTGTTGAAAATCTCCAATCTTATCCTCGTCTTGTTGCAATGAAGGCGGCTGGTATTTATTCTAAAAATGATTACAATAACAGTGACATGGTTGCAGAGATGCGATCGAGCAGTGATAAGATTTCTGGTAAGTCAATCCTTCCTCGTGTTATTAAGCAGTATGGTGGTGGCGGTCCTGGTCTGGTGACTGGGGCTGCGCCTGCTTCTCAACTTAAGGCGGCTATGAAGACCGATCCGTCTTTTAGCATAAAACCTATGATTGCTTTAAACAACCTTGTCGGACCGAACCAGATGGTGTCTTTTGCTCAGTCAGGTATGATTAAGCTCACTGTTACTTTAGAGAAAAATCTTGGTGTTCTGTTTGGCGGCGACGTGACCGCTGACTACAATTATACTTTGCAGAACGTGCGAATTACTTTCCGCAGTGTGCCTGATGATGGTCCGCAGCCTGTTGTGATGCGAACCTCTCTTGCTTTGAAGAATAGCATGACTTCTGCTGCTAATAACATTTCTTCCAAAGTTCCTGCTGTGTGTGATGCAGTTTCTATTTCTTATCTTCCACAGGCTCATGAATATAGTCCTGCTTATAGCAATGTCGCCCTTGAAGAGCCACCGCTTTTCCATTCTATTACTTATTCTTTCAATGATGCTCTTAACCGTTTTGTAACTTATAAGATTGATTCTAAGGTGGAGATGGGTCGCCGTGCCCTTGATTCGCTTGACAGTGATGGTTCGCATAAGATGACTCTTGAGCGTATCTCGACTAACGATGGTTTTCTTAACCGTCTTAGTTGGGAGGCTTTGATTGACCTTTCTAACCAGAAGTTTAACATTAACAGTATTACTGGTGTGTCGAGCACTGATCCTTATATCCAGTTCTCATTCTTCCATTCGCTCCGTAAGCTTTAATCTTTTAAAACAGTTTAGCAATTAAATAATTTATTATTAGTATTTGGAAAGTTTTTTTCTAATTAAATATTAATAATGAGTGTGTATAATCAATCTATTAGCAAAACGCATATAATTGATCCTGTATATAATCGAGCCAATTTCCGTGCTGAGTATCGCCTTGAGCCCGAAACCATTTACTTTAGTAATCTCCGTCTTATTGGTCTTGGTGTTGAAGGCACTACTGGTGGTAAGAGATACAATGCTCTCTGTGGAGCATACGGTATTATTAAGCAGATTATTTTGATGGACGACAATGAGGTGCTCGACCAGTTGCATGAAGCCAACCGTTTTCTCTCTTTTAAGATGTTTAACAATGAAAACCAGAAGTCGATGGACGTGAATAACAGCATAGCTAAGAATGCTTCTGGAAATGCTTTTCTTGGTCTTGAGGACTTGGGTGATTCGCTCGGTTCTAAAATTAGCACTTGGGAGGTCCGTCCTTCTACCACTGGTGTGATTGGTGGTGCTCGTGGTGAATCTCGTGCGTGGCTTGATTTAAAGAAGGCGTTGCCTTTATTGAGTTCTCTCTCGGCTTTGGATACACGTCAGTTTAAAAATCTTAAAGTGATTATTGAGTATTCCAGTGACCTTGATGATTTTATGCGTGAAGCCGATGATACTAACACTGCAACTTATGAGGCACAGCTTGTTGCCGATGAGATAATTGATGTTAATGAGCGTAAGGCTCAGGCATGGTCTGGAAGCGTTGCTTATACTTCTATTGAGCATGATGTTGTTTCTGTTCCTGCTGTGACACCTACCGATGACGATAATACTCCAGTCCAGACTCAGCGTTTTAAGGTGAACGGATTTTTAAACAAATCTGTTGGTCGTGTTCTTATTCAAAAAGCACCGCTTCTTTTAGGCACATACAAGGCGGCAGCGGTTAATCACAATGTTGGTAAATGGGCTTCGAGTTCTTTCTTTGGAGAGAAACTCAATCTCCGTGTCAATGGTGTAACTAAACTCGCCGGACAAGGAATTACCGATGAAGCTTCTCGTTTAGCGGTGATGCATGATGCGTGGGGTCGTTGCTCTGCGTATCCGTTTAGTTCAGGTCTTGCGTATGAGGAGGTTGATGGAACTAATCGTGATGTATTTATCAAGACAGGAAATAATGATATTGGTGTTCTTGACTACTATGGTATGTTTATAAATGATGAGGTGCTTGACTTACAGGTTGATTTTGAGCGTAAAGGTTGTTATGTGTATTCGTCTAATCCTAAAGATGATGCTGCTGATGCTGCTGCAACCGCTGCTTCCGTTGAAAATGCTCCTACTGATTTACATATCTTTTGCGAGGTCTATAAAACCATTCAGTCGCAGAGTGATGGCTCTTACTTGGTTTCGTATGTTTAAAAGGATATGCTGTCCGTTATGAATCCTTACTCGTTATTCATCTATTTAGCAAAAAATAAATGAATATTTTGGTAAATCTTTTTTTGAAAGCATACCGATAAAAACAAATAAATTTATCTATATCTATTGTAGTATGGAGAACGTGATTTTAGAGTGCCGACAGCAATTAGCCGAAGGTGTATATGATAATGGTGATTGGGATACAAGATTAGCAAAACCTGTCGCCATTTTAGAAGGTGATACAATTACAATAAATAAATCATTTATTGACACTCAAGACCAAAATGACGGAAAAATTAATATTGAAGAAGATATAAATTTAAAACTGACGATTAGACCATATCTCACAAATTGGAAAAAGGAAACAGATATGGTTTTTTCAACGAATACTCAAAATGAAGACGGTCAAGATTATTATATGACAACTTTGACTGAAGCAAATGATCCAGTTTTATTAGATTATAAAATCGCCACGACGGTTACTTTTGTTGGTAAAGGATTTAATTTACCAAAAAAAGAACAAAATGATGGTGCTCCGTATCAGTGGGGTGGTGTATCTGCTGTTTTAGAGCATTTAATAGTTGGTCCGTCAGGACAACCTGTTACAACACACACGGTTATTCCAATTCCTGTGCTGCATCAAGATCACGGGCGTAATGCATCATATACAGCAACTAATCTTAATATAATGGTAAAGAGTTATGGTACGGATTCATTTGGTAATGAGATTTATTTTAAGGTTAGTAATGTAGCAACATTACATACAGCAAATACACAAGATGACGCAGAAGCAGGTGGTTTTCAAATCGTACAAGATAAAACGTTTGTACCTTTATCTCAAACTAAAGAATTTATTGTGAGAGAAGGTAAATATGATCCTGCTGATTTTTGTACGCTTATCAATAATGAATTAAGTAAGCAAGAAAATATTGATTCGCTTGGTTTTGCTGAAAAAGATGCAATGGATAATCCTTTTATGTTAAACAGTGCTGATGCGATGAAGCGAACAACAGAAGACCAACAAACAATAATAGATTCAATTGTAACTAATTCGACAGATAAATCAATTAAGGTTGTATATTCAGGAACTGGTAGATTCACTGTTGCTCAACAAGTAACATTAGCGAATATTCCAGCTGGTTTAAATATAGGAAATATAGGAACACCAATTGCTGGTAATACATTAAACGGACTACAAACAATTACCGCTGTGTCATTTGATCCAACGGCTACTCATAAAAATGGTACTTTTACATTTCTCTCAACTGGAACACAGCCACCAGAAGATGAAGAGCATAAAATAACTATACCAATTGATTCATTAATCTTTACAGCAAGTACAAATGAAGTCCAAGTTAAAATAACAGATGACACTGTTTATAGTGTGCCGATAAGTGGAACACCACTTATGATCTCAGGATTTACAGGAACGTTTGGTGGTGTTGATATTGGTAATAAAATCAGCGGAGTTTCACATACTATTGTATCACATGATATTGTAGCACGAAAATTTGTTATTGCGATGGCTGCACCTAATAATGTTTCGTCTGCAAGTGGTACAGTATTAGCAAGTGATACTGATACACCGAAGCGAGTGGTGCTTGTTGCAACACCCGTGCCGATTGCCTTACCAACAATAGATTATACTCAGGTGCTGACTGATACAAGATTTTTGATGCGAACCGATGGAAAAATGGCTTTTAGTATTTCGACACCAACATCAGCATATTGGGTAGGTG
>Ga0208791_1000637_pt1 | contig 14768 bp, 13 predicted proteins | sample 11_taG_FD_184084 | JGI IMG/M metagenome (GOLD analysis project Ga0208791, IMG submission 184084) | Marine viral communities from the Subarctic Pacific Ocean - 11_ETSP_OMZ_AT15265 metaG (SPAdes) (version 2) | ecosystem: Environmental > Aquatic > Marine > Oceanic | place: Pacific Ocean | collected...
ATCTCACGAATGGCGTTGTTAATGCCGCTAGGCAGGCAGCCCTCCGCTATGTCAACCGACTGAATGTCCGTGTTTGACGCGGCTGTTTTGCTGTAATCTGTAATACTGTTCTTTGCCATGATTTATTTTCCTGAATACTATTCTGATGGATCTAAAACTTCCATCGCCGCAACACCAACTTTAGAGCCAGATTCAGCGCCTGCGCCGGTTCCCGCAAGACGAAGAGTGTTTGCTATTTTGTTCGCAGCACTTAAAGCCGCAGCATACGCGCCTTTATCAGTAAGCGCACGTTCAATAACGTCTGGGTTCTCCTCAAGCAACAACTCAACAACCCTCCGGCTCTGTTTATCGGAAAACTTTCCACCCAAGTCCCTAGCCAATCGACGTAACAGTCTAGCGGCAGCCATTGGGTTGTTGTACCTAACCGCCTCGGCCACGTCAGTCACGACCCCGCCCATCATTCCGCGAGTCTGCTGCCTAGATGTGCGCTCCTGAGTCCGAGACTGACCAAGCTCTCCGGCAGTGAGTTGTGATCTTTTGGCCCTGTCAAGCATATCAATCACTTCGTCATATGAGTCCTCTGGGAATATAGTTCTAAATATCTGAGCTTCTTTTCGATCCATATTTGTAAGCAAGTTTGGAAGCGAAACACCTGATCCTTGACCGCTTTTGCGACGTATGGCATCGGCAAGACCGGCGCGAAATGCAGCCAGAGCGTCATCCCCCGCCGCCGAGATGTCTTCAAAGGCAATCTCAACTTCATCGGCAGATTTTCCAAACACTTTTCGACCAGTATCAAAGTGCTGGGCATTTTTCTCAATCTGAGACCATACTGCGCGGGTCTGAGCTAACTCAGGAGACGCATCGTCAATCAATCCGCGCAACATCTTCTCGGTTGCGTCGTATTTATCGCCAGCCAATGGCATGTCACCTTTGTAGAAAGACCTAGACTTGTTGGCGATTGCTCGACGGATAGACTCGGCCTCACGCAGGGTCGGAACTCTGTTTAGTTTTATCAAGCCCTTAGCGCCCACAGTAAACAGGTCTCCCTTCATTACTTTCTTCAGTTCAGTGAGAGCCTCTGGCGCGTCATTTAAGGCCCTTTGAACGGAAGCCCTAACGGGAGCTTTTAGTTTTGGCGCAGCCTCAAATGCTTCGTCATAAGCCTTGCTTGCGTTTTTCTTAGCGACGGCAACACCCTCACTTATGTTTGCGAGAACATTTTCGTCGGTGTTTCCAGAGAGTATCTGCTGCGTTCTACTCAAAGCTCCGGTGCGAGCCTGAACAGCCCTCTCGCGCATCCTAGCTCTCTGAGGGTCGCTAATATATTGTGCATACGCGCCAAGCTCCCTACGCAGATTCTCGCTTACGTCAGCAGGTATCATGCCCCGCCGCGCACCATCAATAATCTCCTCAACGCTTGTTCCACTTGTTCTGGCAAGCTCTTGAATCTCCGCCTCAACCGCACGAGATGCTCTCTCGCCCCCTGTTCGACGCACACGGTCAACAAGACCACCCAACAGACCAGCGGCCTCTCTAACTACAGTCCCGCCGACAGCGCCGCCGATGCCGCCAGCCATCGCACCGAGAGGCGCATCTTGCAATCTTTCAAAGCCTTCACGCTCACTCGCGCCGGTTCCATAAACCGCACCCTCAGCAGCACCCAAAGCCCCCATTCGAGCAGCGGCAGCGCCACGACCCATCGTCGCCGGAATGGAAAGCCCACCAGTCAACAGGCCGAGGCCAAGGCTTGGGAGAACAGCCCCGCCTAATTCAGTCGCCAATGAGCGATATGGGTATGCCTGTCTCGCGGCAGCAATTTCTCGGCGGATTCTATCACGCTCTGCCTCATAATCACCCCTCATTCCGCCTAGGGTTTTAGCAAAAGCCTCAATCTCTTCTCCATAGCCCAACAGCCCGCCCTGCAAGCCAATACGGACGGTCTGCGGGTCTACAGTCCTCTCCGTCGGGGCTGGGGGCGGGGTCGCTGCGCTTGGTTTACTTATGATTCTTGGGGCCATTATTCATTTATTCCCTTGCTTCCATCGGGGAGAACAAAGTATGTGTTTTTGGGTAGCAGTGCAGCTTGCTGCATATTGGAGACGGGAGCAGGGATCCTCTCCGTGCCTAAATATCTCTGGCTCAGGCCGTTTACGACCTTTTTCGGATCAACGCCGTAATTGGAACTTAGCGTTCTATATCGATCTTCCAGTTCTGATTGAGTTCTCTGTAGTGAGGCGAACTGATTTGAGGCCGCATTAACAAAGTATTCTCTCATTTTCGGTGTCAGGCGCTGACCATCGATAACATTTTGTATATATGCCTTCGCGGTATCTGGTGCGCCGCCAGTGTCTTGCGCCAAGTCAAACTCACTTTCACGAACCACGGAGGTCGGGTCAATGGTTTTCATGAAGCCAAAGATGAGGGCGATGTCATCAGCGCCAGACGGATCCGTAGCAGTTCCGGCAGCCAAAACCTTTTCATAGCCAATAGCAGATTCTCTGTAGTTCTTGGATAGCTGGTCAAACTCACTCCGGAGATCTTTTTCTTTTCCAAACTCAACCTTAGACACTTCCCGCTCTTCCTTTGCGGCGGCACGGGTTTCTGCCTCTGTTTCTTGACGGGCTTGACGCTCAAGGAGGCCGCGCTTAAACCTACGCTCCTCCTCCTGCTGTGCAGCAACATTGCCAGCCAACAAGCCCTGAGCCAAGCTAGAGCCAAGAGAAATAGGTGTGCGGCTTGGGCCTTGCAGCAGAGAGGCACCCAAAGCAGACAGACGAGCGCTTGCACTGGGGTCAGAAAAGAAACGATCAGATGTCCTTGCGAGGCTAGACCCTACACCGCCAATGCCACTTGATATTCCACCACCAATACGGCCCAGCAAGCTCTGGGGCTGTTGTGGGGTAACTGGAGGGGCTGGTTGCATACGCTGCTGAAGCTGCAATGCCATCGGAGACGGTGCTGGCATACGCACGGGCTGCCCCATCAAAGACTGGCCTCGAAGTGGGTTAACGCCGCCAACCATATTCATTGGCTGACGAGGCGAAAGAAGACCACGGGGATTGTAGGGATTAGCCATTGTTATATCCTATTCATAACTACCCAGCGCACCGCCAAGAATACCATAGCCGATACGCTCGCTTGAGCTAAGGTTTTCTGAGCCAAGAGCGCCAAGCAGTGAGGCAGCACCGCCCAAGAACTGTTGACCGCGACTTGGTTCGTAAAGCGGTGTAACTTGCGTTGAAACCTGACCCATCGGGAATCCAGAAATAATGTTTTGATAACGAGCCAACTCCTCCATCGGAGATGTCTGCTCATACTGATAGCGCTGGATAGCCTCTTGGATGCCACGTTGCTCTTGGGCTTCACGAGCAGCACCGACCTGTTGCAGGCGAGCAATGTCAGAATAGTCAGCAGCAGCCATAGCTGGGGCCATCTGTGCAGCTTGCAGGCCAAGACCGCGCTGCGTAGCAAAGTCACGATAGGCGACATCAGCAGCTACATCACCCAATGCACGGGCTGTAACGTCAGCAGCAGCACCAGAACCCAAGCGACCACGTTGAGCCAGTTGGCTCTGCACACGGGCTTGTACGGGGTCTAGCGCACGTTGGATAGCACCAGTAAGCAAACCAGACTGTGCAGGCGGTACATACTGACCCTCCGCTCCAGTGCTGCCAAGAAACGAACCAACAGTCGATTGCGCTTGTTGTGTCAGTGGGCTACCAGCTACAGCGCGTTGCTCCTGTGCGCGCAGCGCCTGTTCTGTCTGTGGTGCAAAACCAGCGTAAGTCTGCCCTTGATAAAACTGCGGAGCGCCTTGTTGATACTGGCGCAATGCCTCAGACATACCATACTGCAAGAAGGGTTGACCAAACTCGCCACCAAATTCTGTCTGGGTTACTGTTTCTGTAGTTCCGTCTGCCATTTTATTTACCTCTGGCCTTAATTTATACGGTTATCCACCGTTTGTAAACGCTATCCTAGAACAGCATAATGAAAAAGAATATCACTCGTATTTGAGTTACTGCGATGTGTAAGTGTAAAGGTTTGCTTGCCTACGCTGCTAAGATAGAGATGAGATAGCTCTTGGGCTGCGTTAGATGACTTGGGTGTCCAAAGAATCACGCTGTTAGGATTTACACGCAAATCACTAACCGTTGTTGTCGTAGAGCTTGCAGTCAACTGAAACGCACCAGTAGAGTTTATCTTACCCTCTACAAGGTTGTTGACCACCTCCGCGACCTCACGAGGCGTACCACCCATATTCGGAAGTCTGCGGTATTGGTTAGCCATTACCTGCGTCCTATCGTGTTGGCATCAACGTCAATGCCCTGCGCCTTCTTCCACTCACCGCTCAAGTTCAAACGCACCCGATGGTAGCGTCCGTTAGAGCGTACGGGGCAGAAGTTGTCATTGTTTAGGGTAGATGCGCTGCCAAACGTAAATGTATCAATCTGACGATTGCGCGATGCAACCTGTGCCGTCACTGTGCCAGTAGAGTTTTCACGCAAGGTAACATATGGAATGACATTGTTTAGCAGCGAGTGAGAGCCTGTGCGAACCTCAAACTCAGCAGTCTCTACTGTTGCGCTCAATGTACTTCCTGTGAAGGTTTGGATTTTTTTGTCTTTAGAAGCGGCAAATAGAAACTCGCCGCCGCGATAGACAGCACCATCGAGAGAAGCAGGTAGAACGTCAAGATTACCAAAAGCAGCATCAAGAGCTTCAAGAGTGTAGCCAGCGGTATAAATAGGTGCAACCATATCCACAGCAACAGACGCGGTACTCCACTTATCAAGCGCATAGTTATAGATAATAAGTTTGTCAGGTGAACCATTCGTAGCCGCCGTACTTGCATAAGACCAAACAATAATCTGGCGGAGCGGGTCAGCAGAGGCTGTCATATTCTTAGCATATGCACCGTCCCAGTCTTCCAAGAAGAAACGGTTTACCTTTTCTGCACCGATGGCGCGAGAACGCTCACCATCAAACATATAGAAGCCGTCATCAGCCAGATAGAAGACACTGTGACCAACATTACAAACGCTGCCAGCAACCTTACAACCACGCACCGTTTCCACCTTATCGAACTGGAATATCAGTGGCGCACCGATGTAGCTACCGCGTACAATGCCCTTCTCCATAAGAATAGTGGCATATTCACCGCCGACAAGTCCAGTCACATCACCCATATCTTGGATGTCTTGGAAGTCAGCTTGGGTTGTAGGAGACACAGCCCAGCTTGTGTAATCACCCAGCGCAGACCAGCGTACACGATAGGGCTTGTTGCCGTCTGTTGAGTCATGCGTAAAGCCGGTCATTACAAAGTCACGCACAACAGCAAGATACTTGGCCTTTGGCGCATCAGCAGAAAGGTCAGCAAATAACCCAGCGCCAGCAGCAGTAGCTGTTTGAATGGGGTCGGCAAAGTTTGTGCTAATCACAGCTTCGCCAAACTGAACAAAGCGAGGGCGGTCTTCTGCGCCAGTGCTGTAATTTCCAGACTTGCTAACATTATCAAGCGAACCATCAGTCGTATCAAACTTGTAAATCTTTGTGCGATCAGCAGCATACAGACCAACATTGCCATCATCATCAGCAGCAGCAAACATACCGACAATCACCTCATCAGCGACGCCACTAATAGGAGAAATGCTTTGCATACTCTCATAGCCAGCAGCCGCAGGAATGACGTTGTTGGCTACTGTAACACCCGCATTACCAAAATCTGATTGGTCAGGTAAAAATTCCCCAAAGCTAATCATTGCGAACTCCAGCTTTCATTTCCAGCAGACACGTTTGTCCAAGTCTCAGAACCGGCAGTAATCGGTGTCCAGCTTTCACCTCCGGCAGGCACCTCAGTCCAGCTTTCACCTTCATCTGCTACCTCAGACCATACCTCACCTTCCGGCGCAATAATACCCCACAATTCGCCTAGTTTTTCAGCCTCTACGGCTACTGTGGCGATGGGCTGCGGGTTAGCAGTCCCTAATACCTCAAAGTTAGCGGTAACATCTGGGATGGTGGCAAAGGCTTGCAGGCTGGCTGTAGCGGTTGCAAGTAGGCCACCTTCTGCATTGACTGACGCAGAAGTAGATGCAGAGCTATCACCAACCCGCACACGGATCCCAGCAGAACTAACACTTGCAGAAGAAGAGATAGAGGACGCGCCAAGCTGGATGCGAATACCGTCAGCAGATACGGAGACATTTGCAGACAGTGAAGATGCACCAATGACAACCCTAATAGCTTCTGCTGTTGCTGTAGCAGTCGCAGATGGTTGAGCGGCACCAACAACAATACGCACACCCTCTGCTGACATTGTAGACGGCCCAGCAAGTGCAGACGCACCAAACTGGATACGAATACCATCAGCAGCAACAGTGCTGGTAACATTTATGTTACTCGCGCCAAGCCGTATGCGTACGCCTTCAGAAGTTACGGTAGATGCTGTAGATGCTGCGGCAGCACCCTCAAAAATACCAAAGCCAACAGCGGCTACAGATGCAGATGTGGATGGGGTGGATTCACCCTCACGCAGAGCGGCAGTCAGCCAGATAGAACTATCTAGCGAATAGGGGAGACTGTCTAAGTCGCCCCAGTTATCTAACTGCTCAAGTGTTGGCCCTACGATGTCAGCCATGACTAGGCCGCCGTAATGTCAACGCCTGAAGCTGCTACCTTAAAGATGTCACCATCATTGATTGTCTTAGAAGCCGTCAATGCTGCGTGGAACAGCAGGTTGCCAGAGGACGAAGCATCGTAAATACCGATGTGCGTAATCGTACCCCAGTTACCGCCAGAGGCAGCAGGGAACTCAACAGCACCGCTATTAGAGGCAGTGCCGGATGACGACGCACCAAACGCCATAGCCTGACGCGCGTAGCCGTTGCCGCTTACTTCAGCGCCGGTGCCAGCATCAGTCGGGTCAGCAGTGTGCAGCCCAATATAAACAGCGGCAGGAGCAGAGGTGCTGCTTGTGCCTAAGAAGTGGTCAAGGAAGGCATCTTCCAAGTAATCGCTCATTGCGCTCATGTCTATTCTCCGTAATCAGATTTCATTTGAAGAGCAGAGCCAGCAAACTGACCCTCAGCTTCTTCACGTTTAATCTCTGTAATTGCGCGTGTAAACAACTGCTCATACAAAGCAGTTTTCTGGTCATCCATCAAATATACACCAGCAGCGCCCAAAGAGCCATATAGATATGCGTCAGGATGACGAGTTAAGATTGTATTGCTAGTGTTACTGTCAGACAGCCCATCAACACCCTCACCGTAAATAAGCTCTGCCGTGTAGGCGCTATCAGGTGTAGGTGCAAACTTAATTTCGCTACCAAAGATTGTGTAGGCGCGAGGCTTGCCTGTTGCATTAGATGTGTAGTGGCTGTCAAGCGCCATAGGTGTGTAATACTCAAGCACCTCAGTCGGTGTTGTGTTTAGCTTGACGGAGCGAATGGAACGCATATCAGTCGGCAGAGAAACAAATGCGTCACCGGCAGAAAGGGTTGCATTGGCTCGTTTTGTTTGGGAGCGTGTACCAAGTTCGCGGCTCATACGCGCCTCTGCAAGAGAGATAAACTCAGGGATACGGTCAGTCAAATCATCACGAGCTAAGAAGTTCGCAATCGCCGTTTTAAGTTCTGCGTAAGTTCCGATTGCCATTATACTCTACCGCCACTTGTTCTAAAGAACCTGTTGTCATAGTCATTGAGCCATTTCTTCCAGCCTTTAGGGTTGTCTTTGGGCTGTCCTAGCTCTTGAATTAGCTGATGATACAATGCTGTGGGTATTTCCGCAACCTTCTGTTGGTGCCGTTGCGTATTTCCTTGCAGGCTGCCGGATCGGTATCCATTGCGTTCATCGCGGTTATTAGCAAGAAGAGCGTCAACATTCTGACTGCTCTCAAAAATCATTTTACCGTCTTCATCAAAATGCGCCCACGTTTCTTTCCCCGTGACCGCATCTTTTTGTAAAAGTCTCTTCTTCATCTTTCTCCCCTAAAGTGAACGGGGGTAGCCGAAGCTACCCCCTCAACACTTACAACTTAGTTCAAGTCGTAAACAGCCGCATGGGCTTTCGGCGCTGAAACTTTCAGCGTGAACTCTGTGATAATTTGGAATTTCTCAGAGTCACCCGTCTTCGCCATTTCCTGAACGGTAAAGTTACGGTTCGGCAATGTGCAGATTGAAGCGTAGTCACTGTCGAGCAGGTACACGCGGTCATCTTGAGCAAAGCGGTCGATTACAACGTCAAGCTGACCAAAGTCTGACAGATACAGCGAAACCGATCCAACGATAGCTGCTTCACGAGGAGCAGTATAGTTGATTTGGTTGGTTGCAACTGAACCGCTGTTTAAGTCGCTGAAAGCGGCTTTCTTAGACGGAGAAACAACCAGCATGTTCGGCTGACCACCATCGGTGTAAGCAGCTTGCATGGCAGTATCGATTTGAGCCAAAGTCAGGTCACGGTTCGTACCAGCCATATCAGGAACATCCGTGCCGTTACCAGTAGCAGCAGAAGTGCCAGAGGCATCGTCTACGTTGGTAATCCAGCTTGACAAAGTACCAGCTTTACGCGGGTCAGAACCAGAACGTGCAGTATCAGAGTGCAGATACTTTTCGATGTCACGACGAAGCTCAAGACCTTTCAAAACTTTTTGATAGGCAACTTCCTTGTCGCGGCCTGCTTTATCAACAGCGTCCAGCGTACCAGAAACTTGTGCATCTTTTTGCGAAATTTGCATGTAGTTGCCCAAGCGAGTGGTTTCAGTCGGCGTTGCATAAGTAGCGTCAGCGCCTTCGTTTTGGTGGTTGGTTGCTACAGCAGCAGCCAGTTCTTGTACTTGCCATTCGACAAATACGCCATTTCCTGTCTCTTTTTTCAGAGCAGAAAAGATGGGGGTTTCATCAGGGTCGATGCGAGTGATTACGTCACTCAGGTCTTCCCGTTCGCCAACAGCATTGGCAGTAGTAAATTGAGCCATTTTAAGACCTCATTCTCTCTAATATTAAGTCCACAGCAGCATCTTTGCTGCCAGTTTTATTTAGGCGTTCAAGTGCCTGTTTGTCACGATTAGCTCTGACTTGCTTCTTGGACTTTGGAGTACCAGACTTAACTGCTTTCGGTGCTTTGCGAACCTTCTTCTGAGCGGCAGGCTTCTTAGCCATAAGCTCATCATATAGGTGTGCTTTGCGTAAGACTTCGATTGCACGAGAGTCACTAGCCGTCGCCAGTTCTTCTTCACTGTAACCGATGCGCTGTGCATAAGAGATAACATTTTGTTTCTCCCGCATAGCCACTTCGTCATCACGCCATTCAGGAATACGTTCAAGCAACTGTTTTTGCTGCTCTGCAAGATACTCTTGATGCTGATGCGCCATTTGCTCTTGCTGCTCTCGATCTATCCTTGAACGCTCTGCCTGTACCTTTGCCACATTTTCTTTGCGGTCACGGAAAGCGTCGCGTTGCTTGGCCCATTCGAGAGGGTCTTCCTGATAGAGCTTATCCCAATATTCTTTGGGTTGCTCTGGCACTGAGTTAAGCTGGGCTTCAATAGCTTCCAAAGCTCGCCCATACTTCTCGCGTTGCTGCGCTAGAGCTGCCGATTCTGCCTCAGAAGTCTTGCGAAGTTCTGCGGCCTCTTGCATACGCTTTTGCGCGGCTTGTTCTAGCTGATATGATTTGACAAGCTCCTCAGAGGTTACTTGTATCTCCTCACCATCAACTTTTACGGTATGAAGTTCTTCCTCAACGTACTCTACGTCTTCGGGGTCAACGTCATACTCTTCATCTTCAAATTCCTCTTCCGGTTCAGATAGCTCTTCAGCGTCATCGCCTTCCAGTTCCTCTTCAGATGTGGCCTCAACTTCTTCAGCATCTTCAAGAATCTCTTCTTGCTCTACTGCTTCTGTTTCGGCTACAGGCTCCTGAATATCGCCGCTTGCCTCTTCAGGGGCGTTGGTATTCAAGAGAAGGTCAACAGCTTGACCTTTGTTTAGAGACTCACCGGATCCTAACAGGGTACTGGGTTCATCGCTCATTTCTAATCTCCTCTACGGATTCCTTTGGAGGTTTAGCTCCAGTTTCGCTAAGTCACCGGTCTCGATGACTTCTGACAAATGGCCTTGCACCACCATTAGTGCTTGGTACATTTGAAAGAGCGTTTCTCGTTCATCTTGCGATGACGAGGGATCTTTCCAAGCGTTCATGTACTTCTCCTCAAGTACGTCAAACGCCTCTACGATCAGAGGGTCGCGCATCAATGCTTTGGCGCGTTCACCCCTGTTTTGTTCTTCCCTTCGCTTCCCTTCATTCATAAGCAGTCTCCTCTACATTGCAAAATAGCAACACAATGCTTTTTAGGCAAGGGCTTATGCAAACGTCATATTCCAGTGGTCTTCTGTCATGTAAAGTTTTGCGTCTTTTGCAAACTTTGATGTTTTTGAGGCTTTTTGCTGCATCGGCGGTGGCCCTGAATAATAGCCGTATTGGGTTTGGCTTGCATACTGTTGATACTGATTATATAGCTCTTCGTCTTTGTCAAATTTAGGGTCATATGGATAATACCCAAATTGTTCTTTTTGGCGCTCTGCCGTAACGTCACGTTTCATATAGTGGGTCGGAACCATCTTCCTACTTTTTTCCTTGCCAGTCTTTCCATCATATATTACCTGCTCGCCCTGACCTGCAAATTTACCAATACCGTTAGCAGACTCGAATCCTACAGCAACAACAGTCTTATCCAAATATCTTCCGTCATCTGTTTTTTCACCAAGCTCAAAAGACTCAAAAATATCACCGCCGTAAGTTATCGACCTCTTGTATGTATCTTTGCTTTGCTTAGTCCCATGCGAGTTAATAAATCTTTCCGCTGCGCTTGTTGATGTGAACGGAACAACTGAGCCGCCCATTTCAGAGGCTTGCGCGTTTTGTGCGTAGTCAAACTGAGACTCTACAAACTTATTAAATGCCTCAGTGCTTTCCAAGTATTTACTTGGAGTTGCTTCTGTTGGAGTGATTGCACCAGCCTTCAAAAGCTCATAGACAACTTTTTGAGGCCCATTCGAGCGATTTGCTTTTGTATTGTAATATGGGTTCGAGGAAACATTGCCAACGCCGCTGCCCAAGACCTCATTCACTTTTGCATTGTCTATGCTAAAGCCGTAAGAGTTTTTCATTCTGTTTAGGGTTTTTGCTGCGGATTTAGAGGCGGCTTCACCCCACGCTGAAGATGCACCATCACCACCACCGTAATTGCCAGAGGTAAATGAATTTCCATCATACGATACTTTGCCGTAGGAATTTGGATACTCACCAGCCGCGCCGCCTTGCAGTAGACCGCTAATAACCTTAACGCCCTGACCAAGCGCGGCAATGGTAGCCACAGGTGACAAGAATCCAGCAACAGAAGATGCAACGTCAAATGTTGCCTGAGAGCCAGTCAAAGCACCAATGGACTGAGCAGCCTTTGCTACAGCAAGAGCGTCTGCTGGGCTTTCGATGCCGTCCTCAAGCACATCTATACCTGAGAGAATAGAACCAAACTCACCAGCCAAATCACCACCAGAAAGCAAATCTTTCCCAGCGTAAGTATTGGTAAGATAGTCAACGGCCTCATACGCCTGTGCTAGGTTTGCAGCGTCTGGGTCTTCAATAGCGTCAGATATAGCAGCGCCTGCGGCGGTGGTCGTTACAAACGTCTCGGTTGGGCCAGCAATAATGTCGCTTTCAACCCCACCCTCTTTACCAGCAATGTTGATTTGCTCAATAGCCTCGCCAGCAGCTTTTACACTTGGGTCTTCGACTAAGTTAATAATCTCGCCAACAGCTTGGGTGCTTTCCTCAACTACGTCTGGTATTTCTGGCAGGCTAATGTCAGGCAAACTAAAGTCAGGGATTATTTTATCCAAAAATCCTTCACTCACCTCTGGGGGCTGTATGTCAAAGGATTTAATCGCTTCTTCAGCAACTTTAAGGGGGATTTTTGCTATATCTTCTACAGGGTCAAGAGCAATTTTTGCGACATCTTCTACAGGGTCAAGAACAATTTTTGCGACTTCTTCTGTTGGGTCTATAATTTGTTGCTGAAGAGATTTTTCAAGTTCTTCAAGGCTTACACCTGCTTCTGGGAATGACAGGTCAAGCTCTGGCAAGCCTATAGACGGCACATCAATCTCTGGTTCACCCAAGTCAATTTCTGGAAGATCAACTTCGGGCTTCTCTATACGCGGGAACGCTTCGTACAATGCCTGTGCCGCCGCAGCCGCACCTGCTACATCAAACACACCTTCCTCTGGGGCTTCATCTCCAATAGTTTGCGTGGGCATATAAATGCCAGAGCGATACATACCGCCGAACATAGTCGGGTCTAGCGCAATGCTCTCCTGAAAGGCTCTCTCAAGGTCAGCATACTCATCAACATATTGCTGCGGCATCAGTGGCTGAATTGTGTCAACTTCTGGGGCTTGACCAAATACACCTTGACTAGGCGCAAACAGTGTAGGGCTAATCTGCTCAAAGTCTTTCATAAACTCTGGCAGGTTTTCGGGGCTGTAAGTTATGTTTTGTGGGCGGTCAATATATGTAATCTGACTGCCTAAAATATCACCCAAAGGCATAGTGGGGGCATCAACCAGAGATGGCATACCGACTGTAGTTGGCGCACCCATAAACTCTATTTGGGGCATGGCAGGAGGTGCAGATACGCCAGTGGGTGCAGATACATTTAGCATGTCCTGCAAGTCCTCAAATGACAGCATCTCTGGCAGAGCCATAGTTAGACCCTCGGCAGATTAACAGATGTCTCAATATCTGAGCGCAGCTTCTCCAAACGCAACTGACGCTCAAACTCCAACTCTTGACGGCGCAAGTCTAACTCAGCAGCCATCTTCTCACGCTCAAACTGCAACTCAAGTTGCATCTTCTCGCGCTTGAGGGCTAAGTCTTGTTCGGCCTTAGCCATCTCCATTTGCATTTCCGGATTCGGGCCTTGCTGTTGCGGTGGAGGCGGTGGAGCATTACGCGGGTCTTGGAAGAACTCGCTGGCATCTTTGAAGCCAGAAAGCTCTGCAATCTTAGACAGCGTATTGCGATACTGGATGGGCGTAACAATCGGATTGTTTGGCCCCATTGTCGCCATGATTCCTTCTTGCTTGGCAGCAATCTGGAACAGGGTAGCAAGCTGTTGCTCACGCTGACCGGTGCCAAGACCTACGTTAATCTGCACGTCGTACATATTGTCCCACTGACGCGGATCCATTGTCACGAACTGATTACGCAGGCGAATGATTTTCTCTTTGTTTTGATACTTCGTAACCAAGTGCAGGATGCCACGGAACAAGGCTCGCACACCTGTCTCAGCAAACACACGGGCAATCATCTCAATCTTGCCTTGCGAAGCAGCTTGCATCGCAGCCACAGCAGTGGCGGTAGTGGACTGCAATGAGTCCGCATCCAAGCCCATTGACTGTTTGCTAATGCCGGTTCGCTGCTCCTTAACGCTGTCCATGTAGTTCAGCGCGGGGAAGACAGACGATGAAACATCTGGAACTTGCAGGGGTTGCACGGCACCGGCGGTGCGTGTGCGGATGATACCTGCCGGACGGTTGGTCAGCAGGTCATCGAGGTTTACCTGACCCTCAACCGCCACGACGCGAGAGTTGTTAGTGTTGTAGATGTTGTCGAGCAACTGACGCATCAGGGTAGACTTGATAAGCTGCACGTCCATCACAAGCTCTGCAACCGAGCGACCAATCGCACGGTGCGGCATCAGGATGGGAGAAAGAATGGCAAATGGAAGCTGATCACACTCTTCATTTTCAAGAATGTGGTAGCCATTGCCTACTGTAAGAACGCGACGGAACTCAGCCACCCCGTCACCATCATAGTCAGAACGAATATAACATTCCGTAACGAGAACATCTCGCATAGTCGGGTCAAGGCTGTCGTAAGGAGCGCCGCCTTCGAGGTCTTCAAATCGGCTGGTACGTTCTTCTGATGTTTCGACATCTGACACCCCTGCATATTTCTCAATCTCGTCTCGGCTGTGACCCATCTGCACAAGGTCGCTGACAGACATTGACGAGCGATGCGCTACAAAGTCTGCATCCTCAAGAGACTTGGCGCGGCTCGTAATCAAAAACTCTTCCGGCGGCACATTCTCAATGCAGACCTTGCCGTCTGTCTTGGTGCGCCTGACCTTGATGTCATAGAGAACCGGAGCCGGAATCATCATCCCGTCGGGGGTAATCATGTCCCCACCGAGAGTACGCTCGTCTTGCTCGACAATCTCAACCTCTGGGTCGGCAAGGATGATGGTCAGTTCTTCATCATTGAGGTCGGCATATTCTTCTGTCTCAATATCTGTCTTCTCATCCCAGTAAAACTTCACAACACCAGTCTTCAGGATAAGCGCATCCTTAAACCAGTTGTGCATGATTTCAAAGCCACGGTTATCATTATTGATAACCCAGTTGCAGTAATCACTGGCTTGTTCAGCTACAGCTATATCCTCCGGCCCGTGAGGTGCGAAACGCACATACTCTTCAGACTGCGTAAAGATACGCATCAAGGACGGCATGACGTGTTCAATCGTGTCGGATACTTCAGTGCTTACAACCTGAGACCGGTCTGGCTGTTCATTTCCAAACGGTTCGCCCAAGTAATAGTCCATCGCGTCGATACGGTCTTGCGAGTACTCCGTATCGTAGTGACCTAGCGCTTGTTCAATCTCATTGCGAACAATGCCCTGAAACTCAATGTCGTCCATTT
>Ga0208791_1000641_pt1 | contig 14674 bp, 22 predicted proteins | sample 11_taG_FD_184084 | JGI IMG/M metagenome (GOLD analysis project Ga0208791, IMG submission 184084) | Marine viral communities from the Subarctic Pacific Ocean - 11_ETSP_OMZ_AT15265 metaG (SPAdes) (version 2) | ecosystem: Environmental > Aquatic > Marine > Oceanic | place: Pacific Ocean | collected...
CTAGTGCAATAGCACCTCAGTTTGGTAGTGGTAGTAGTTCAGATTTATGTACGATTAGTTCTAGTGGTTCAGTACAAACACAGATACTTGGACTCTCAGTAGGTACAACGTATACAGAAGAGAACTGTTTAAGACTTAAAAAAGCACAGAAACTATATAACTTTGGTATGAAGGTAGCAGCAGTTTCAGTCCTCTGCCAAGACCCTGATATTTGGGATGGGATGATGCAAGCTGGGACTCCGTGCCCCATAGACGGGCTCATAGGACAGCAAGCAAAGGATGCTTGGGCTGTGCACACAGATTCAATACCAATGCCGGAGGAGGAAGATGAAATTACTGCACAAGAAAAACGTGATAAGGCTCTTAGCATTATGGGCACTGTTGCAGCAGCCTTCATATTCTTCTAGTTATATCTTTGGATATACAGGCAATGCTGCTTTAGATAGCCTGTCTTGGACAATGACTACTCCAATATTAGGAGTTAGTGTTGAAGAAGGACTAGACATAAGCGGAGTAATATATAATTACACAGCTGTTAAAGAAGTAGAAGATGACTTTACAGTTACAATACAAAATGAAAATGTAGATGGTGGTTACATATTTCAAGAAACAGATGATTGGTCAGGTAAACACGGTATGCGAATACAGAAAGTCATACCCCTACCTTATACACCTATAGAAGAATTTGGTGATGGAAGTATAGCTACAACTGGAACAGGTAGCGTAGAAGATGCAAGTGTTCTTTATATGTACAGGTTTGATGGTTGTCGTAATCCACAGAACGACAAAAGCTGTCCGGGTTATGTAGAGCCAATGCCTGTAATACCTAAGATAGAAATATATGACGCACTAGATGATGACGCAGTTATAGATGCTACTGAAAAAACTGATAGTGATTTATATGAGAAAGAAGAAGAGGAAGAAAGAAAAGAAGAAGATGAAGAGGAAGATGAGAACCGTTTAGAACTAGCAATGGCTGCATCCGAAAATGCTTTAACTATAGCTAACTCAGTATCTCAATCAGTTCTTTTACAAACAATAAATAACGCTACTAATGTAAACACTTATTATGCAGCGAAAGTTCCCGGAGGAATATACAGGGAATCTATTTCATTGGACGGAGGAGAGGTGGTTGATAATAGAAAAGCATTAAGAAGTTTAGCTCAAGACAACTTACATAATCAAATGATAGAGGAACAATACAAATGAAAAAATTATTAATAACATCTTTGGTACTTGCCTTAGCCGGTTGTTCATTACTTATGCCTAAAAAAGTAGAAGCTAACACAAATATTAATGGCACAGTAGAATCAAGATGTACAGTCAATACTGATACAGTTGGTTACTACGGAAACCCCAACGCATATACACTAACTACATTACCTGCTAGTGCTGGTCAAGTTCCTATTGTGCGTATTGATTCGTCACTAGCCAATGCTTACAAAGCTCAAATAAGTTACCCTACATCTTTTAGTTCAAGTCCAAGTTTAAGTGACACCGTTGTATGGACAGGAGCAGTAGCAGTAGCACAGACATCATCTACAGATATGAGTGGTTATCAAGCAGCAAGTACAACAGCAGATGGTGGTGCAATGCGAATTTATCCTCTTACTATAGCAGGAACAACTTGGTTTAGTGTTTCTTCACAAGCTACCTATGGTGGTGGACAGCAAAAAGCATTCCCGGGTGGTTCATATACAGCAGTAGTAGTAGCTGAATGTGTCGCTCAGTAATACTGTGCTTACTACTATGTGGTAATGTAGTAGCACATGAAATGACACCCACTTACCCTAAGTGGCAAATGTCAGAAATAGAAGGAATAAAGAAAACCACAATGGAAATGTTTAATAAAAGAGCAGATGTCCAGTGGTATCAGATAGGAATATTTGATAAAGAGTGGGAATCCATTCCTTTTGTAACTAGGTATAAAATATTAAATATAGATTACTTGAGTCATGTAAAGTTTGATGTTTATATAAACGAATCAAACTCAAAGAAAGCTGAATACATTTGCTCAACATCTAAGCTTAGAGGAAATAATAGTAGTAAACCTATTGTAGAATCTAAGATATGTTCGAGGTTTAAGTGAGTTGGTTACGGTATGTTTTATTGTTGTTATGTACACAAGCTATAGCAGACAGTACCTCAATAAACTTTTCTTTACCTAGTGCAAATATAAATAGCGGTACAGACAGCATAAGAGCTGGTGAATTAGATTGTAAAAATAGTATTGGTGGTTCAACAAACTTTGAACTTGGAATGACAGGAGTAATTAACAACGCAGTTACTCCGCTTATAGGCAAAGAAGGTAAAGACCCACAAAGTAAAGACATTGGAGTATACGCTAGAATTATTATTCCTTTAGATGGACCCAGTGAAAGAATTAACTGTAATACATTGTATCAGTTAGAGTTACAAAGAAGAAGATTAGAAGTAGAAAGACTAAGACAAGAAATAGAATATTTAAAACAGATGCAAAACAATAATGACTTTGACAACTGATGGCAGACCTAGAAGAATTAGTAAGCAAAGGCGAAGGCATAAAAGATAAAAAGCTCAAGCTGTTTGGTCTGCGTGTAAGTGGTACAAGTATAGTCGCAGCATTTGCGTTTATTTCAACGATTGTTGGTACCCTGTACGGTGGGTTCCTTATGTATCAGAAAGTCGAAGGAATCGCAAATTTGGACCTTGGAGCTATAGAGTCACAAATGAAAAAGACTTCTTCTGATGTATTAAGAATTGAAGAGCATGCTAACGCTATAAAAATAGAACTAAAAAAAGACATGACTGATTTAAGAAATAGTCAATGGAATTTAGAATCAAAGGTAGACGGTAAGCTACAGTCAGTTGACACTAAACTTACTAATTATGATGACAAACTAGACAGGTTTGAAATCAAAGTAGATAAAACAAAACAAGACTTAAACAAAAGAATACAAGAGTCTTTAGATAACCCACTAGCAAACTAGGAGCAGATTATGATGAAGAAGAAAAAAGGTAAAGGTAAAGGCGGTAAAGGAAGAAAAGGTTACTAATATGAAAGGTGTAAAACATTATAAAAAAGACGGTAGTGTTCATAAAGGTGGTATGCACAAAATGAAAGATGGTACTTTACATTCTGGAAAAACACATACTGCTTCCAGTACAAAATTGTTTCATTATGGCGAGCTTAGTAAAAAAGCAAAAGCTAAAGCTAAAACATCTTGGAGTAGATAATGTCGGTAACATACAGAGGTGAAACTTTTGCAGGGTATAACAAGCCTAAGCGTTCATCTAAAGGTAAGAAATCTCATGTAGTTCTTATCAAAGATAACGGTAAAGACCGTATGATTAGGTTTGGTGAAAAAGGAGCTTCTACCGCAGGTAAACCTAAAGCTGGTGAGTCTGCTGCAATGAAAGCTAAACGTAAATCATTTAAAGCTAGGCACGCTAAGAACATAGCTAAAGGTAAAACCAGTGCAGCATACTGGGCAAACAAGGTGAAATGGTAATGGCAAAACGAGGACTGTACGCAAACATTAATGCTAGGAAAAAAGCTGGCACAAGTAGAAGTAAAAAGAAATCTACTATCAGCAAGAAAGCCTATGCTAATATGAAGAAAGGATTTAAAAAGAAATGAGTGATGAGCTTAGTAGAATGCAATTACAATTAGACAAACACTCTGGACAAATAGCAAAGCTGTTTAGCAAGATTGATGACACTAATTTATGTATACAAAAAATTAACACTTCACTACTTCAAATTAAGTGGGGTGTGTTTGGTGCATTTGCTTGGTACATTATAGGACAAGTAGGGATTATAGAGGCAATGAGGTTAGCAATATGATAGCATTATTAACAAACGTAGCACCAATAGCTTTAGGTTTTGTAGCTAAGTTGTTTGCTTTAAAGAGTCAAGCAGCAGCAGAAAATCAAAAGTTAATGATACAGAATTTGCAAGCACGCAATGATTCTATTAACCAAGCAAGGGACAGAGCAGACAAAGAAAGTCCTATGGCTGCCCTTAATAGACGAGTAATTATATTTGTTATATTAGCACTTATAATATTTACACAAGTAGCTCCAGTATTTTTTAATGTGCCTACAGTAATACCTAATACTATAGAAGGCTTTAATTTTCTTGGTATTCAGTTTACACCAGATGTAGTAGAATACATACAAATACAAGCTGGTTCAGTATTAAAGATGGATGAAATCTTTGGGTGGGCAACAATGATTATAGAATTTTATTTTGGTGCACAATTAGCCAAGGGGAAGTAGATGACATATAGACAAATTATTAATTCAGTGTTACGTAGATTAAGAGAAGATACTATTGCTGGTGACTGGTCAGGAGATTTAATAGATTCTACTACTGCATCAGACTATCAAATATTAATTGGTGACTTTGTTAATGAAGTTAAAAGAGAAGTAGAAGATGCTTGGGACTGGACATCACTAAGACGTGTAGAAACAGTAGCTACTGTAGCTGATACACGTAGCTATAATTTACCTAGTACATCACAACGTACTAGAACATTGTCAGTACAAGAACAAGAACAAGGACAAATGTTACAAGGTGTACCTGATTCATGGATTAGGTCTACACAATATCCTAGTCCTGACAGCTCAGGTGTTCCTTCTTACTTTTCTATTAATGGAACCAGTAGTGGTCTATTAACAGCTCAGATATATCCTAAGCCTAACGGTGTTTATAACATAAATTTTTATTTACTAGACCCACAAGATGATTTAACAAATTCAACAGATGTCTTGACATGTCCAGAGTTTCCTGTTATAATGGGGGTATGGGCACGAGCTATAGCTGAACGTGGTGAAGATGGTGGAACACTATCAGACATGGCACAGATGCAATATCAACAAGCATTGTCAGATGCAATTCAACAAGATGTAGGCAGACACTCAGATGAGGTAATTTGGAATGGCGTCTAAACCAATACAACCTTTAGTATTAGATAACATTGGAATATACGGATTAAATAAACAATCCTCCCCTTCTAGTTTATCACCACAATACTTAACAGCAGCTAACAATGTTATGTTAGATGAAAAAGGACGTGTTACTACTAGACAAGGAATTAAACAAATAACAGATAACATTGGCGAAACACAAGCTAACGCCACTCCTGCTACTAACACACTACAAATTAAATCATTAGGTGAATATAGAAGTGCGACAGGAGCTACTACTTTATTTGCTGGTGCTGGTGCTAATGTATATAAAGTAAATACAGCAAATACTCCTGACACTTTAGACATTCAAACTTTTGCAGGTGGCACAACTAAGACTGACGGTAACTGGCAATTTACAAATTTTAATAATCAATTTTATGGTGTACAAGCAAGTAATAAACCTATTAATTATAGTGGCTCTGCTTGGTTAGATTTAGAAGATGTAGCAAGTTATGCTGCTCCTTCTGGCGTTACTAATTTTACACCTTCTTGTATTCTTGGAGAGTTTGGAAGAATTTGGACAGGAAATATCGGTGAAACTAAAGATGTTGTTTATTATTCAGATTTACTTATTGGACATAAATTTCAAGGAGGTCATTCAGGTTCTCTTGATTTAAGAAATGTATGGGCAGGAGATGAAATAGTTTCAATTAATGGGTTCATGGGTAAGCTAGTTATTTTTGGTAAAAATAATATAGTTATATTTAATGGTCCTTGGTCTGTTGCTTATAATTCTGAAAGTTCAGACTTTGCATTAGATGAAGTTATTGAGGGTGTAGGTTGTGTAGCTAGAGATTCAGTTCAGTTAATTGGTGATGACATTGTATTCCTAAGTTCATCTGGTGTTCGCTCATTAAGTCGTACAATGGTACAAGATAAAATGCCATTACAGGATTTAAGTTTAGCTGTTAAAGACGAAATAAGAGGACACATTGTTACTGCTGATTTAACTAAAGTTAAAGCACAATACGACTTATCTACTGGTTCTTATTTATTATCTTTTGGTGATAGAAATATTGTTTATGTGTTTGATTTTAAAGCAATGACTCCTGATGGTGGTCCAAGAATAACAACTTGGAACTTTGATTCTAAAAGAAATCCTGGAGCTTTTCTATCAACAGACGATACTTTATATGTGGGACTAGGAGCTTTAGATTATGCAGGAAGAGTAGCTACTTATTCAGGTTTTTATGATTTAGAAAAAGAAGATGTTACTGCTAGTTATGGCAATCAATCAGCATGTACAACTGCTGGTCATGTATGGGAATCTAGCACAAGTAAATGTTATAAAGACATTAACAATACTTATCAATCAGATTTTAAAACTACATGGCTAGACTTTGAACAACCGGGAATATCTAAGTTTTTAAAAAGATTTTTAGGTACTTGGTCCGGTGGTAAAAATATGGATGTAACATTAAATTGGTACAGAGATTATAGTGTTTCTCCTGATTCTTCTAACTTTACTTTAGACCCTACAGCTGGAGGCACAGAATTTAAATATGAAGCTCCAAGTGCAAGCGGTACAACTTTGTATGGAAGTGCTAAGTATGCTCCTGCGTTTCATCCTAAAGAATATAAAGTTTCTTTATCAAGAGCAGCTAAGGTTTTAAGATTAGAAGTAATACAAACAGTAAAAGGTTTTAAAGCCTCTTTATTAAATATGAGTATTTGGGCAAAACAAGGGAAAATAAGATGAGTCAATATAATTTAGTAGTACAATGGTCAGGTAAAGATGCTTTAGCTGATAATAATCCGGATAAAGTAGTTAGTGGTGATGACTTTAATACAGAGTTTCTTGCGGTAAAAACTGCGATTAACTCTAAAGCAGATTTAACAGAAAACACACAAATAATTACTGCTGCGACAGCAAGTGCAGGAACTAATACTAATCAGGTAGCAACAACAGCTTTTGTTACAGCTGCTATGACAGCAGCTACAATTAATAATTTAGTTTATCCAGTAGGTTCTGTGTATGTTAATGCAGCAGTCAGCACAAACCCAGCAACACTTCTTGGTGTAGGCACTTGGGAAGCATATGGAGAAGGTAGAGTTCCAGTAGGTAAAGCATCAAGCGGTACATTTGATACGCTTGGTGCAACTGGTGGTTCTGAAACTCAAGCTCTGACGGAAGCTAATTTACCTGCACATAGTCACTCTATGGGTACACAAAACCAAACAAATATTTCAATACACGATAGACAAATAACTTTTTTAGACCCGTTTTGGAGTGGTTTTGGCGGTGGTAGTGCAAGAAGCACAGGCAATACAGGTGATGGAACAGCACACAATAACTTACAACCATATATAGTAGTCTATATGTGGAAACGCACAGCATAGGAGAATAAAATGTCAGCATGGATGCAATTAGGAGCAAGCGTATTAGGAGGAATATTCGCTAATAAGCAAGCAAAGAAAGCACAGCAAGCAGCCAATCAACAGGCTGACTGGGCATATGAACAAAGTAGACCACAAAACTACCAAGGTATGTTTGGAGGTTATAATACTGAAACAGGTGAATATCTTAATGAAGATATGCAAGCTATGATGCAACAGTATATGGACAGGCAACAAGCAATAGCTTCTCAGATAGGAGATTATAGTCCTCAAGAATATGCACAGCAAATGTATGACACAGACTTAGCACTGCTTAATCCTGAACTAGAACAACAAGCTTTAACAATGGAATCAAGACTAGCACAACAAGGCAGGCTTGGCTCAACAGGTGGAGCAGGTGCTTATGGCGGTTTAATGCAAGCACAAAACATGACTAGACTTGGACTCCGTAGACAATCTTATGATAAATCTCAACAACAGTTAGATGCTATGAGGCGTAGACAGAATGAAGATATGATGTCTGCTATTGGCATAGGTAACTTAGCTTCTGGCTATGGCGGTATGTCATTAAACTTTGCTAATCAAAGAGCACAGAATGCTTGGAACGCAGCTAACATGAGGTCAGGTGCAGCTCTTGGAAGAGCAGGAGCCACTGCTGGCATGATTGGTAGTGCTTTACAAGGGTTTAATAGTCAAGAAGGTATGAGCTTTGAAGGACTAGGTGGATTGTTTAGAACTCCTAAACCAGCTTTAAATCCTTCAGGTCTTTATCAATATAGACCAAATCAATATTCAGGATTATAATTATGGCACAACAAGGATTATTTGGAAACCAATATCAACAAGCAATTGTTGATGAACAGAACTTAAGAAGGCAATCAGCTCAGACTGGTGGACTTACTGGATGGGCAGCAATTACTAATGCCATGTCTGGTATAGGTAGTGAAATAGGATATCAAGGTGGACAAATGCTTGGAGGTCAAACGCCTGCTCAAATACAACAAGCTAATTTTCAAGCTGTTATAAACAGTGTTCCTGATTTTGACCCTATGAATCCTGAAAGCTTACAAAAAATGTCCTCAGCTATGTGGAAGGGTGGTTTTTATAATGAAGGAATGAACTTATTAAACACAAGTCAATCTATGCTTAAAGACAATGCTCTTATAGATTTATATGCAGCACAAGCAGAAGATGAAAGACGTGTTAAAGCTGGTCCTGATACTAGAACAAATAGTAAAAAACTGTATGATGAGCAGGTTGCTGAAGGAACTGTTACATCAACTTTTAAAGCTTGGCTTGATACTCAAGACTTAACTAATGATGAAAAACTATTTGAAGCTGCAGTAGCTGACGGTTCTTGGAATTTAGACCAAGGTGGTATTAAAGACTTTGTAGACAGAAATGTTAAAGAAGATGTAGTTGAAGAAAAAGAATGGAAATTTAGTGATGTTCCTTCTCAACTTAGAACTGACATTGAAACACAAGTTAAGAAAATTTGGGACTATGGACCTACAACTATAGGTGGAATAGATACAGACTATAAATGGCAAGATATGGTTACTCAAGTTTATTTTATTTCTAAAAACTTAGGAATAACTCCTTATGATTTATTAAATAATCCTATTACAGTTGATGGAACAGAAAGAAGAGTAACGGATACTGATATAATGAAAAATTGGAGAACAGTTTTTAACGTATCTTCTTCAATTGCAGGTACTGGCGACCCTGAAGGTGGTTTTGAAGAAGAATTAACAAAGTAATCTATGGCAGTAGCACAAAATCGTTTTGGAATAAAAGGAACTGTAGACCCAAGAAATACAAATGAAAATGTGTTTCCTGCAGGAGCAGAATCTTTTAATCGTTTTGGTATTAAAGATACTAGAAACGCTAATGAACAAATCTTCACTGTACAAGATACTTCACCTATGGAAGTAGAAGAACTTCCTATGGAAGAAGAACAAGCTACAGAACTTTCTTGGACTGCTCCTGTTATTCCTTTAAAAGAAGGTAAGCAAGGATTTGCTCCTATTGAACTAGCTGACCAAGGTGTCGTTGCAGATGAAAATGCTAAGTTTGATTATCAAGGTTATTTAAAAGCTGAAGATGAAAAGCTTTGGGCAAACTATACTAAGCTATATAAACAATTTAGAGAAGAAGAAAAAGATAAAGGTAAAGTAAAATCTTTAAACAGGTCTATGCAAAACCTCCTGTCTAAACAAGAAACTAACCTTGATACTTGGGCGTGTACTTTAAATAAACAATGCGGTGAAAACTCTGTTGACCTTTTAAATAACCTATCAGAAGAGTGGACTATTTCTGATTTAAGAAACAATAAAGTTCTTATAGCTTCCATACAAAAAACAAATGGAGCTATAGGTGCAGATGGTAAAGTAAAAACAAAAGACCAGTTACTTAGTGAGTGGGCAGCAGACCAACAATACTTAGAATATAACTTTGGTGCTAAAGCATTACAGGCTAGTAAGTATTGGCGTGGCATGACTGATGAGCAGAAAGACAATGCTGCTATACAATGGATTTCATTTCAAAAAGTAAAAGGTAGGCAAGAAGAAGGTGGACTTAACAACGCTGAGAGTTGGAAGAACATTGGACTTGCTATTGCTAGTGACCCTACTAACTATGTAGGTTTTGGTCTAGTTAAGAATATATTTAAAGCAGGCACTAGAGCTGCAGGTGTGAAGATAGGACAGAAACCTGTTAAAGCAGGACTATCAAAATACTTACAGAATAGAGCTAAGACTAAAGGTGCTTTGATTGGTGCAGGTATTGGCTTTACTTTTGAAGGTGTTGATGAAGCTTCTGGACAGCAGATACTTAAACAAGCAGGTGTAAGAGATAGCTATGACTGGTCACAGATACTAGCAAGAAGCAGTATTGGTGCAGGTTTTGGTGCTACCCTTGGCTTTGGTTTGTCCGGTGGTGGTGAGTTACTTACAGATGTAGCTAACAGATACATTATAAGAAATCGTTTATCTAATCAAGAGTTTTTAGATGAGATAGCTACTACTGTTACAGATGAAAAGTCTTTAAGAAAGTGGTTAAAAAACATAGGATGGAATAAATCTGATGTACAAGCAGAAGTTAAAAAACTAAGAGAAGCTGAAGAAGCAGGATATGTAGTTCCTAGTACACCTAAAAATACAGAAGCAGATATTATAGGTAAACAATCAAAGACTAGGTTTCAAGTAGCTGATGAGATTACTTATGGAGCAAAAGAAGAAGCTGCACTAAGAGCGTTGGCTAATGAAAGAATTATACCTAACGCAGAAATTAAGAACTCTAGGCAGATAGATAGAAACGAACAAATAAGAAAAGCAAAAGAAGATGTAGAAGCACTTAACGAATATCAAAGAGTTGTAATGGTTCAAGCTAATGATGTAGCAGGACAGCAACCTTTTAGTAGATGGGGTTACAATGTATTTGATAAGCTAAGTAGAATGTTTAACGATAAAGTTACTCGTGCAGTATATGGCAATGATGCACTTTTAACTAACTCAGGTGCAAGAGGATTGGCTGATGCTTTACGTGGTGCTAATGTTACTATTGATATAAACGTAGCTAGGTTTAGTGACGACATTAATAACTTTATTAATAAAAACGCAAAAGAGTTAGGAGATATTAATAAGCTTATTGATAAGAATACCAGACCTTCTTCTATAAACAAAGCACAAAAAGATTTCTTAAAGCTAGTAAATGACAGGAAAGTTAGAGTATTAAATGATGCTTATAAAGCTAGGGTTATAACTAAAGAACAACTAGCTAAGTATAAAGCTGATGAGTCATACATACCTCGTGTATGGAACACAGCTAACTTAATGACTAAAGAAGGTTCGGAAGCTTTTTCTACATTTCTAAGCAACGCTTTAAAAAAGAAAGAACCCGGAATTAAAAAACTTATTGACAGCATTACAGGAAATAAAAAACTTTCTGATGAGGTAATTAATTCTAATGCTAGTCCTGAGTCAGTTAGAAACATGTTTCAGTTAAAGTCTATCGAAGGTACTGACATGAAACGCTCTACTCATTTAGAGAACGAAAGAAAGTTTAAGTTGCCTGAAAGATTAGAAAGAGAACTAGACCCGTTTATGGCTGACCCTGCTGACAGGTGGACTAAATTCTTTGCTGATACTATAAGAAGAAATGAGTATGCAAAAAGATTTGGCTCTAATGATGAAAAGTTTAGAAAGTTTATTAAAGACCTAAAAAATCAAAAGACAGAAAAAGCTAACAGACAAGCTAAGGATATAGAAGAGGTATACTATACACAAATTGGTGATGCTAGTAGGTCTGCTACTATTAGAGCAGCAATGGAAAACCCTAAAGTTGCTAGAGCAGTAGCTAAGATTAATGCTATACAAAACCATAAGCTAGGATTAGCTGCTATACCTAACGCTACTCAGTCTTTTGTTAACGGTACTGTGTTGTTAGGTAAGTCAGGAAGTATGTTAACTGCTCCATTCAGAGCTATCTCTGCTATTGCTAGAGCAATCATTAGAACCAAGAGGGACCAACAAGTTTTTTATAATGTAGGTGTATTAGGTGAAATGGACTTAGCTCGTATTGCTACAGAAAATGCTCCTAGTGCTAGGATTATTGATAAACAATTTAAAGGTCCTCTTAAATTTTTAAATGAACCTACTGAGTTTTTAAGAGGTACTGGGTTTATGAGTGTTGAGAGAATGAACAGAAGAGCTGCAGGTATGATGGGTTACGGTCATGTTAATTCTTTACATAATAAATTAATGAAGCTAGTATCAGAGGGCAGACGAAACTCAACTAAAGCAATTAAACTTGAGAGAGAATTAAAAGAACTAGGAGTAGGTAATCCGTTTAAAGCACAGCTATCTGAGCAAGACTTGGCTGTTAGTGGACACATGTTTAATAAGTTTGTAAACTTTTCAGGTGAGTCAGGAAACTTACCAGTTAACTGGAGCAAGCCTTGGTTTAAACTAATGACTAAGTTTAAATCGTTTATGTTTTATCAAGCAAGATTCTTAAAGCGTAACGTAGCAGATGAATTGTTTATACATGGTAACGCTAAACCTTTAGCTTTGTATTTAGTAGCTGCAGGTTTTGCAGGAAATGCTGCTGAAATTACAAGAGCCTTAGCATCAGGTAAAGACATAGAAGAAAATAGAAATGCTTTAGAGCTATTGATTGCAGGCATAGGAAACGCAGGTGGTGCCGGTTTATGGTTTGATACAATGATTGATGTTAAAGAAAGAGGTTCAGGTGCTTTTGGAAATATCTTAGGTCCTACAGCTACTGATGTCTTTGATACATTCCAAGATGTAACCACAGGTGACTTAAATGGAATCATTAAGAGAATAACTCCTAACCTACCGGGTAAAGGAGCTTTGTTTGAAAACTCAGCCTTGCCTAAGTCATGGCGAGATATATAATAAGAGGAAAATAAAATGGCAGGAATGTTTAGTAATAACAACGGTGACTTTTCTTGGAACTCTGATACTATTTTTGATAAAATAGGCAATCAAGAAAAAAGAGAAGAGTATTTATCGGAGCTTAGTGGAACAGGTAATAATGAAAGAGAAATGTTAGAACAGTTACGCTCATTAAGTAAAAATGAGATGAAACAAATGCTTTACACATTGCCTGAAGAAACTAAAGATGAGTTTGTTAGAGATTATTACGGTTTAAACTAAATGTCTAACCCTATATACATAGCAGGACTGTTATCTCAATACCTGCCTGAGCGTGCCATAACTGGCGTTCTAGCCAACATTGCTGTTGAAACAGGGTATACCTATGACTACACTAAAAAGCAGGACAATGGACCCGGATATGGACTCTTCCAATTTGACTATCAAAAGCCATACTATTTTAAATACTTAGAGAAGGAAGGGTTAGATGACTCAGCTGAATCACAAGTTAAGTTTATGGCTGATGCTGTATATAATGATAACTATGATGCTAAAGGAAACTATACAGGAGCATTAGAGATAGGAGGAAAGGCTAGGAAAGCCATACGTAAATCTTTTGAGGATGGGTCTACTGCTGATATTACTAAGACTTTTTCTCAGCAATATGAGAAGCCTAGTAAGCCTAACATGAAAGAAAGGTTAAAATCAGCAGAAGAATTAGATAGGTTTAAAGGGTTGTTTACAAATCCTTTATCACTTCCATAAGTTTAACTAGGTTAACTAGCTGTAACTTACTCGCATTATTATCTCCACCCATTACACTTTTCTTAGGTAACTTAGGTAGGATTTCTTTTAGTTTATCTACAGGAAACACAAGGCTACATATTAACTCGTTGTTAATTGTTAGGTTGTGTACCCACATGTCAGCTTCGGTAGCTTCAATACCACTAGGCTTACCATAGCTTTGACTTTCAATACAGATGTTTCCAGTCTGTGCCCATCTGTCACGTTCAGTCTTTACTTCACAAGTCTTAGCACCGGAGAACATTTCATCAATGTACTTCTCCCATTGCTGTCCGAATGACAGGTCAATGTCGAACTTTTTTAATTCTTTAATGTCTGTGCTTTTGTTTAAAGGCATGTTATTTCCTTTTAAGTTTAAGTAGAATCTAGCAGTCCTGTCCAACTGAACAAGACCACTAGAAGTTTTATTGGTTTTACTTACCTCCACTTGTAATGTCTTTGTCTAAAAGTTTCCAGACGATACCAGCTGCGATAATCCCTGCCAGTCCTGCATTACCTAGTGTCCAAACAATATCAAGTATAGAACCGATTACGTTTCCTGTGAGGAAAGCTACCTTTTGTCCAAAGATAATCTGCAATACAATTGATAAACTGATTAGTTTAATACCAACATCTATCGCACCATCAGCTCCGTTCTTTATCTTTTCTAACATAGTCACTCCTTTGTTTTAGTTTAACATCTATCTTATACAGTGTTTTGTCTACTTGTTTCTGTAGAGCAGGTACTGACACCTTTTCTTTCCATAGTTTTCTTATTAAACTTACTGTCATACCTCCCAACCTGTACAGTTTATACTGTTTTCAGGAGAGCATTTCAATTGCTCTTCCTTTTGTTGGTTTATTTTTTCTTCAAAAGCACTACACGCTGACAATAATAATATTAATATTAGTGTCACTCCTTTATTATACCACACATTATTCTCCTAATTTAATTATTAAAAGTTGTAAAGCTAAAATAAGTAAGACACTTTCTATCATTCTATGTCCCTCTCTTCTTCAACTAAATCAACAAGTTCACATACACTACCAGTACAGGCTAGGGTTTTAGTGCTGACAGTTTGGTCAGTCAACTCATACTCGCTAATCAAATCCCAGTTAACTTCCTTAGGCATTTTCCAAGCTAGGTCATCATGAGTCTTTCTATCACACTCTTCGTAAGGTGCTTGCTGATATGTATGGTCT
>Ga0208791_1000650_pt1 | contig 14534 bp, 18 predicted proteins | sample 11_taG_FD_184084 | JGI IMG/M metagenome (GOLD analysis project Ga0208791, IMG submission 184084) | Marine viral communities from the Subarctic Pacific Ocean - 11_ETSP_OMZ_AT15265 metaG (SPAdes) (version 2) | ecosystem: Environmental > Aquatic > Marine > Oceanic | place: Pacific Ocean | collected...
GGGTACAGTCAACAGGTAGAGGAACTGAAACTAAAAGAGTTTAAAATCAATCAATCTGCAGCCATTGCATCTATTGCATTTGACACTGCAAGTGCCATTGCACAGGCTCTGACATTACCACCTGTGGTACGTGGGGCAACCATTGCAGCAGTTACTGCAACAGGGGCACTACAAAGTGCAGCAGTGTTATCACAGTCACCACCAAAGTTTGACGTAGGTGGTATGGTCGGTTCAAATGACAGTGCACCTGATGTAGTACAGGCAAGTCTACTCAGTGGTGAGGCAGTACTAGACAGGTCTACAGTGCAGTCACTGGGTGGTGCAGAGGGTGTCAGACGTTTACAGTTTGGTGGTATACATTCCAGTGGTGCACCCATACTGATTCAACCATTTAAACACATTGACAGATATAACCGTGCAGTAGCACGTCAGACCCCACGTAGGATAGGGTCAGGGGCATATTAAACATGGCAGACATTACACCAGAATACATACGTGGTTTTATAGCACCATTTAAACTACAGTCAGACCACTACTGGTCTACACAGTCTACACTGACCCAGAATGGTGAGTATGCAGGTATACCACAGTCTACAGGTCAACCTGATTTGCAACTGGTCACACGTGGTACACAGACACAAAATATAGAGGTCGTGACCCATCGTGCAGGACACGTCACAGATAATGCAGGTTTTAAATGGAAAAATGAGGGTGATGCACAGTACTATGGTGCAGAACCACCAAACAAAATAACAGATGTGCAGATGTTGCAGTCTCAGAGTATAAACACATCATATGTACCTAGAAAATCTATTAGGTTGACATCTGGTACAGTATTGATTGCAAATGAATACAGTACAGTCACTGATAACTTTTCACGTGTAGGTAGAATCAGTACCACAGGTACATATACCAGTGTACAGGTAGACACACAATCAAATGCAAGTTTACTAGGTAATAAACGATTTCCTACCATCTGTGAACTGTCAGATGCATCTGTACTACTTGCAGTGTGGGTCATCGACCCTGCAAAGTCACTTGCAAATGTTCACATGTACAGGTCTACAGATGATGGTCAGACATTTGTACTGGTGTCCAGTCGTGCACTACCAGATGACATAGATGTAGATGGTACAACAGGTGCAGGTAATACTGGTTTTGATTTGCAACCACTTGCACTAGCTGCATCTACACATCAGGTTTTACTGTTTGCAGGTCTGTACATTCATGACACGTCACCCACATATGGTACATCTATTACACAGTATGCATCTGCAAATGGTGGTATGACGTTTAAAAAAGTAGATGAATCAGAACAGTCAGATGCATCACATTTCTATTTACCACAGATAGTAGAACATAATGGTGTATTCATCATTGCATACATTTCAGGTAATGATTCTGTAGATTTTACACGTATTGCAAATGCATTTGATTCTGTATTTGACGTTCTGGGTATTATACCTGCAGATGAAATCAGTGCATCACTCTGTGTAGGTTCAGGTAATCGTTTAGAGGGTGGTGATATAACCATGTCAAAGGATACTGATGGACGTTTGTACTTTTATGCTGCAAAATATAATGCCACATTTGCAGGGGTTGAAATATTTGGTGCATTTAGTGACCTTGCAGGTATCGGTATAGAGGACTATGCAAAAAAATGGCATAACTTTAATGACCAGTTTTCATTTACAAATGCCCATGTATTTAAGTATGGTGCAACAGGTGCAGGTATCATCAACATACAGACCTGTGCAGGACAGGGGCAACAGTTATTGTTTTGTAACTGGAATAATCAGGGTACAAATGCATTTGCAGACAGTCTATTGATGGTAAATCTAGGTGTATGGTCTAGTCAACAGTACCCACGTCTGAAACCATACCCCACAGATAATCAGTGGGGCTATAACAGTATAGACTGGATTGCAGCAGACCTACCTGCACAGGGTGGTGTGTGGACACGTACAGTCTCTGGTACACCTACTGATGTACTGGGTGGTGACCACATAACATTGCAGTGTGCATCATCTGACACCATCAAATACACACAGACGTTTACAGATAAAACAAATGGTGCACTGATACACACACGTCTATCAAATGTGTCAGGTGGTACAGTCACACGTGGTACTGCATTTGGTGTACAGATACAGTCACAACTGAGTACAGACACATACTATGTAGAGGTGGTTGTAGGTAGTAACAGAATACATGTGTATGATGTGCATGCAGGGTATGGTTCTGCACTGGCATCTGCTACAGGTTTATCATTACCTGATGGTGTGCAGCTGTTGATATATTTGGATAACAAAACAGGTGATGTGTATGTAAACTATGCACCTGCAGGGTCACCACTACAGTACACAGAACTGACAGGGACACTGACCCTAGATGCAAATACTACACAAAATGTTTACTGGGGTATACCTACTGCAAGTGGTGTAGGTACAGTAGATGCAGATTACCATTTCTTTTCATATGGTATAGGTACTGCAAATGGTATTCAGTGGACACCACAAGACATAAATGCACGTCAGTATGCTGCACGTGGTTTCTATACTACAGTAAAGGATGGTCTAGAACTGTCTACCCTAGATGGTGCAGCACGTGAGGGTGACACATACACGATTACCCCACAGTATGGGTCACCAGTTCAACGTGTTTTGCATACAGTGTCACCATCTCCACAGGTGGGGTGGTTATCTGACACAGTCACAGATGCAGATGTAGATTTAGTACCTGCACAAACCATTGCATTTATGATGAACATTACCCTACAGGGTACTGCAGTGACACATACACAGTCAGATGCCACAGGTCTACATCTGACAGGCATCAACTTTAAACAGTTTGATGTAGAGATACATAATGGTACATCATGGTCTAGTGTTGCCACAGTTCACAATACAGTAAATGGTGCAAGTGGTTTCAGTTTTACACGTATTGGTGGAGCTGTAACCAGTACAGACAGTACAGGTAAGTATTTACATATGAATGAATGTGCAGGGTGGTCTATCTTGATAGATGATGGTGCAGGTAATGTAGTGCAGAGACGTGTAGAATCATCAGGGTCAGGTGTACTGTCAAATACCACATCAAAACGTGCATATTTGTCACTTGCAGGTGTAAAACAGACAGACCCTACATCAGGTACTGCATATCTGATACCATCTGCCTGCACTGTGATTCTTAATCAAGATGAATATGCAGGGGTCAGAATAGTCATACAGTCACAGAAAACATCACAGGGTAGATTTGAAATAGGTACGATGGTTCTAGGGTCATTGGTTATAACGTCACCCCAGTATGGTAGAGGTCGTACTATATCATTTGAATCAAATGTGATTGAATCAGAGATGCCATCTGGGACACTATACACACAGAAACGTGGGCAGGGTGGTCGTGTTGTACGTGTTGCATGGACAGATGGGGTAGATACATCATCTCTATTTGCAGACCCTGCAGCCCCAGACCATTACAGTCTGTACTCTGGTGTACCTATTGCAGCACGTGGGGATGCACCTACTACTATGATGGGTCTGGTACAGTATGTAGATGGGTCTGCAGATGCAGTAGTCTATTTACCATCATTGCCAAAACTACCCAGTGCACATATTACACTGAACCGATACCATGACCATATTCTATGTACTATGGGTACAGACATGCAGATAGAACATGTCATAGGTTCAGAGGGTCTATCTGATTCCACAGGTGAGGTATTTAGAGTGTCTACTGTTGTATTACGTGAGGTCAGATAACATGTCAGACATCTACACACAAAATGATTTGATGGGTGCACGACCTGTATTCTGTGTGCAGTTTGAATATGCAGGCAAGATACACAGATACAGTACAGAGTATGTCACCCTGACTGCAGAGGATGGTGACACATATGAATACCTGCCCACCATCAGAGATTTTGACTACACAGAATCTGCACAGATACTGTCACAGGATATAGAATCGAACATAGTCATGATGGGTCTAGTGCTGCAGGACGTGAATGTACTTAAACTGTGGTCAGAGGGTAAAACACTAGAGGGTACAGCTGCACAGTTCTTTTATGTCCTACTCAAAAATGAACAGGTGCAACAGACATACAGTCAGAGGGTCACACTGTACAGGGGCAACATTCAAGAACCACAGATAGGTGACCCAGATGATTTGGATGATTTTGTATCATTCAGTATAGAATCACCACCCTATGAATCAGACAATCTATTGATAGATTCAAACATGTATATAGACAACAGATTCAGTACCAGACACATAGAGACTGCAGATGGTAAACCATACCCATTCATTATAGGTAGTGGTGGGTACAAGGTCAGACAGACAGAGGGTACAACAAAAAATCTATTTTCATCACCTGCATACTGTACAAAAGAGTATGACAATCATAATGCACGGTTCATGATTGCAGGTCACAGGGTGACATCTACCACTGCAACCATTCAAGATGATAACTATGAAACTGCAACCAAAACCATACAGACAGACAATGATGGTAGAGGTAACATCTATTCATACATTGAGATAGTACCATCAGATAATGTTGCCATGCCTGCATATTCAGGGTCTGGTGACAGTCGTGAATGGTGGGTGTACATGAATGATGGTGGTCTGTTGAATCAGTATGGTGATGGTGATTTATCACGTGGTGGTGACATCTGCAGATGGGCACTGTCTAGGTCTGGTACAGAGTATGATGATGCAGAGTGGGCAAACCTATCTGTAATACTGAATCAGTATTCATTTTCTGGATACATCACAGACCCAGAAATAACTGCATTTGAATGGTTACAGGCAAACATCATTCCATATCTACCCATCAGTGTACAGGTGGGTGCAAATGGGATACGACCTATCTTAAATCAGATGTGGGCACTGACACACGTATCTGCAGTGACCACACTAGACATAGGCGATGATAAACCATGTATACAAGTTTCACCCATTACAACACAGAGAAACACTGCAGACCTAGTCAATCAACTGACACTACGATATGCCAAAAAAGGGCACGACCAGTCACAGTCAAACATCTGCAGGGTCACAAATGTCAAAACAGAATCATACGATGTGGTATCAGACTATTCAGTAAAAAGTGTGAATCTGTACGGTCAGAAACCAGTCACCATAGAGGTAGACTACATCTATGACAGAGACACTGCAGTCAAGGTTGCTATGGATAGAATCAGGTCAGGGTGTTTACCTGTTTATACAGTCCAGATTGCAACAGCTGCAGAGTTTGGATACCTCAGAATAGGTGACATAGTAGATGCCACCATAGAACGGTATTTTGTATTAAACAGACGTATGATAGTAGCAGGCAAGGTCTGGAATGATACACAGTGGACATTTACACTTTTATTTGAATGATGACAGTGCAAGTCAAACAGACTGACAAACACAGTAGATGTGATAAGGTGACGTATGATGATTTTTCTAGACAGACAACATCTGGGTAAACCTAACAGGTGGAATGATGAGGGTGCTGCAAAGGCAGGTATGACAGAAACATATCTAACCAGTCAGTACATTTTTCATGCAGAGAATCATTTACGTTTTAAAGGTTTTGATGTGTGTGTATTATCAGATGGGTGGTACAAAGACAGACATAGACGTGTAAATGATTACTGTGCAGATGTAAATGGTAAATGTGTTTACGTTGCCTGCCATATAAACGCAGGTGGTGGGTCATATGCAGCATCATTCTATGACCACAGGTCTGCATCTGGTAAATCACTTGCACATTCTATAAATGTCAGACTGTTAAATGCCTGTCCAGAACTCCAAACTGCAAAAGCGATTGCAGCTACAGCTGATGACTGGACAAAAAACGCATATTACACCATCAAAGGTGTAGGCAAACCTGTATCTATCTGTTTTGAACCACTGTTTATAGACTGTATTGCACATGAACCATTGACATTACCAGATGGTATCAAACGTGTAGGTATAGCACTGGCAGAGGGTATTCAGTACTATCTAGAAAACAACTAAAAGAGGTAACACATGGCTATCATAGATTTATCAAATACAAATACATACCCACTTGTCAAACGTGTGGCACTGAGTACTGCAGCACAACAAATCACACTACCACGTGACTGTACACAAATCACCTTTACTGCAGAGGTTGATATGTACTGGGCAAATAATGGTGATGATGGTGATGCATTTGGTGGTTCTGGTATTTTAGAATATGTACCATTGACACAAAATCTAGTGCAGACTGTGAAAATGGAAATAGGCAGACAGTCAAATAGAACACTACTGGTAGCAGCCCAAACAGGTACTGCAGCAGTATCTATCATCATTGAAAAAGACAAATAGAGGTAAATCATGGATTGGAAAAAGATAAAAATGGTGGCGATGATTTTAAAAGCGATGCAACCCATAGTATGGGCAATCGTGGATGACATCATAGATGCAAAAGACCCTGAATCAGATGGTGGTCAAAAAGTGACACGTGATGAACGTCAAGAAATAATCATAGAGCATTTACTAGACCTGCCTGCAAAACTTGAACCACTTTTAAAAGACTTGTAGAGGTTCATCATGGAAATGGAATTTATGTCATTACTGGCAAACGGTGCACCCAATGTTGCATTTGCCATGTTTCTACTGTGGCAGTATAAAGAGCAGCAGAAAAGGTCAGATGCACGTGAACAGAGATATGAATCACAGATGTTAGATGTACGTGCTAGATATGATAAAGTCATCTCAGACATGCAAGATAAAGAAGATGTAATGAGACAGACACTGGTAAAGGAAATAAACGACCTAGACAAAAAGGTGTCTTTACTGCAGCAGAAACTGGACATGCTATCAAAAGTGGTAGATGAGATTAAAGCAAGTTTTGCACGTAGTGCCTAGACCCAGTCAGGTACATCAGGTAATGGGTCTACGATACAGGTAACAAAGAACAGGTAACAGTCATAAGCATCTGCATATGCAGTGTGTGCATCATCATGTGACCATTTATAATAGTCTCTGATAGCAGACATAGATGCAGAACGTAGTGGTAAAAATGTGTATGCAAGTGTCTGTGTACACATGAATCTGTGTGTGATTGCATTTGTACAGTGGTGTTTTAGCCAGTCTGATTCAAATATTGCATTATGTGCACAAATGATACCATCAGACAACAGTGCAGATACATGACGTTTGATGTCAGACCAGACAGGTGCAGCTGCCCAGTCTGATTCATTGTACCCATTGACATTCAGTGCAGCAGGGTCTGCAGTCTCTATGTGTACTGGTTTGATTTTGGTGCAGTAGATGTCATGTATGGTTTTGCCCCAGTCGTGAGATGTCAGTATGCAAATCTCTATGATTTCACCCTTTGTAGGGTCTAGGTGTGTGGTTTCTAGGTCTACAAAATGAATGGTGTGTGGGTCGTTTAAGTCCATGTATCTACTCTGATGTGGGGTGCAGACATACTGTACAGTATTCTGACCAGTACACAGGGTAACTGTACAGAAAAATGACCATTTGCACCATTTGCACCATTTGCACCACGTAGTATCTGGTGCATACATAAAAAATCTTTATCTCTACATGGTCGGTACTTACGGTGTATACAAAAAAACACATATTTATTTATCTATTTAACTGTACATATCTGTAAACATCTGTTAACTTTAAGACAGATAGACAAACTATCTAACAACAAACAAACAAAGGCAAAACAATGAATAAAATCACACTAGGCAAATCAGAAAAAGAAAACACATATAATGCAGAATCTGACATCTACATAGACATTGACACACCTGCAGGCAGACGTATAGGTACTGTAGAAATAAAATATGGATATACACTACAAAATAAACTTAGAATCAAAGAATACTGTGTATCAGTACATAAAAATCATGTGTGGCAATATTTGATGGGTGAACGTACGTACAGTTGCAGCCATGGTACTGTAATGAAAAGTTTTAAAGTAGATGGTACATGGGAAACAAAAACCGAAATATACAAGTGGTCAGGTAGAAAACTTGCAGGTTTTGAAACATTTACAAGTGAATACAAAACTACAAAAGCAGCAAAGGCAGCAGCACTGGCATTCATTACAGATGTAGTCAAGTACGGTATTTTTCAATAACAATCACAGGCAGGTGGTGACCCCATCTGCCACCACTCAACAAACAAAGGCAAAACAATGAAAGAACAAATCAAACAACATGTAACAGGTGCAGCACTGGTCATCAGTGCATTTTCTGCAGTATCATTTGTATTTGTGGCACTGTGTCACATTGCAGGTGTACAATGACAGGTATAGATGCACTGAAAAAGTACATGACAGAACTAGACTGGTCTGCTGCAGATTTGGCAAACCACTGTACTGTAGTCAGCCTGTCAGACATCACAGGTCTACTGTCTGGTGATGTAGTACCTAGTTACATACCAATGATGCACATTATCAACAAACTCTGTACCCAGTTCCCATCAGACAGGCACTGGGGTATCTATCAATCTATTATGATTGCACCTATTTTCACAACACAAACAACACAAACAACAAAGGCAAAACAATGACTGAATCAAAAGCGACTAGAGACTACATCAAAAACTGGGGCAGAACTGCAGCACGTGAACACTCAGAACAGACATTTGACATTTACAATACAGGTCTACATATTGGTAAAGTTACAGTGTATTGGTCAGATGCCTGCACTGACTTTATCTGGGATGCAGACTTTAGTTTTGATAATAGACATTACCCAATAACCTGCACACGTCCTGCATATTCAGAGATAGATGCTAAAAACTATATACATAATACCTACTATATACTGATGGAATCTATGACATTTGGCAAGTGGTTGCAAATCATGATGAAACGTCATGAAATGACACAGGCAGGTCTGGGTGAACGTCTAGATGTATCACGTGTCTCTGTAAACCACTGGGTGACAGGTAAACGTGAATGTACAGGGCAGCACTGGCACGACCTTGCATTCTTATTTGCACATCTAGAACAGATTACAGATGCACAGATGTTAGGTCACATGTCTCTACTGTTCAAACGTAAAAACTGATAACAGAGACAGCTGCACCACAGGGGTACTGGTTTGCACCAGTGCCCTTTTTGCGTTTAGACTTATCAACAAATGACAAAATATATGATAGAATACACATATGGACACATCAGACATATCAATAGTTACACTGGTTAGAATGTTACTACGTGGCATCAAAACAGATGAAACAATAGACCCTATTACTGCAGCACATCATTTTGCAGAATCAATACAGAATCTAGACCTGACATACATCACCAGTCAGGGTAAAGGCTATGTGTTAGATGATGACCTAGATGGTGTCATGTATGTAGAGTTTACATCTGATGGTGTTGAATTCGATGACCATCATGAACACCCACAGACATTAAAGGTGATTCAGTGTGCACTAAATACACTGACCCATATGGAAATGATGACACAGCTGCATATAGATGATGACAGTGAATCAGACGAATGGGTCTAAAATCATTATATCCTGTCTAAAATAGATACATCCACAGATGACCTGTCAGGGGTGTCACACATAGATGTAACATCTGAACATTCTCTATATACCGTGCCAAATATGCAGATATGGGTCTATTTGGCACTGATTCACATAAAATGTTTTTTTAGTGGTTATGGTGTGACAGTATGACAGGTATGCTATGGTGTCCAGTGTTGCAGGTACTGTAGAATGTCACACATGGTGTCACACATACCACTGCAGGGTGTCTATCTGTGACAGTGGTGTCACCCATCTAGAAAAGTGGTGTGACAGGTTATTTTTATAATGCAAAATACACAGAACTGGATATAATGAAAAAGCCTGCACAGTCTCTGAAACTGTACAGGCTAAACAACAAACAAACTAAAAACCATAGGAACTACCCCCATGACTGAATACAGTATATCACAAAACTACCTGACTGACACACACTATGACCCTGAAAAATGGACACTTTTGTGTACACACCACCCTGCCCCTACAGGTGGCAAATGGTACAGAACCACAAAACTAGAGAATGCACAGAAACGACCAGTGCACCTGTCATCATTGATTGTTTCTATGCTGCAGGTAGATGACCTGTCAGAGACAGTGAAAAAAGGCAAGACTACAGAACACGGTAAAATGAGTGTGGGCATATTTGCCCCAGTTACATGGTCAGAGATGTCAGGTGCACGTTCAAAAGCAAAAGTAGAGACAGTGCATGCAATGGTATTTGATTTTGATGCACTGACAGATGACCAGATGTCTGCAACCCTATCTGCATTTGATGGTATCTGCCATATTGCCTATTCATCATTCAGTCACAAATCACCTGCAAAAGGTGGTCTATGTGCATTCAGGGTCATTGTACCATTTGATGAACCAGTACAAGCTGCAGACTACATCACAGATGACAGACGTGGTGTCTGGTATGCCATAGAACAGATGATGCCACATCTAGACGAATCAACAAAAGACCCATCTAGATACTGGTTCAAACCATCATACAGAGTAGACAGAGATGGTACACAGTTTACACGTTCTGCCAGTGGTCCTATTTTCAAGACATCTGCACTGATAGATGCAGGCTATGCAATCAACACAGGTACATCTGCCAGAACTACAGCTGCAGTACAACAAACAACACAGACAACTGCAACACGTACAACAGAGACAGATGACACTGCAGAACGGTACAGACGTGATGTAGTGACAGGTGCACATCTCATAACAGATGCCACTGGTACACCTAGACCATTCACATACTACATAGAGAACTGGGATACACTACCACAGAATGCAAGTGGTAACATACAGTGTATTGCAGAGGGTGGTCAGTCTGTAGGTGGTGCATTCATCAGTAGACGTGTAGACACACTGACAGGTATCTGCAGATACAGATGCACATCAGGTAGAAACAGAACACACAGAGACTGTATTATCAGTGATTCAGGTGTAGAGGTATCGTATTCAAATAGAGGTGGGTCATGGAGACCACTAGACACTGTTGATAATCTGATAATCATGGTGGGTCTGTTAGACCTTGATTTGTGGATGTGCAAACGGACAGGGTACACATGGTTTAATGGTGAACGGTTTTGTGACCATCACTACACACAGATTCAGTCTCTACTACGTAGGCGATTCTATCCCAGTAGACGACTGGGTAAAATGACTGTGATAGATGCAGTAGAATCATACTGTTTTGAAAACCAACGTGACACACTAATAGAGTATCTAGATGGTCTTAAATGGGATGGTGTACCACGTTTGGAAACTCTATTTATCAAGTTTCTAGATGCAAATGATACACAGATGCATAGAGTGTATGCACAAAAATGGGGTATCTCTGCAGTAGCACGTGCATATGAATGGGGCTGCAAAGTAGATACCATGTTGATTCTGAAAGGTTTGCAGGGTGCAGGTAAATCTGAATTCTTTAAATGTATTGCAGGTGTCTGCCCATCTGGTCAGTCATATTTTAGTGATGCAAATATAGATGTAAAATCTGTAGATGGACTGACAAAACTACGTCTAGCATGGATACATGAATGGGCAGAACTATCAGGTATGAACCGTGCAGAGGTCAATGATGTAAAACGGTTTCTGACAACACAGACAGACCAGTACAGACCCAAATATGGTAGGAAGGAGACAGTACACCCTAGACATTCTGTCATAGTCGGTACAGTCAATGATGATGAAATACTGCAGGACAGTACAGGGTCTAGACGTTTCTGGATAGTAGAATGTGGTGGTGTAGAGGGTGAACGTATCTATGATGAATCTGAACTACTTGCAGTACGTGATGCAATATGGGCAGAATCAGTACACTACTACAAACAAGGTGTGCAATGGTGGTTGACTGCAGCTGAGCAGAATGCATCAAATAGCACCAATACCAGATTTGAGACTGTAGATGTGCATGTCACGATGGTAGAGGAATGGCTAGACCAGAATCCCAGTAGAGTATTCACACTGTCAGAGATGATAGATGAGGTATACACTGAGGAGGTGGAGACAGATTCAGGGTCTGTTGTGAAAAGACACAAATCTGTTAGACCCAAATCATACCTAAGGTGGTATAGTGGTGCATTGAAAAATCTAGGTGTGACAATGATGAATGATGGTAAACAGTGCAGATACAGAGGTGTCAGGGGTAGATGGTATGTAGCCCCTGAACGTGTAAATGATGGTGTAGTCATTCCATCACACATTGAGATAGATGGTCAGATAACAGATGTTGAAATACGTTTTTATGATGACACAGGCAAACCATATCAGATACGTGAAATAGGGTGTGACTGGGTCAACATTGCAGACATGACAGAGGACATGCAGCAGTACCTATATGACAAGTTTGATGGTGGGCACTTGCGATTCAATCCAAACACACAGAGGTTTGCACAGTGATTAAAGTAGATAAAGCAGAGTTCAAACGGTTAAAATGTAGGGGTATAGTTTCAGAGATGGCAGTACAGGAAACAGCAATCTGGAATCTAGACCTATACAGTCATCTGACAGGTCATCAGGACTGTGAAAAAGTAGTTATGACACGTGACATTAAACCATCAGACCCATTTGACATTCTGGGGTATGCAGTCACAGACAACTATCTGCAAGGTTTCACAGTAGAGGTCAAAAGTGCAAAGAATGGTGGTAGATACCGTTCATTCTTTGCAGAACTGGTTCAACTGGGGTCAATGTCATACAGTGAATACCTAGTATACCCACCGACCTACATGGTCTATGTAGATACAGAATCACAAATACATTTCTGGTATGATGGGCAGACATTTGCAGATGCAGTCAAATCACAGTGGGCAAATAGAATCTATAACAAACGTGGTACAGCTGCAGGTATCAGATTCAACATTGCAGACCCTGCATATGGTTATCTGTGGTCCTTTAATCAGAGTAGAACAGACAGGGAAATATACGATACTAGACAGGATGAGATACAACACATGATGCAGGTGCAAAAGGATATGCCCACCTTAAAGGTTTGTGATGGTTTACCTGACCTGACTGACCAAAATATGATATAGTCTAGACATGTCTACACTAGAATCACGTGCATCATTTGGTGACTGGGTCTATGACCAAATCACACCAGTATCTGTCACTGTACTACAGCTGTCAGACTACAGTGGTGTGCACATCAGAACCCTGTACAGAATCCTGAATGGTGAAACTGTACTACGTTTCTGTGACTGGTTATGGTTGGTTGAATGTGTAGCAGATATGACAGGTCAGGACATGACAGAAACAGTCACAGATGCAGCATTGCACATGATGCAGAACAGATAGGTATATAATGAGTTCAGAACCCTGTGCAGTCTGTGGGTGTATACCCTGTGACTGTTATGATTTATTTGGTGGTAACAATGGCAAAACAGAACATTTATATATCAGGACGTGCAGCAAACAACAGAATAGAACGTGCAGTACCCCAGTTTATGGCAAGGTTTGGAATGGAAAAAGACCAAGCAACTGCAACTGCAATCAGGTTAGAATCACTGGGCAGACTACAGGTATCAGGCGAGCCCATAAACAAACCAAAAAGTACAAAGGGTAAGCCCATACCAGTTATGCCTGCAGCCCTACAGACAGTGTTTAATCTGATGAAAAGAGACAACACACCAAAGAAAACACAGGTGACTACACCACCAGATACCACATACACAAATGCATTTGCAGCAGCAGCATCTATTCAACGTGCCACACAGACACAGTCTACACGTTCAAATAGATTACGCAGTAGAGTAACCAGAGGTAGATAATGGATAACAAATACACAAAACCTGCACTACGTGAACGGTTAAAACGTAAAATAATGGCAAGTACCAAAGGTGGTAAATCAGGTCAATGGTCTGCACGTAAATCACAGTTGTTAGTAAAACAGTATGAATCTGCAGGTGGTGGATACAAGAAACCACAGGGTAGAACAAAATCACAGAGGTCACTATCTAGGTGGACAGGTCAGGACTGGCAATCAGCAGGTAAAGGTGGTGTGTATCTACCAAAACGTGCAATAAGCGCCTTAAAATCTACATCTGCAGGGCGTAAACGTCTAGCATCTGCCAACAAATCAAAACGACGGGCAACCAGTAAAGGTCAACAGACTGCACGAACAGGGATTCATAAAGGTAAAAAGAGGTGACACATGGCAAAACGTATAGACAAATCAAAACTCAAATGCAATAAACCACGACCGTTAAAACGTGGTGAGACAGGATATGGTGTAAAGAAACGTGTAGTAAAAGCATGTAAAGGTGGTACAGAGAAACTGATAAAGTTTGGTAGTGCAGAGTACAGACATAACTACAGTGCACCTGCAAATGAAAACTTTAGAGCACGTATGCAATGTGACACAAAACCACCTGACAAACTGACTGCACGATACTGGGCATGTGAATCACTGTGGGCACGTAGGAAAAATAGAAAATGAAAGTATCTATAGAGATGACAGGCAAGATACCATCAAAGAAAAATCAAATGATGATTTGTGGTAGACGTCTAGTCAA
>Ga0208791_1000652_pt1 | contig 14491 bp, 8 predicted proteins | sample 11_taG_FD_184084 | JGI IMG/M metagenome (GOLD analysis project Ga0208791, IMG submission 184084) | Marine viral communities from the Subarctic Pacific Ocean - 11_ETSP_OMZ_AT15265 metaG (SPAdes) (version 2) | ecosystem: Environmental > Aquatic > Marine > Oceanic | place: Pacific Ocean | collected...
AGCACCTGCATCTTCGTCTTTAATACTAAAAGCACCTGCGGCAATATTTCCTACTAATATGCCAAATAATTTACTGCCTGTTCTATCGTTATCAATGTATAAGCCTGTGCCGCTAGGGTTGGTACCAGAAATTTTTAATGGTACTGTAGATCCTACAACGTGTAATGGATGCGCCGGCGAAGTTGTGCCGATTCCAACATAACCTTCAGCAGTGGCAATAAGCCTTGTGACATTACCTGTTGTATTTAATCTTACATCATCACCACTAGATTGAGCTTGTAAAATTGCATCTGTTCCATAAGAGATAATTTTGTCTGCTCTTAACTGATGCTGATTGGCACTACTGTCCTGTGCCCTTACTGTTCCTAATACATCTAATTCCTTTCCTGGCGAAGTTGTACCAATTCCAACTTTTCCATCTGCTGATATTCTTAAACTTTCTTGTAAAGCACCTGTAGTACCAGTTGATGGATGTGTAAAAAATGCTAATCCAGTTCTATCTGCATCAGCATGTTCTTGCACACCTGCAATTCCAGCAACCCTAGCATTATTACTAGCAGTTCTTGAGAAACTTATACCTGCTGTATATTCTCCATCTGCAACAGTACCATTGGTTTGTATATATAATCCATCACCTGAAAAATCATTATGGGTTGTGCTAAAGTTTCCGCTTACATAGCTTTCTAACTTAGCACTTGGCGAAGTAGTCCCAATACCCAATCTCTCAGCACTAGCATCCCAAAATACACCTTGAGTTGAGCCTGTGTCGTCGTAGAAGGATATGTCTCCGTTGGATGCTATACCAAATCTTGTTGTTCCTGCTGATGTGCCTGTGGCTATTTCAACATTGTCATTTGTATCTACACGAAGTCTAGCTTTTTGTGTACCACCTATTTCAAAACGTAAATCAGGAGTTCCACCTGAGCCTGTATTATTTGTGTCTGCTTTTAAAGTAGCTGTCGCAAAACCATTTGTACTTTGTGCAACAATAGCACCATCAACAGTCAACCCATCACTTGTAACTGTTCCTGTTACGTCTAAAGTAGAGCCATTGAATGTTAAACCTGATTCAGCATTGATAGCTGTTCCGGAAGACGCAGTTAAAACTCGGTTATCTACGAAATTAGATATAGCTGTGATTCCAGCTTGTTGACCTTTTTGTCCTTTAGAACCTGCGGCACCTGTAACTCCTACTTCGCCTTTGGCTCCTGTAGCTCCTTTAGCTCCTGCATCACCTGTAGCACCTTTGGCTCCTGCACCACCTGTAGCACCTATTTCCCCTTTTTGACCTTTTGGACCCGTACCTCCAGTACCTCCAGTACCACCTGTTGGGCCTGTAGCACCTACTTCACCTTTAGCTCCTGTGGGACCTGAACCCCCTGTAGGACCTGTTGGACCCGCTACTGTGCTATCTGCTCCTGTGGCTCCTGTAACTCCTTTTGGACCTGTAGCTCCTTTTGGACCTGTAGCTCCTTTTAAACCTGTATTACCTGTAACTCCTACTTCACCTTTTTGACCTTTAGTTGATGCACCTGTAGCTCCTTTAGCACCTACTTCACCTTTTTGCCCTGTTGGACCTGCTACTGTACTCGCAGCACCTTTGGCTCCTGTAGCACCTTTAGCTCCGCCTGCCCCTGTGGAGCCTTTTGGACCTGTTTGACCTAATTCTACTATTGCTTCAGTTCCATCATCTTTCTTGATAAAAACCTTACCGTCATAAGTATTGATAGCAACTTCACCGAGTGCTAAATCCGTTGTGTCAGGCGCATTTCCTTGTTGCGCTGAGCGTTTTAATTTGATTGTTTGTGCCATATCTATGTAACCTTATTGTTGAGTATATACTCAGGTATTTATTTATTAACTAAATGTTCCGCCGTCTATTACACTTGTGTATGCTAATGTTCCACCTTGAACAGTTAATATTTGATCCGCTGTTCCAACTGGTAGTCTATTATAGCCAGCGTCATTTGTTGTGGCTCCTAGTATTAAATCTCCTTTTCTTGTTTGTGTAATTCCTTTAATATTTAAGTCACCAGAAGCAAGAGCTAAAGTAACATTATCAACGTCTGCTGATAGTGTGTTACCAGACTTAACTATACCATTTCCTGCTGTTATTTGACCAGCTCCTGAGAATTGTGTGAATACTAGAGCAGTATTTCCTAAATCAATAGCGCTATTAGTTGTTAAAACATAACCTTGGTCGCCATTTGTTGAGCCTTCTTCAATAAATATAAATAAACCAGAAGTAACTTTATCATTTGCATTAGCATCTGTTGATCTTGCAGGTGTTCCGCCTGAAGCTACTGCTACATAAATACCATTTTCACTTGCATCAGTCTGATTTTTGAGAAGAACTCTGTCTCCTGCAGTTAGAGATACACCATCAATAGTGTCTCCAGCTTCTAATCCTGAAGAACCTGCTGTGAGCGATACGTTAGCTGTAGAAGCTAAATGTACTGAATCTTTTATATCTAAGTTTTGTTTGATTGCATCAACATATTCTTTAGTTACTAAACTATTTGCGTTAAACTGTGATCTGTCTTTATAACCTGATGGAACTCTTACAACACCTGTCCCATGTGGAGATAATACAATATTATTGTTACCTGCAGATGTAGATATTGTAGAACCGTTAAGTGTTAAATCGTCTACTCCTAAAGAATTTAACCCTGTTAAATCTGTTGTTGTTGAGCCGTTAGTTAGTGTACTGCCACCTAAAACGATGTTTTTAGTAGATACAGCTCCATTGGATACTGTAAAGTTTGCTGTTGCAAATGAAGCAACACCTTTTGCTGAGGTGCTTGCGTCTGTTACTGATATAGTAATTGCATTATCACTTACAGCTGTATTTATAGGGTTTGTTCCATTAAAAGTTAAAGTTTCGCCAGTACTAATACTATCGTTTGTTCCACTATCTGCTGAAAGTGTTAATGTTGATACTACAGTAGCAAATTCTAAATTACCACTACCATCTTGTCTTAAGAATTGACCATTTGTACCTGAACCATTTACTGGAAAAGCAAATCCGTCAAGAACAACTTTACCATTTCCATTTGGAGTAATATTAATATTACCATTAGTATCTTCTGATGTTAGTGTATTGCCATCTAATTTTAGATTATCTACAAATAAACTTGCATACTTAAATGAAGAAGTACCAAGACCAATGCTGCCGTCTGTTGAAGGTCTTAATGCTGATGTGGTTAAAGAGAGTTCATCTCCGCCACCTACTTTAAAGTCTATTCTATCATCTGTATCTGCAGTAATACTTGTATCACCATCTGCGTCAAGTATCAGTTCTAAACCATTTATGTCTAGTTTTTTGCCTACTAGTATTTTTTCTACTGTATTGGTTGAATCAAAAGTTAAATAGGTATGCTCTGCTGTTGAGATTGTCATACCTGTAGCAGAATTATCTATAATTTTAAAATCTGTTGCTTGTGTTGAGAGGTCTATTGTACCTGCATCAATATCTAAATTTGCTGCAGCAACAAGGTCAATATCTCCACTTCCTGAAGTTATTGAGTTTGCTCCGATTGTTAAATTTGCTGTTTTAAACTGATTAACTTTATTGCTGGAGTCTGTTGTTATTGCTGAACTTGCTGTTAGTGTTCCTAAATCATGGTCAAGCATGTTAACATATAAGTCTCCACCAATTGTTGTAACTGCACCGTCTGCAGGTCTACCAATAAATAATTTATTAGAGCTTTGTGAATAAGCTAACTCACCGGCTGTTAATGAACCCGGTACCGCGGTACTTGTACTTCTTTTAATTTTAATTGTTTGTGCCATGTTTTTGTCCTATTGAGCTATTAAAAAGCTCCTGCGTCTACCGTGTCTGAGTCTGATGAATCGTTCCCAATCATTATTGGAACGAAACTATAAGTTCCCGAAGAGGTCTCTCGGTAGATCTTTAACTGATTATCATCAGTGTCATAAAATAAATCACCTTCTTCTAAATTTGCATCTCCCGCTTGAGGAGGAGTTGTTGATACATAAAATTGGTCTGCTAGTACTTGTAGTGCGTCTGCAATGTTACCTGAGTCTGCTAAAGTACCTGTTCCTGTAAATGGAATGTTGCTTGCTCCTGAAGCTACTGCGGAACTAATTTCTATGTTAGTTGTTTGTGGCTCTACATTAACTGTAATAGTATCTTCATTTACTGTTAGAGCTACAACGTCTTGTGTAGCTTGAATTGTTGTGGCCTTACTCATTATCTTGTTACTTCTGGACTAACTATTGCAGTCCCTTGAAGTAATCTAGTTACTACTGCATCTCCAGATGTATGAATTTCTACATCATAGAAGTACTTACTTGGAGTTATTCCCCCCGTTACTGCTGGAGTCAAAGATATATTTATTTTTCCTTGGGCTGCGTTTGTTACCTGTCCTACAAAAGAAGCAGTTAACGTACTTGAAGTAACTGATGGTCGTAGTTGTCCTCTAACCGAATAGTCTGAAAGGTCTTTTGCGCTTCCACTCTCTTGCACAGTTAAATCCAAGGCAAAACTAGAGCCTTTATCTATAACTATATCGTATTTACCTGCTGCCATTATTTCACTCCTATAGCATTAATTATATCAAAATCTTGAGGTGAAGTCAAGCATTAAATTTCCGATGTGAATCATATACTGTATCGGTTATGCTTGAAGCTCGTCATCACCAAAAATTGTTAAGGTCATCAGAGCATCTAGACCGTCTTTTGCTGTTGTTTCGGGTGCATAAATATTCTGTACCCAGTTTTGTATGTTTTCGTTTGTTACTTGTTTGGTGGGAATAAAATCACTAATATCCCCATTCATTCTTTGATTTACTTTAAAAGCTACCCATTGTTCAATAGTTGCTGTCTTTGTATTATCCACAGTATCTATGCCTGTGATTTCTACTCTAACATTGTCAATGACGCTAGTATTATTTACAATTCTAGCTCGTAGCTCTTTATGTGTAAATGTATATGTAAAGTTATGTATTGCCATAATTATTCTCCTTAAGGAATAGGCCCACTAGGTCCTTTTGGTCCACTTGGAATACCGCCTGTTGTTGTTATTGTCCATGTATCTGAAGTATCACTCACAGTAAATATGTGATTTTTAGATGCTCCACCAGTACTATAAGCTACTCCTTGTAATTGTATTGTATCTCCATTGCTTACTGTTCTAGAGGTACCACTATGTGCTCCACCATTTACACTAAATGTTCCTAGATTGATACTTGCTGTTCCTGATACAAAAGCACTTCCTGATAATGTTATTGTATTTGATGTCTGTGTACTACTTGCTGTAGCATTTGATACATCTGTAAATGTAAATTGAGTTGGAGTTGATACGCCAAACTTGATGAATCTTCCTTCTACATATTCTACTTGTCTAGCATTGCTATCTCCTTGACCGTATATATATAAAGTTACTGTCCCTGTTCCATCATATCTAAATGCGAGTGGAATGTTTGTAGTATCATCACTTGATGTAAGTCTTGAGTCTGATACCAATCCAGGTAACTTCTGTATTAAAGGTGTTTTATAAATAACACCCGAACTATTTTCTCCTAGTTCTGTGGTATCTGTTCCTCCGCTTGTTACAGTAGTATTTACGGTTCCGTCACTAAATAAGAAATGGATAGTTTTTACCTGACCTGTGCCTCCTTTGGCCCTTACAAATCCCTGATAAAACCCGGCTCCAGTACCTACTTCACACACTTCTGCGTATCTTAAAGAGTTAGTATTGAAGTTACCAATAATACTTCCGCTAACTCTAGACCCTGTTGTTGGTAAGATTAAATCTTGTACTGAAATAGTATCTGCAGAGATAAGAGCATTTGTTCCTGTAAGTGGTGTAAGCGTTGGGTTAGAAGCTTCACTAGCTTGGTTCTGATGTGGTACCCCAGTTGTAGCATCCCAATATACAGAGTTAACTTTTACTACACTTAATCCTGAGAAGGTTTTAATTGCTGTGGTTCTTTCTGCATTTGTATCGACTGTATTATCAAACCCAATAACTACGTATGGAGCATCTGCACCGGGGCTACCTGTAGCACCTTTAACACCGGTTTGTCCAAGTAGGCCTTTTTCTCCTGTAGCACCTGGTCCGCCTGTAGCTCCTTTAACACCTTGTTGGCCTGGGGCCCCTTTAGCACCTTGTTGACCTGGTCCGCCTTTTTCTCCTGTAGCACCTGGTCCGCCTGTAGCTCCTTTCTGTCCTCCGTCCCCTGGTCCACCTTTTTCTCCTGTAGCACCTGGTCCGCCTGTAGCTCCTTTCTGTCCTCCATCTCCTGGTCCGCCTTTTTCTCCGACAACTCCTGGTCCGCCTGTAGCTCCTTTCTGCCCTCCAGCTCCTGGTCCGCCTTTTTCTCCTGGAGAACCGGGTACGCCTGTAGCACCTTTAGGACCTCCTTCTCCGGGACCACCTTTATCTCCTGTAACTCCTGGCCCGCCTGTAGCTCCTTTCTGTCCTCCAGCTCCTGGACCACCTTTTTCTCCTGTAGCACCTGGTCCACCTGTAGCACCTTTAGCACCTCCAGCTCCTGGTCCGCCTTTCTCTCCTGGAGCACCTGGTCCGCCTGTAGCTCCTTTAGCACCTCCATCTCCTGGCCCACCTTTCTCTCCTGTAGCACCTGGTCCGCCTGTAGCACCTTTAGCACCTACAGCTCCTGGTCCACCTTTTTGACCTGTTGGACCTACAGCTCCTTTAGGCCCTGTTTCACCTGGTCCGCCTGGAGCTCCTTTTGCTCCTTGAGCTCCTGTTTCTCCCTTTTCCCCTTGTAAATACTCACTAACTGTCCATTCCGTTCTAGGAGATTGGTCAAATGCTGGAGTAACTGCGGAAGCTACAAAGTACCAATTTGATAAAGCTGCTGCTTCTGTATACCAATCTGTAACAGTTCCATCTTTTTGAGTTAATCTAAATAAATTACTTATAGCACTAGAGCCTCCGTCCATATCTGGAGCTAGTGGTTTACTTGTTGTAGTTACAGCAGCATTACTATTTAATACATCATTTTTTAATCCATCATAGTATATTAAAAAGACTTCATCTCCGGGATCGCCCTTAACTCCAGTACCACCCTGAAGACCTGTTTGGCCTTTAATTCCTTTATCACCTGTATCACCTGGTCCACCTGCTGGGCCCGGTCCACCTATACCACCTTTTGCACCTGTTGGCCCTACAGCTCCTTTAGGTCCTGTATCACCTACACCACCTGTAGCACCTTTGGGACCGAAATCTCCAATAAGTCCTTTAGGTCCTGTTAAACCTGTTGGACCTACGAGTCCTTTGGGGCCAAACTCTCCTTTAAGTCCTTTATCTCCTGTTAAACCTGTCGGACCTACAAGTCCTTTGGCACCAAACTCTCCTTTAAGTCCTTTATCTCCTGTACCCCCTGTTGGACCTACGAGTCCTTTAGGACCAAATTCTCCTTTAAGCCCTTTATCCCCTGTATCACCTGTTGGACCTACGAGTCCTTTAGGACCAAAGTCTCCTTTAAGCCCTTTCTCTCCTGTTTCACCTGTGCCGCCCTTGACTCCTTTTTGACCGAAATCTCCTTTAAGCCCTTTAGATCCTGTTTCTCCTTTCTCTCCTGTAGCACCTTTAGCTCCTGTATCTCCAAGAAGTCCTTTAGGGCCTATTCCGCCTTTTGGTCCTTTTTCACCGGTAGCACCTGGTCCACCTTTCTCTCCTGCAGCACCTGGTAGGCCTTTTGGGCCTGTTTCACCTGCGCCACCTTTGGCTCCTTTATCCCCAGTAGACCCACCTTCACCTTTCTGCCCGGTTACACCTGTGTCACCTTTTATTCCTATCCCACCTTTAGGTCCAACTGGGCCTTGGTCCCCTTTTTCTCCTCCGGCTGATACATATAGTTCTTCTATACTATATGTACCACTAGTTAGTTTTATCTTAGCAAGTATTGCATCATTAGTAAAATCAGGTATAAAAGCCTGTACTTTTAAGGATGAACTAAAAGGTCTTTGTACTATTTGTTCCAAATATAGTAAAGTATTAGATTCTATAGATCTTACTCTAGCAAACGACTCGTAAACTGAAAAAGTTAAAGTCGTACCACTTGCAATAGTTTGTTTATTTCCTAGAGTTAACGTAGTTCCACTAATAGCTTCTACATATGTAACTCCACTGATACCTGTTCCTGTAACTGTTTGTCCTACGGAAATATTTGAGTTTGTTCCAGAGAGTGTTACTGATTTACTTTCTGTAGTTGCTCCGCTAGTTGCTTGAGTAGTATTTGAGCCATTTGTTATTTGTATCAAGTTACCTACATTTAATTCTGTAGTAAATGAAGTACCTGTACCATCCACTTGGTTAGAGAATCTTTCTATAATAACAGTTCCTGAAGTAGAAGATAACCCATTAGTAGATGTAGAAATGTCTCCAAAATAACTTACAGGAGGAACTGAGTCTGTCTGATTAATAATTTTTAATGCTTTTAATTTATCTGTGGTTTCACTAGAATCAAAAAGCAAATAAGCTTCAGTTCCCATTCCATTAAAGTCTTGTTTATATGTAGCCTCAGTACTAGAGGTATTTGTAAAAGTAACGCCATTAGGATTTGTAAAAGAATAACTGTTTGAACTAAACTCTAAAACTGATCCAGTTACTAGAAGATTTCTACTTGATGTTCCCCCCTGAGGAACTAGCTCAGTCCTAGAAACACCTGGGGTAACAAGTTCTGCTTCTGCTATTTCAATATCCCTCTTGATAAATTGAGATACGGATCCTATTGCTGTTTTTGTTCTTAGTCTTACATTGTAGACACCTGCAGAAATATTATCAATTGTAAAACTTTGATTTATACTATTGACAAGTTCTGTAGTTTCATCTCCATTAAAATTATGTACGATTTCAAAACCATTTGCAAACTTATACTTACTTCCATCTGCGTTTAAAGGGTAATCCCAGCTAAGAGTAGCTTTATTACCTGTAATAACTCCAGAGATATCTGTAGACGATGTATTATCACTTGAGTCCATAGGTTCTACTGTAATAACCAAATTTTTAGGTGTGGGAACTACATCATCTGGATCTGCAGACTCTTTCGTGGGTCTAGCTTCTAATCCATATCCTCTTTCTATTTCTGTGAATTTTTCTCTATAATATTCTGCTGCTGCGATACTAAACTTACCTTCGTCCTCTTTTATTGCAACAATTTTATACTCTTTTAATGCTCCGACTTTTTGAGTTCCATCTGTATTGTATAACTTCAATGCCCATATTGTTTCAGTATTTGGAGCGCTTGTAAAAGCTGAGCTAACTGTTAAAGAAGATACATTACCTGCTGAAGTTGTAATTGGTTGAATTTCTGTTGTAAATTCCTCTGTCCATGCTAAGTTGGCTTCCTCATTTACTGCTTCAATTGACGAAGTAATTGAGGTAACTAAGTCACCTTTTACATATGCTACGCCGCCTATTGTAGCACTATCGTCAGTAAGATATGCACCTCCTTTTGGGTACATTAATACTAGCTCATGAGGAAAAGCAGAGTCATACGCAGGTAAACTAATTGTTCTATCTAAAGGAATAACTGTTGTTGTTAATGTTCCTGTATTTGAAACTCTACCCGCATAAGAAACTCTATCTCTATCTGCATCTTGAATTGCTATAACTTGTCCTGGGAGTAGCCCTATTGCATTTTGACCTGTTTCAAAACTTACTGTTTCTTTTTCATTTTTTTCTGAGATAAGTTTCCATTTACCCATTCTATGGGCTTGACCTCTTGAAGTACAACCAAAAGCTAATTGTTCTGATCTTACGATTCTTCCTGTTTCTGCAATACTTTCATAATCTTCTACATACTCAGTAGATTGTCGATAATTATCTTCTGGGTCATTCCATGTTACTTTTACTTGATTTGTTCTTACTCTTTCTCCTGTTCCTTCATAAGTAAATTGACCATTGATAATATTTGCTTTTGAAAATAGTGCTACTGGTTGTTTAGGACTATCAGATACTGCAGTAAATTCTCCATTTGCCCATAATGTCATACCATGGAATACAGAGGCTAACTGTTTTAATACTGTAGTAGCTTCTCCCGCTTCTGAAAAATATACATTACAAGTAAACCTAGGTTCTGTACCTCCATTTCCATCTGGAATTTCTTCATCACAATATTTAGCAAGTCTAAAAAGTTCGTATTTATCTATATTATCTTTATCTATAAATTGACCCATTCCATAACGATTATTTGTAAGCATATCATACATAATCCAAACAGGGTTATCGCAAAATACTTTTTCATGATTTATTGAGGCTTGATTAAAAGTTTGTATATCTCCCCTAAAATTTCCATCCCAGTTTTGGTATGAGCTTTCCGTTGCTCCTGAAGTAATATTTCTTGTATAGGCTGCTGCTCCACCCGTCTCTTCTCTAGTACGGTAGTTAGTAGGAACTTGTAACTTTACGCCCTTTAAAGCAAAAGCACGAGTAGGTACTGTGCCTTCATAATCTTTTGCATTAAAAGAAGTAAAAGTGTATGCAGTATGTGGGTATGTAAGTTTATCTTTTATTATACTCTCTACAGTTGTTAATGTACAAGAGTTATTATGCTGAAAACTACCATCTTTAAAGTTAAGATCATTAATTCTTCTTACACGAATTCTAAAATCATCAAAAGGTTGGAACTCTTCAGTATTTATTATAAACTCTTCTACAAATGCCGCATACTGGGCTTTAGAAGGTTTAATATATCCATTGTTTGGTAAATCTGACATACTTCTAGCAAAAATATGCAGTCCTCTAGATCTTGTTAAAATGTCATTATTGCTTGGACCAAAAGCAAGTTCTGATGTATAACTAGAGCCCCCATCGGTAGAGTACTCAAAAAATATTTGTAGTTCAACATAAGAAGGGCCTTTTGCGCCAGAAGAGTTTTTTATTGCATGACATGAAGGTAAGTTAAAAGTTAAATGTACTTCATCCACTTCTGAAGGATTTGATACCTCTAAAAATGCTGAAGTCATAAGGGTATCGGCAGAGCTTCCTTCAAGTTGAGAAGGTTCATCTAATTCGTTATTATAGGCATTTACTAAGTTGCCTGTTGTACCTACATTTGCACGAAGGTTGCCTTGTTCCAACTCTATATTTGGACTAGCAATAATTGAAGCCTGTCCAAAAGAAGTATTCATACTAATCGGAGGCTGATTCAATACTCCTGTATTCAATCCAAATTGTAAATTTTCAATATTAAATAAGTTTTTTAAGTTATCATCTGTTGTAATAGCACCTGTTAGTACTCCTGCGGCACTTGTTAAACTAACTCCTGGAGCAACGCTTAAAGTTGCGTCATTACCAGAAATACTTGATACTTTAGATACATGATCAGTAAATATATCTGCATTACTTACAGTAGTTGCTACTAAATCTTCTATAGTAATTTCTGTTGCGCTAACAAAAGTACCTACAGTTACTAAATCGGTTCCATTTGCTCCTGCTCCTGCTAGTGTTATATACCCTTTAATTGGTTTTGACCTTAAACTAGCTATAAGCTCTGTAGTAAAAAAGTTAGAAGATGTTGTTATTGTATTAGAGTCTTTGGTTGCACTTGCTATACCAGTTCCTTTTTTACCTGCTTTTTCAAGCAAGACATAACGAATACCTAAGCTTAACCCAGTTGCATTATTATTAGTTAATCCACCTACAGCTCCAAATACAGAACTAGATATAGTTGTATTATTCGCAGTAGTATTTAAAACAAGATTTCTGTTTTTTACAATTTCATTTGCAAGGGAGTCAATAACTGGAACATCATTTATGTATACAGAAGCAAAACCATCTGCTAATCCTTCAATCTCTCCTTCCGAAAGAATATCGTAAGCAGCTGCAATTTGTGTTTTATTTGGAGTTGATCTATCTCCTTGTGTTTTTGTCCCAAAGGGTCTACTAGTATATTTTGCCATTATCTTTGATGCGTTGCTCCTTTTCTTCTTCTTGATCCGCCGCCTGTTGTTGTTCCATTTGAACCCCCATAGTATGTACTTGACACTGAAGATGAACTATAATTTAATGAAGCTCCTCTTAGTTGTCCAGTTTGAAAACCTTGACTGACTGGGGTTCCACCTATTTTCATTGTACCATATAATACTGGTACAGGTTGTCCTTGTTCTATATTATTATCTGCTCCATTAAAAAGAAATGAAGGATCTGAAGTCATATCTCCAGCGTCTGGAGCTGTCATTTCCGTTATACCCATAATTCCTAAGTTTGCTCCGATTGCTACCATTAAGTACCCTGCAGTACTTAAACTATATGTTGTAAATGCTGCAGCCTCTGCTGTTGCTGCAACCTGTGTTGCTGTCCCTAAATTCACACCCATAAAACTCATTGCACCTGTTCCTGTGGCACTTGTAGATGCTACTGTTGCTGCTGCTCCTCCAGTCATTACGATTACTGTAATCATAAAAATAGCTGCAAGTATTTTTCCTAGTCCTTTACCTGACCCGGCTGGAACCGGTGATATAATTACTGTGTCTTTTACAGTAGGTAGCCATGCTTCTTCATTCTCTTCAATAAAATCATTTCCATTCTGCAGTGTAAAACCTATATTTTTCTCATGGCACTCTGCAAAATAGTCTTTAAAGCCGTCTACTTGACAGTCAATAAGTTTTAAAATCTCACGAATAGATTTGCCAGAGCATTCCCAGTCTGTACCAAACTTCTCTCCTAACTCTCCTAATAATTTAACGTGGGTCATAAATAAATTCCTTTTTGTCTGGGTAAGATACTATTAAGTATGGAATACCTAATGCCTTACAGTTGTTTTTGTCATGTTCACTTGGATAACAATCTTGATCATAGTGACTATGGACTACATATAATATTTTTGATTTAATTGAATACTTAACGTATTCTTTTGGGTCTATTGTAAAGTGGTCTTTTTCTTCACTTATATTTTCTAGTGGAATAAATTTTGGGTTTTCTTTATCGATAATTAATCCACACCCTTCTCTTGGAGCTTCAATAGCCATATGACTATATATTTCAGGTAATAATCTACTTAAACTTTCTTGCACCGGGGAATCCTCCAAAAGGTAACGGTCTAGTAGTAACTTTAGTTGCTTTTCCACGACTTGTAGGTGTACCTGTATTTATAGGATCAAATCCATATCTACATTGACATGAAGATAGTCTTTTTCCACATAGATCACCTCTTTTCCAATACTCTCCAAACTCTTGTGCGTTATTGGTGTGAGTTATCTTTGCTTGCCATAAAAATTCTGTACCAGATGTAGGTTTTGCATAGTCATTTAGTCTATCATCTGTATAAGCATAGTATGTAGCACTAGTTGAATAATTATTATATATTCTTACTCTTGTCCAATCTGAGTGATTATCCTGGGGGGTTACACTAGTAGTTCTTGTTGCTTGCCAGTAATTATTTATAGTAGAACTATCTACACTGGTATCAATTGTACCGTCTGCTTTATATCTTCTAACTCCACTAGACACTCCTAATGTGGTTGTAGTTTTATAATAATTATCTTTAGTTCCACTTCCTGCCCAAGTTGTAAATCCTGCATCACCATTAACAACATACTCATCATCTGAATTTACATATACTTGATATGCTGTGCCTTGAATTATAAATTTACTTTCACTATGCCAAGTACACCCTCCGCGTTTATCAGCTTCTGTTTTTTCTGGGCTTGCTCCTTGATACTGCCAAGGGCAAGCATTATGTCCAACTACACGATAAGGAAGTACTAACCCTTCTGCATTAAAAGGACTTGTAAGTTCAAAAGCAATATTTAACGAATCTTCTTGTTCAACTCTATCAATTACCCACATTTGTCTAGGAAATTCTATGGGAGTTGCTCCTGAAGCTGTTTCTGAGGCTTCTCCTACTAAATACTTCTTTAAAGTTCTTCTTCTATATAGTTTCTTTCCTACTAAATCTTGAAATGTTAGAGGGGAGACTGCATTCTCAAAGTCTGTTAAAACATTTGCAATTGTTAATACGGGTCTTGCTGATACACCTTTTGTAGTTATATCTATCCCTTCTATTTCTAATGGAATAGGTATATAAGTGTTTTTCTGGGTATTTGTATCATAATCATAAAACTCTATACTTTGTAAAGCACTATCCGGTGCTTTTGTAATATAAACTCTAGAAGTATTACTTACTTCAATTTCATAAAGGTCTACAATTCCTGACGATTGTTCTAACTTTTGAACTTCTTTTATTGGTATTCTTTCTCCCATTATGCTTCATATACCCTTTCAAGAGAGCAAGATAAACTATAAAAATTATCATACACCCATGTTTGATTCCATGACTTACATACTACTTTAATTGTTTCATTTCCATTAGTATCATCTACAGTCAATCTAAATTTTGTAACACCCCCTAAACTTTCAAAGAAGGCTACTAAATCATCAATTTCTGCTTTAGGTCTAGTGTTAAAAGTTACATTCATACCTTGCGCTAGATTATTAATACCATCTGCAATTCTTTGCTCATACCCATCCCCAAAAGTCATAACATGTACTTTG
>Ga0208791_1000662_pt1 | contig 14409 bp, 22 predicted proteins | sample 11_taG_FD_184084 | JGI IMG/M metagenome (GOLD analysis project Ga0208791, IMG submission 184084) | Marine viral communities from the Subarctic Pacific Ocean - 11_ETSP_OMZ_AT15265 metaG (SPAdes) (version 2) | ecosystem: Environmental > Aquatic > Marine > Oceanic | place: Pacific Ocean | collected...
ATGTTGCCATTATTATTCTCCTTTTTTTCGTATTGATTTAATAAACTCATACTCTTTACCATTGATAATCTTAACATCAATCTCAGCTTCTACTTGACCACAAATAATCTGAGCATCTTTCATATTACGTTCCATCATTCTTTTATTCTTCAAGCACTCACTAATAGAATCTTGAATAGTATGTTCTATTAATGAACCACCTGTAAACAAACATAAAGCTAATACTGTTTTAATGACCATTGGCTCTAATCTTATCCTTTAATGATTCAATGTCACTTAATGCTTTTTCCATGTCTGTTTGTAATCTCATAATATTAACTTTGTTATGTGCCATGTTTTCTAAATCTTCTACAACACCTTCTACTTGTCCAGATATAAACTCTAATAGCATAAACTGTTCTTGATCTACAGGTGTTTGATCGGCTGCTTTGACTAGATCAGCTTCAAATAATGTCTGTCTAGTTTCAATGTTGTTTAGTCTTTCTAATATACCAAAGTAGGAGTAAACACCCATTCCTACAGAGCCAACAATAGCAATAAGGTTTCTGATTGGCATACCAATCGTTGTCTTATCGCTGATTTCCATTATGGCTTAGTTGGAAATTCTACTACCTCAACTTCCTCAACAGTAGTAAGATTTTCTGTTATATCTCTAAGTGCTTGTCTATATGTTTTCCAAGCAGTTGGGATTGTTGTACCTGTTTCTTTTGCTTTTATAATTATGTAATCAGTTTCAGTAAGTAGTGTATTTCTTTTGGCTCTTAAGTCAGTTATAGCTTGGTCGTATTCTACTATTGGTAATTGTGCTTGTATTTGTGACCAAGTAATTGGTTTAGTTTCAGAAAAAATTGCATTGTTATTTTCATCAGCACCACTAATAAATTTAACATTATTATTCCAATCTTCTTCGTTATTTATATCACCTTCAATAATAAATTCATAACTACCTAAAGATAAAATTGCTTTTGAAATCTTCATTATGCTAGTATCTCCATTAGTGTCATAGTTGATATAGTTCTGTGGTTAGCGACATTATCAATATTTTCACCTTCACTGTTTAATTTAAAAGTTTGACTAGAATTTAATGTTATTTGTAATTTGTAAGTTGTTGCTGAAGTAGTTGAAGGACTGTCTAAAAATTGAACTGAACTATTAGTAGCTTTTTGTAAAACATTATTAGAAGTAAAAACAGTTCCTCTTGTTCTATTACCAGAGGCATCACCCAATCCAATAGCTGTGCTTCCTCTTACTATTCTTGAAGCACTATATATATTACTTGTGCCACCATAATTAATTGAACAGTTTATAAGAATTTTACTACTTGTTGCTGAAGGTGTAATAGTTGCATTAAAACTAGTAAGGTCAACATATGTACCACTAGATGATGTTATTTCTTTTATGTCTGGTATAACAGTTTGTATTACTTGACCAATCTTGCCACCACCACCTACGCCTTCTACTGTACCTGTAAAGGTATAGTCATCAGCTAAATTCATAGATTCAGATTTTATTTTAATAAGTGCCATATTTACCTCTTAGGATATTTATCCTTGATTGATTGTATTCTAGTCTGTTCTGCTTCCAAACCATTTTCTATAATATTTTCCATTTGTTGATCAGCACTTCCGTATTCTGCTTTGCGTTTTTCAATTTGATCTAAATTATATTCATAGTCATCAGCGTCACTATCTAATGCGTTCAATTGTGCTTTTGTAGGTTGAGCAGTATCTAAATTCCATTCAGCAATATAAACAACACCGTCACCGTCATCTTGTAATATTACATCATTTCTAAAATCTACTACTCCGCCAATATATTTTTTTATTTTATTAGAAAGTTGAGCCATTATGCACCTCCTATTTTGAATGCACCAAAGTATGTAAAACCTGCACTATCACCTGTAATTGTTGTACCACTTCCAAAATCTGTGAATGTCACAATTTGAAAATAATCATCTGCGTCTGCGTCAACAATAATTGATGAATGTAAACTTGGCTCTCTATCACTACCACTATTTAATGCTATATGTTTATATCTTCCCATAACATTACTTCCATTTTTTTTAAAATCAAATTCAGTTGTTGATTGATCGTGAACTGCTTGAATATTTAATTGAGCAAATAATAAATATTTACCTGCTTCAGTTGGTGTAAATTTACTTGTAGATGTATCGTATTTTCCGTCTGAATCAAATACTTCTGAATTGAATGTCACGATTGTAGAAGTATTAGCACTCACAGATTGATTTGGTGTTTTAATTGCCATAAAAGCAGGTGTATTACCTCCACCACTAGGAGTTGCAAAAGTATTATCACCTCTTAAAAAAGTTGTACTATCTTTAGTTCCTGTTGCTGATAATTTTGCTAAAGAAACTGCTCCGTCAATAATTTTAGGACTTGAAACTGCTCCGTCAATAATCTTAGAACTTGAAACTGTGCTATCACTAGGTGTTCCAATATCTAAAACATTTCCTAATGCCATAATAAAATCAATAGTGTCAGATGAACTTAATGCTGAAGCAAAAGTAATTGTTGATCCGCTAACTGTAAAAGAATCAGTAGGTGCTTGGATAACACCATTCACAGATACAATTAAATGATTATTACTTTCTGGAACAAAATTAGCACTATCTAATTGCATTGTGTAAGCAGTGCTTCCGTCACAAGTAATACTATCTAGCTTGTGATATGCTCCGATTTGGGGGGTACGACCTATATAACTCATTCTATGTATCTCCTAATCTTATGAATGTGACATGCGTTCTATTAACTGTACTATTACCAAATAAATTAGCACTTTGTTCAGAATAACCATACAGTTGAACTTTATGTGTTGATGTATTAGTGACATCAAACATGAAACTACAAACTACCATTGCTCTGGCATTATTTCTGTAAATATTGTTGTAATTATCTGTAGCAACATCATAACTTGAATTATCTGTTGTAGTATATATGGCACCACCTGCTCTTGTTCCTGCGTCTGAAGAATCTACAATTTGTGGACTCCATTGAATTAAATAAATTCCTGTTGAGGGAAAAGTCCAAGTTCCACTAGATTGTGACATTGAACTTCCAAGATTACTAAATCCGTCAGTATCAACTTGTTCCCAATTTGAACTAGCGAGTATTGATGTATCTGCTGATAAACTTATATTTGAACTTAAACGCCATTGGTCTGCCATAGTAATTCCTAAAGAAGCACTTATCCCACCTACAGGTATTTTAGATAATGCCATTAGATCCCAAATGCCTCCTTAATTTCATCTACTGTTAATCCTAAGTCTTGGAGTTTTTGTTTAGCAGATGCTTTTTTGTTTTCTTTAGATGTGATTAAATTTGCTTCATACTCATTAGCTTGTGTTTCTAATGCGTTTAATTGTGCGTCAGTAGGTTTAGCTTTTTCTAAGTTCCATTCAGCTATATATGAACCTTGTCCTTCATCTTTTAAAATTACATCAGACCTAAAATCAATATCTGCGTTTACATATAATTTAATTTTTGTAGATAATTCTGCCATGTTATGCTCCTATTAATTTAAACCCACCAAATAAAGTATCACCATTACCTGGATCTAAAGTTTGTGCTCCACCATCATTATGATAAAAAGAAGCATAAACATAATCGGAAGTTCCATTCATTGTAGCTATAACACTACCAGACCAAGTAGTTTGAGTTTGTGAACCACCACTTATTCTTAAAATACTATTTTGAACACTATGTCTAATTTCTAAATTTAAGTCAGATGTATTATTCCCTGTGTTTGTAATTCTAGTGTTTGCAAATATCAAATATTTACCAGCTTCTGTTGGTGTAAATCTATAAGTGCTTGTACTGTAACAACCATCACTATCAAAATTTTCAACATCAAAAGCTATTGTTGTTACTGTACTTGAAGGAATAGATTGACCAGAATTTAGGTATGCACTAAAAGCAGGAGTATTATTTCCACCCACAGTAGCACTACCACCTAAAGAAACATCAGAGCCATTTAAATTTATAGATGAATTAACTAACATACTATTTGAAACACTATTAGTTGCAGGGGAAACAGTACCAATCGCTTTGCCTTGATAGATACAATACATAGTATCTGATGAAGTTATTGCTGAAGCTAGTGTTAAGGTTGAGCCATTTACAGTGTAGGCTTCAATCGGCTCTTGTCGGACATTATTTAAAAAAAGTTCAATGTCGTTAGCTGAACTAACTGATCTATCTAATGAATATGTATCTGTAGCACTTGTTGTAAATGTTTGCTTATCAAGTGTTAAGAACTTGTTTGCAGGTTCTTGTCCGATATACCCTGCCATGTTTTAGCTTACATCCGTTAATAGTTGTAAATGAACATCACAATTCCCAGAACTATCATCTGTTTGTGCTTGAATTTTATCTGATGATTGTAAAACAATTTTTGGTAATTCTAAAGATGAGCCACTAGGCAAAGATACATTTTCAAATATAAATTTTCCTGCGGTTGCTGAATTATCATATTTTTTAATTGATACATTCATAGCCGTTGTACCTGTATTTGCGAATGTACCTGCAATAACAAGTGATTTGCTAGTTGCAGTATAAACATCAGTAAGTGTGGCATCTGTTAAACTTACTTGTGCGTCATTAAAATTATTAGCCATATTTAACTCCCTAAAGCTACTGCAAATGGAATACTATTAGGATCACTTTCGGTGACGCTAATACCACTTGGCAGGGTTATTGCGTTTGTTGATGTGTTGATAGAAAACAACTCTAAACTATCAGCACCATCATATATCTTTACAGATAACGTATTTGCTGCTGAGTTGTCAATCCAAATTGTACCTGCCACCGCAGTTGTAGGTGCGGTATTACCAATATGCTGAGAATTAATTGCGTTTAATGTATCATTAAGATTTGATCTAAAAGTACCAAAAGCAACATTATCTATAGTTATTTGAGAAACTTGCGACATTAGTTTTTAATACCTTATATTCATTATGATTTCAAGCCATAACCATTAGCCTGATAATCAAAAATTCTTGAGATAGCGGAATTACTAGAATTATAGAAAGTCACATCAAATCCAGATGTAGATTTATTAGCTACCACAAAGTAATCTCCACTAGCCATATCTTGACCTGTAATATTAACATTAGGATTAGCATAGAATGGATTTGTAAAGACAACATTATATGTTCCTGTTCCACTAGCTATATCATCACCTGTTTCTTGTCTATTTTGTAAGTTTAGAGATACAGTTAATCCTTTCACTAAGGCTCTAGATTGATTGTTTAAGCTGATTAATCTTGCTCTAAATTTAAAATATTTACCTTTAAATGTTCCCTGTTGAGCAACACTTGTAAATGTAGAGATATCATCAAGGCTAGTTTCACTAGCACCAATCTGAATATTAGTTCCTGCATTTGTAGGTAGATTTCCGTCAAATGGTGCTTTGGCATTTTCAAATAAATCCTCATTACGACCAAAATCAAAGAGATCATAAGGATCATCAGAAATCATATCTAATTGAATTTTAAATGTAGCATCATAAATAAATGGCAGAGTAAAAGTTGAACTAAAATCATAAAAACCACTTCCTATAATATTCTTATTAATGCCACCTGTTTCAAATACATAGTTAGCGTCTACATCACTAAAATTACCCACACCTTCATCAAATTTACTAATTGTATCTAGGGTTATCACATTATCACCTGTAATAGTTCCTGTGTCTGTTCTTTTGAATGTATTAGTAAAACTACCTGCAAAATTAGGGTGTTCTGATATAGAGTTAATTAACTTATATCCTTGAGTAGTGACATTTGAAGATACTATTAATGAAGGCTCTAAACTCTCATTACCTAGTTTATCAATAGCTTTGATACCTAATGTAAAAGGTGCATCAATTTTATTTAAGATAATACTATTGGCACTTCTTCTAGGAACACGAACTAAATCAGTAGAATTAAACCATTGATAACCACTAGATACTTTTTGATAGCGTATTTCATAGGATTCAACATCAAGATCAGCCACAGGCAACCATGAAAGCTGCATTTGATCACTACCTATTAATGATATTGAAAATTCTTGTACATTGGCAGGTGGCTCGGTAGCACCAATCACTTTCCTTGTACCTGTGATATAAGCTGATTTAACTCCTAAGCTATTAATACCTCTGGCTCTTACTTCATAAGTTCCACCATCTACTGCATTTAATAGTTGATACTCTAAAGACTTACCTTGGGATACTATTCTAAAGTTATCAACTACCGCATCACCATTTCTATCTAAAGTTTGTTTTACTTCTATTTCATAATCATCAACAAATCTGTCAGTAGAAGCACCCACAGTAATTAATAATCTAGTGATGACTGTTCCGTCATTTAGTTCTTGTAGATCATCAGATAGAGTTAATGATGAAGGTGGTTGTACTGAGAAAGGATTAGGTAGATTTGTATCTGGAACAGTAGCTACTTCGTTAATAGTGCTGAATGTGTACCAACTGTTTTGGTGTTCCTGTAAAGATAGACTAGCAGTAAAATTTGCATTTAATGTCATACCACTTACTCTGAATGGTTTATCTGTCATTCCTAAGATTGTTGATGTGACATTAACAATATCACCAATAGCTAAATCTAAGGCTTCGTAATTGGCTTTTAAGGATAGTTTAAGGTTATTTCTACTTCTGTTTAAAATAATCTTACCAAATTCGTGTGCTTGATAAGGTGATGTAATAGTATCTAAGGTGACATTACCTTCTTGTAAGAAACCCCCGTCTGCAGTTTTATAGGTTTGATGATCTGCATCTGTTTCAGGATAAACAATAGCATCTACTTGGTAATTTTTTTCAGGATTTGGAAAATTCACAACCACTCGGTTATATTTTTCATTCTTACGCTCACTTTCTAACTTAATACCACCAATAATATTATCTTCATTAAGAGTAAAAGTAGCTGTTCCTGTTGTTTCAATTAGAAGTTTAAATTGACCTTGAACATAAGGGAGTAATCCACGCATACCTCTAAGAAATACTTTAACATTATCAATAATCTTCTTATTGGTGTCTATGACGGCATTACAATCAAAGAGATTAATATCTGATCCACCACTATAAGGAGTGACTTGAGTTTCTGCTATTTGAGATGCCGTATAAAAACTAGATATATCTAAATCACTATTAGATATTCCTTTTCCATATCGCTCATTTGTTAGATAGTCTAATAAACACCAAACAGGATTAGTTGTGTAAACATTGGTAGTTTTATTACCATTACTGTCAAATGTAGATACTTTACGACCTTGAACTTTTGTTTTGATATTAGGAATACCTGTATATTTGTCACTATCCCATGTAAAACGAAATGCAATATAGGCTACTCTTGATAGCTTATGGTTAGCAGTCCAACCATCTAAAGTTGAAAGTAAAGATGATACAGGTTGATTACTAACAACAGTGCCATAAAAAGGCTGAATAACTATTGTATCAGCATATTTACTATCATCAGAAGTAATTTGTGTACCATGGGCAAATGCACCGTCAAATGTGACTACATCATCATTGATTTGTATTTCTGTAATTGCATTTATTTCACCTTCACATAATACGATTGCTCCATAAAGATAAGTATTGTCAGTTCCAGATGTTTCTAGGAATACTCTTGTACCACCTACAAGACGTTCACCATAAATAACAGGAATTTGGGCATTATTAGATTGTTTATTAACCTGAACACCTCTGATTTCCTCTACTTGTGGTAAATCTGGGATGTCTGGAACAAACCAAGATATAACAGATTGTATAGCATCTTGGATTGTATCAATTACGCTACCCATTTATTATTTATCCTCATTACTTTCTCTATATCTTTATTAATTCTAATCCAGACCACTTCTTTATCATATTTCATATTAGTACCGAAATGTTCTTTTGCCCACTTAATCATATCTCTTAAATCTTTTCTACATACTAAATGAATAAAACACAAATTATCACCACATTTCCAATTCCCATAATCTATAATGCCATGATTAATGAATTTATCTTTGGTAATATCATTTAGATATGCCCAATTTAGAAATCCTGTGATTTCTTTATCACCAAATATTTTATATTGGTTTAAGCTAATACTAGGCTCTAAATAGAAATGTAATAATTCTTTTGAATTATCTTTGAATCTGTCAAATGTTTGAAAAAATTGAATGACATCATCAATCAATTACTTCTACCCCAAAGAATATCTTGAACTGTTAAACCTGCAAATTCAAATCCTCTGTCATTAGGGAAAAATCTATGTTGGCTACCTTCATTTGTTTTACGACCTGCCATTCTACTAAAATCAGAAAAATGAGAAGTACAAATTAAATCAATCGTGCCATTATTCGTATTTATTCTATAACTTTCAATAAAGCCTTTATCATATTGGTAGGTATCTATTAGTGCATCAGTGCTATTTAATAATCCTACATCAATTTTAACTTCATCATTAGAAACATTATTATTTAAAATAATAGATGCAAAAGCACTATCTACTGCTGATAATCTTACTGTAAAATTAGATACATCTAGTTTTGCATTTTCTGATTTAGATGTTATGGATAGTAGATGACCACTAGCAGAATATATATTAGAATTATGGGTTATGTCTTTGTAATGATTGGTTATTCTTTGAGGTGTTGGGAATAGTATTTCTACTAAGAGAATAGGCTTAATATTTTGGTTTGCTAATTCAGTTTTTAAAGCATTAGATAATCCTCTAGACATTACAACGCTTCTATGAAATCAACTTCAAATCTATATAAATCTATATCGTCAGTATTAAATTGCTGAATATCATTAGTCAGTCTTACAGTGAATGGAACATTATCATAAGTTATTGTGGCATCATCAGCTAGGTTTTCTCTTAATGGTGGCTCTATTGTTAAAGTAGATGCATTTCCTGATGGGTTTACATCTTCAATAATCATATAGACTTTGTCATGACTACCAAATTTAATAAGATCACCTGCTTTAAATGCACCATTAGAATTATTATGATGTCCGTCTACTGCTATGGTTGTATCACCTGCGGTATGTGCGCCATTGACTAATACTGTTCCTTGTTCATTACCTCTAGCACTAGAAATAACAGGTGGAACTATTTGGAATGTTTCTTTTTGACCTCTTTGTTTAATTATAAATGCATAAACAGGTGCAAATTTAGTTCTTCCCATAGGTGGGTATGAAGCTGAGAACTTCCATCTTTGACCATCTATTTGAACACTGAACATCTTTCCACTGTCTGTAGTAGATGTGATTGTTTTTTGTTCGGAACTAAATCCTAATGCTTTAAATGTAGGTGATGTTGGATATGTGCCACTCATTAAATCAATGCTTCCTTCCCTTGACTGTTCAGTGCATCATTTATCACATTAACAATAACACTTCTACGTTTAACTAATAAATTATCAAATCCTTCTGTGTCATTAGCCATAATATTGACATTCACTACTGTTCCTTTGTTTAGATTATCATTAGATACAATCGTTCCTGATTGATTTGGTACAAACATCTCTCTACCTTGTTCACCCACAATATAAGGTTGTCCTGCAGTCACGCTACCACCTAATGCTCTTGGAGGAGGTGCTGATCTAATTGCTGCAATCTGAGCCGCACCTTTAGCAGCAGTAATAGCAGCTTCTATATATCCTACTGGAAATCCTTTTTTTAAACCTGCGGCAACACCTTGAGCGGTACTCATAATAGCATCACCAATCGCTAATGCCTGATTTAATCTAAATGCTTCTTTATTAAATGTGGCTAAATTACCTAGAATATCTTTACCTGCACCTATAAGAATTTCTTTCTTTTTCTCTTGTGTCATTTCCTCAAACACAATTTCTCTTGCTCTACCTTTTTTTAACTCATCTAAAAATCTTCTTTCATTTTCTAATTTTTGATTATTTATTCTTTCTCGTTCATCTAATGCTGCAAGTGCCTCTGCAGTTTCCATATCTCTGATTTCTTTATTTGCTTGATATATTCTTGATGAAGCAGCAAGATTTCTTTCAGCAAATTTTTGCATAGCTTTTGCTAATTCTTCATTTGTTGACATAGCATCTTTTGCTTCATTCTTAACTTCAACAAAATTATGTGATACAACTTTTGCAAAAGCAGATTGTTGTTTACCTAAGTTTTCAAAATGAATATTTTGAAAAGCAATTCTTAATTCATTTATTTGTCGTCTATATTGGATAATATTATTTAATCTATCTGTCTCTGCTTTTGATAATTTATCTAAATCTATATCTTCAATATTAAAAACATCTATACCTCTTTCACTTAGTGATGTTTCCAATCCTTTTAATGCTTTTTGCACAATATCCATTTTAGCTTGTGCTTCATCTAAGTTATCAATATTTACAAATGCACCTTCAGGAATTTCCTTTGCTTTAGCCATCAAATCTTCTATTTGCCCCATTAAGAAACTGATAGTACCAAAAGCTACCATGCCTTTTTTACCAAATAACAATACTGAGATTATTCCTGCTTCTTGTACAATAGTTGGTAGACTTTGAAATCCACTAATAGTAGTGCCTAAACCATCTGCAATACTTTTAACGGCAGGTGCTATGCTCTTTATAGTAGATGATGTTTTTTGAATTGCTCCTGCAAAATTTTTACCAATAGAATTTGCTATATCTTTAATTTGTTGTTCATTTTCTTCTAAAAATTCATTTAGATCACCAAACTCTTTTTTTAATTCATCAAAAAAACCTTCCGCTACATCTTTTTGAAAATTAAAATACTTATCTCCAATCATTGAGATAGTTCCGTCTAATGTTTGTGCTAAGTCTTTTGTTGCATTTGCAAATTTACCATCACCACTAAATGCTTTTTCAAATGCGGCTACTGTTTCATCAACTGAAACTTTTGCACCTTCTTTGAATCCTAATAAACTCCTTACACCTTTCTCTCTAAATATATCTGCACTAGCAATACCACCTGCAAATGATCTTTGAATTTGACTAGCTGCAGTTTCAAAATCTAATCCTGTGACTGCTGCTACATTACCAGTAATTTCCAATATTCTGTTAAGATCGTCTGCATCTTTAGATACAACTGCAAGATTACCAGATGCTCTAGATATAGCCTCTAATGAAAATGGTACTTTACCTGCAAACTCTGAGAGATTATCAAATGCTTTTGATCCTTCTTTTGCTGATCCGAATAAAAACTTAAATCTAACTCCAAGACTTTCTACTTCTCTGCCAACATCAACAAATGATTTTACTGCTGCACCTGCACCAATACCTATTAATGCACCTTTTAAGCTAAATACTGATGATTTTACTGAGTTGAGCCTATTTTGTACTCCTGTTAAGGCTCTTTTCGTTTTGTCTTTTGCGATAATGTCAATATTGAGTTTTTTAGTCATTATCTTCTTTTACCTTGCATCTTTTCTTTATTCAATGCTTTTTGTTCTTCTTCGTGTTTGAGATTATAATATGCTGCCCATGAATTAAATTCTTCTACTGGCATTTGCATGAGTTCGCCAATAGTTTTGTGTAGTTTTTCTGCTAGGAAAAAATGAAACCTGTAATCAGGATCAGAATTTAGTTTTTTTTTAAGGTGTCTGAAGATGGGATTGTTCCCATGATTTGTCCTGCTACCCTGCCTATAATATCAGGATCAACAAACTTCTTCATTTTAATCTTACTCTCTAGATCAAACATTCTCTCACCATCTTTTGTTTCTGCTTTCTTAATAATAACATCTACTAGTACAGTGAGATCACTATCGTTTGATCCTTTGAATATTTCAGATTTTTCAAGCAGCGTGAATGGTTTAACATAAATGGCATCTTCGCCAGTTAAGTTCCATTCTTCAACTTCTATAATTTTTATCTCTTGGTGTTTAAAGTGTGAGATAGCACCTTCAAGGTAATCCTTTTTTGGCATTTATAAATTATACAGTTGTTGTGCTTACGCCGCCTGAGAATTGCACTGTTATTGTTCTAGCAATAACTCCGTCTAAAGATACGTTCTGAGATACGCCAGTCACTAAAGCAGTTCCAGTGTAATATGTATCTGCTGAATCTGCACCTTCAGGGTATAAGTTTAAAGTCACTGATGCACCTACTGTTAATGCGCCTTGACCTGAACTATCTGTTTCATCCCAGTGACATTCAATAGTACCTGTAGCATCTGATCTTAATGTTTTATACGTCTTAGATGTATCTGTAAGGCTTGTATCTTCAACTGTATCGCTAGTTTCATCAATAGTAAAACCAGTCACTTCCGCAACTGTATCTGTTCCTACTTTGACTACTCCGCTTGTTCCGACATGGGTTGCCATTCGCTTACTCCTTCATTTGTTTGTTGTTGTTCATCTACTTCTACATCTTTTTTCTTAGATGATCTAGTAGATTTTTTTTCTTGCTCAAGTTTATATCCTTTAGCTAGAAACTTGTCTATATCCTTATCCCAAATCTCAATGGTGTCATTTCCATTTGGCATAAATATTTTAATTCGTTTAGCCATTATGATGTACCTCTAACAAATTCATAGAATACCCTTACCACAATTCTTATTCCGCCCAAAGGATATAATGTACCTTCATCAGATGATATCTCTACTATTTTTGTTTCTTTGGCATTACCACCTCTAGTTCTGTCTGTATCTAGAGTTTCTTCTATAACTTCTATAAGCTGATTGCGTTTGGTATCTAGGTTGCTATCTGTGCCTTTCACATACCCCACAAGAACATAATCAATAGTTCCTGATCTTTTACCTGCTGCATAATCTCCTAGTGCAAAATCTTCTCTTGTTTCATCTCCAGTAGTGACATAAATCGCAGGGAATTGAGGATCAGCTAAATCTTCCTGCGGATTAATTGGCTCTCTGGTAATCTTCTTTAATTCAATAGGGGATGTGACCGCATCTAAGGTACTGATAATATTAGCTGCTATATCTTCTCGTAAACTCATAATTTCAACTCCTTTTCTAACACAGAAAAGAATATCTTTTCAATCTTTACTTCTTCATCTTTAGAAATACTAAAGAACTCTCTTTTAACTTTCTTTCTCCCTGCTCCTGCTTCATCATGGAAAAATGCTTTTCTATTAGCAAATCCTTGTCTAAAGAATAATTCACCTTTACTAGCTGATATTTTGCTAGTTAAAGAACTAAACATTTGACCAGTATCAGTAAGATCAACTGCTCCTGATTGTTTAACTGCCGCTCGTTTATATTTAGGTGAGTAGGGAGCAAATGCTTTACCTCTAAAATCTATACCTCTGGATTGAGTTCTTTTCTTGATAGCACCAATCTCAAATGCTGCTGCATTAGCTAAGGCTTTCTTAATAGCCTTCGGTACTCTTTGGGAAACTTTGAGCAGTTCTTTTTTAACTGCAATAGAATTGTCCTTAGCAGTAATGGATGCGACCATTATCTTACTAAGCGTAAATGGTGAATTGGCTCTTTCTCGCTCTCTGAAATAGTTCCGCTATCATCTTCATCATATTCTACGCCATCTCTTAATACGGCTTGGAACTCCTCAGCATATCTTGATTTATAATAATCCATTTTAACTTGGAATGTATCTGCACCATCTCCGCCTTGTGGATCTTTCCATTTAGTAAGCATAGGCAGGATATAATCTGATAATGCTTTATAAACTACACATCTAGTCCATTGAGCATTAGTTAATTTACTACTATCTAATTCTAGAGATGTCACTTTAGTAATATCTTTGTAGCGTACAGTATGGCGGTATCTCTCCCACCATTCTTCTCTAATCTGTCTAATAACATCATTCTCAGCGTGTTGTAGTTGTGTATCAAAGTCAGCTATTCCATATTCAGCTATATCAGGTTGATATTGCTGCACATCTGTTAATGCTACTGAAAATTCTGTGGTTGCCATTAATCTTCTTTCTTCTTCCTAGTTTTTTTTGGTTTTTCTTCAGCAGGTTTATTATCTACTAGATCAAACCCTCTTAATTTCCAATGTATTAAATTTTTTTCCCAATCAAATTTGGTTCTTGTAATTATTTTATCGCCTTTTTTTAATTTAACTAATTTAGTCATAAAATCTCCTTAGCAGGTGGGGATAAACCCCACCCACAAGCATATACTACTGGATTGATGAATCAAAGTGTAATTCAACACCATAAGAATCATGCAATTCGCCTACACCATAAACGGCAGTAGCAACAATCTCGTCTGCTCTTAGAGAAGCATCTCTTTGAGTTTCAATCTTGATGTCCTGCATCATAGCTAGTGCTAATGCATCCTTATGGAATATCGCACCTTTGTAATCACCTGCAGTACCAGTGTTAGCCATATTTGAAGTTTCAAATACGCTAATACCTGCAATTTGACCTACAAAACCTGAGCGTAGTGCTTCGTTCTGTAAATCACCTGCATTTGGATTTGCAAATGTGTTTGTTAAG
>Ga0208791_1000664_pt1 | contig 14332 bp, 13 predicted proteins | sample 11_taG_FD_184084 | JGI IMG/M metagenome (GOLD analysis project Ga0208791, IMG submission 184084) | Marine viral communities from the Subarctic Pacific Ocean - 11_ETSP_OMZ_AT15265 metaG (SPAdes) (version 2) | ecosystem: Environmental > Aquatic > Marine > Oceanic | place: Pacific Ocean | collected...
CCCACTTAAAAAAAGACTTATGGACACTAGACCTTCACCTAACTCTGATGTAAAATACTATTGTTTTGAAGTTCCAAAAGAGGTGTAAATGAAATACGACCCAGTAAACAACCCAGCACATTATAAGTTAAGTGGTGGGATAGAGTGTATTGATTATATCAAACAGGTACTAACCCTTGACCAGTTCATTGGTTACTGCCACGGTAATATGATCAAGTATCAACACAGATACATGTACAAGGGTAACCCTGTTCAGGATATGGAGAAAGCAGAATGGTATCTAAACAAAATGTTAGAGGCAATGGAGGAAAAGCACAAATGAGGCCATACGAAGAGGGTATAAAGGACTTTAAGGAAGGCAACTTAGGTAATCCTCACAGACTAAATACCAAGCAGAACAGGGAGTGGGAGATGGGCTTTAATAAAGCCTACTTCCGTAACCTTGAAAGGGTTAAGCTTAATGAACAAAAACAAAAAGAGTCTTGAAGAAGAGGCCAAAAGTTACAGGCAGAAAAAGATAAAGCCACCGCTTAAAAACAAAGCACTTACTTCTCGTAGGTACTTAGCTGGTCAAGCGATGGCTGCGTTATTGTCAAGATCTCCAGGGCATGTTCACAAAGGAGATATAAAGCGTGAGTCATATGATTGGGCTGACTTCATGTTAGAGGATGATGATGAATAACAAAAGGGGGCTTCAAGTGGCCCCCTTAAGTTTATTCTAATCCAAGATCTTTTTTTAATTTTTCTTCGTTATTAGCAAAGTTTTCTACTAGATCTTCTAGTAACAGTAGTTGATTTACATCTAGTGTCCACATGTCTTTTTCATCTATTTTAAAATAATCTAAGGCTCTTCGTAGGTCTGCTTTCTTACCTTTATTTTTTACGGTAAAGATAAGCTTAGTCTTTTTTTCCTCTGGATCAATAGACCTATCTAAGGCTTCTAAAGAATCCTTCTTAGCTATGGACAATATGTCTGTAAGAGTATTACGTTTCTCCCTTAAGGATAGACTGTCCCACTGACCACTATCGACTACAGAATCCGCATAGATTTCCAAACGTGGACGGACATACTTATTAAAAACATTAACTGCTTCGGGAGACTTACTCCTTATCTCAGTTTGCCACTGAGGTTTACCAACATCATTATACAGTTTTTGAATAGTGGTTGAAGGCAGCACTTCCCTGTAACCAGAAAGTCTACCAATAGGGACTTGACCAGGTTCTCTTGTAAGAGCTTGTTCCTTCTCTGTCGTAGCTATACCGACACGACTTTTCACCTTATCTGGATCAACAGAAGTATCAGCTAATACCTCAAAGATCTGATCCATGTATCTAAGGGAATCATTGACAACTTTATTACCCTCTTTCTTATCAACTACTTTATAATCCTCTCCCCTAGCCATAGCAACAGCTTGGTTGATTGGGTCAAACCTTCTAGTAAAACCTGATACGTGTTGTGAAGTTAAATCTCCAAGAAACATCCCAGCTACTTCTAAAAATTCTGTATCTTCAGCTTCACCAGCAAGATAAATAGCTTTACCTACTATACCAAAAGCTTCTCCCATATCGTCAGTTAAAGCACGAGTACCAAAGTTATCTCCAAAAGCTATAAAAAGATCTTTTGGTACTGACCCATCACGTATTGCATGAGCACCCATACGACCTACAAGCATTGGAACATTTCTTGGGTAGTCGTAAAGGTAACTTTTTACAGCACCAAACTCATCCCTGTCTTCATACCAAGCAAGCCCTTCTTCCAAGTTATCTATCTGAGATGCTGTTGCTATCGCTACAGTTCCCCAACCTACAGCTGTTTTAGTGCTGAGATCCATTGTATCCCTAGTAACAATATCTTTACCACCAGCTTTAATTGTGTACTTATTAAGTAAGCTTAAGCCAGAGTGATCTAACATAAATGCAACACTATTATTCCAGAATTGTCCAAACGGAGCTAATGCACCAAGCACAGGCACTGACCTAACGTTTTCAATTATGTTTGCAGTTTGACCTACTAGATCGTCTTGATTACCAAACTTCTTAGAAAAGGTATTCCTTAGTGCATTTTGTACAGCTCTAGCTTCAAGTTCAGCAAACTCTTTGAATGCCTCTGATCCTGGCTCAGATAACAAACCAACAAGATTTGGATCATCCATAAACTCATGATAGGTTTTGTTATACTTAAGTCTAATCTCTCTATCCAAAGAGTATTGAAACTCTTGTGTTTTTGTCAAAAAGTCTTGAGCTTTAACACCGTAAGCTGTCTCAAAAAAGTCACTAAATTTTTGATAATTACTTTTGTTTGGAATCTCTTTTGGGTTGAGTTTAAACTCATCTAAAATACCTTTAAGTTCTACTCCACCATTAATATACCTAAACAACTCTTGCTGTGCACCTGGACGAATAGCAAGATAGTCCATAACAGATTCATAAGTCCCGTAAGCATCAACCATATTACGTACCTTCTGTCTTTGAAGGCTCATCATTTGAGTAGCTAAATTCTTGTATTTAAGTGCATTTACACTATCACCCTTCAGGGTATTAAACACAGAACCACCACCATACAGAGCAGCACGAATCATATCAGATGCACTTTGATTTATTGTTGCAGCTTTCCAACCAATAGCGTTTAGGCCCGTGGTTCCAGGGTGAGTAACAATAGCTCTTACTAAATTTTCCTGTACATTTACTAAACGTTCACCAAAAGTTTTCTTTATTCCTTTTTCTAAAGGATCTAAAGTTGCCTTAGCTGCTTTTTCTGCAGGTGTTTTTTTAGGGTCAAGCCCCATAGCCTGAAGACGTTTAGCTATCTGAGACTCTACGTTTAATCGTTGACCTGCTTCACTTGCAGTCTTTGCACCAATATTTAAAAAGTCTTCAAAAGAAAAATCTTTAAGTTGATCTGAAGAATCACGAAGTATCTCATAAGCTTCTTCTACAAGTTTTTTATTTTGTGATGGCATATCTTCAAGTGCTTCTTTAATATATAAAGAAACCTGCATGTCCTCTGGTTTTTTATAGCCAGCCTTACTTAGTACAGAGGCTACACCATCCCAACCCTCTTCTTCACTACCAATAAAAAATTTCAAGGCAAACTCGGTGTCATAATCTACAGAAGTCTTAGGGTTGTCAGAAACCTTAGTAAGTTTTTTACCTTCCTTAACCATCCTAGCCCAAGTAGTTGTTCTTTCTTTTAGTTCAAAAAGTTCTTGAGCTAACTGTTCAGAAGATAGTTTTTGTAATCCCTCAAACTTCTTAACTTGACCAGCTCTATGTAGTTGTATTGAAGCTAGAGGTATGGCCTTCTTGTTCTTAAGATATACTAAACCAAGTTGTGTTGCTCCACCCAATGCACCAGTAGCTGTAGATATGCCAGCTTGAAAGAAGTCTATCTCCTCTTTAAATCCAGATGTAACTTCTGCTTTTTGTTGTGCTACATCGAGTGCACCAGCAGAGACCATATCAAAACCAAGAGAACCATAGATAGATTTCCTATCCGCTTTATCTAATATAGCTTTAGTCTTAGACTTTTTTAGTGCCTCTTGATAAGCTCTTTGAGTAACTTCAGTTTGAACTTTAGCTGCAGCTTTTTTACTGCCAGTTCTTTTTAACTCTTTTGTTGCTGCCTGTCTACCAACCCTAAAGGCTAAGTTCTTAGCTCCCTGTACAGCAGTCTTACTGGCACCTATACTAAAAATTTTACCTGCACCAAGAGACACTATATTAATTGGATCTACAACAAGTGCTCTAGCGTAATCGTATACAGCATCAGCTTTTTCTCCAGTGGTTCTGTCTTTACTAAAGGCACCACCCAAAGAGTCAAACAATTTGTAAGCATCTTGTGCAGCTTTACGTTTGTTAGCTAACTTAGCATCATCACCAGTGTTTAAAAAGGTAAGCTCACTTAAGGTTATTAACGACTGACCAGAATTAAAGCCACGCATTTGATTTACATACGAATCAATTAACTCCTCTTTGTCGTACTCAGAAGTATCCATACCAAATCTCTGTGACATATACTGCTCAATAACTTCAAAGTTATCATCAACAGATAAGGTTTCTACAAGACCTTTACCCTCTGTTTTTGTAGGTTCAAATCCTTCAGGTACAGGTTGCGTATTTTCTATAACTTCATCATCCAACTCAGCTGGAGTCGAAATAGCCCTTAGTTTATCTGCGTAGCTGGTCACTATTAAATCTCCGAAAGAGTGTCTAAATAAGTCTGATCAAGACCAAAACCTAAATCGTTTGTAAATACGGCGGAGAATAGTCCTCCCCTAGCAATAAAGCTTAGTGCTATTCCTGGGTCTAGTTTCATCATAGCTTTATAAGCTTCGTAATCTTTATCAGCATCTAAAAGATCTTCTATCTCTTTAATTTTTTCTTGTTTTTTTCTAACCTGCCCAAGGGTTAAACCCTCACCTACTTGTTGACTATCAGGTATTGTATTATCATAATCACCCAAAATATTAAGTGTCTGAGTTTGTATCTCAGCAAAACTTTCGTCGTATTTACCCTGTACAGTTTTTTGCATCTCGTTTATTTCTTGAACTGTATAGTCTTCTTGTTCCGCCAATACACCGAGGTCAGTTGTAACCCCTAGTGGACCTTCCTTACGACCTTTAATTGTAGGAGCAGAAACACTAGCTTCAATATCTGCACCTGTAACACCCATAATATTAGAAGAGTATACGTCATACATAACATCTTCTAAGTCTTTTGGGCTAAAGATCTTACCAAGTATTGTAGACTCTTGTTGTTCGGGCTTCTTAATCTTTGCACCAGTAACAAAGTCTGGTGTAGCTTGTTTAATTAGATCTGCAGCAGATACATCACTAGGTGCAGCATAATTAGCGGCTTGAATTACAGCATCATTAAGGATTGTTTCGGTTAGTCTACCCTCTAACTCAGCAGCTTGTGCAGCTGCAGCTACCCTTAAAAGTTCTTTTGGATTTTCAGATAGTATCCCAAGAGAAGACTCTTTATCCAGACCTTTTGAATCTAGGTAGTCATAAGCAGCTTCAAGTTTTGTGCGAGACTCTTGAACTTCTTGCTGCCTTTTAAGTCCAGACTTCCACAAGTACTCTTGCATAGCATCTGATTTAGACTTAGTATATTCTCTGTTTTCTTTCATCCTGTCAGCTAAACCGCCTAAGAATGCTCCACCTAAAACTGCACCTAACATATCTTACCTCGCCATTAAACCTTTTGGTTTTACTTCTTCTTCAACTGCTGGTTTTTCTTGAGGCATAGCCTCTGCTGTAACAGCTTCTTCAGACTCTTTCAAGAGTTCGTAACCTTTATCCTGCTGATCTTGTGGGGTAGCCCTATTGGCAGCAACAAGCATTGATGCACGTTCCATTGGGTCTACCTTAGGTTCTTCAAAAGTTTCTTGGTATTTTACCCCAGCTTTATCGGCAGCCTTCATAATAAATTTTCTTACTATAGGTTCTGCAATAAGGCTAATGTCAATACTATGTACACCCTTTGCTACTGCACCAGTCATAATAGAATCACTTAAGTTTTTAGCAGGTACGCCAAAATCCAAAGCAAAGAAAACATTATCAATAACTTCTTCATCAGAGATACGATCTATGTGATACCTAATAGCCTCATCAGGATCTGTTATTTGAGGTGCCCTTTCCCAAGGAAAGTTTTTAGGTTCGTCCGTTAAAGATTGTCCAGGAATTGCTCCTTGAAGTGACTGTATCATTACTCTTCTCCTGCGTAGTAGTTAGCTTTAGACACTCTTCTTTCCATCATAGGTTTTCCTGGTCTTAAATATCCTTGTGAAAATATACGAGCTGCTTCCTCTGCAGTTTCAGTTTCTTGCAACTTTTTCATAAACCTTCCTTCAGAAGTGTTTTGGACTTCGTGTACAAAAAAACCAAAAGACGCTTCATAAGAATCTGGATTTAAGTTATTTTCTTCTGACCAAGATTCAAATGCTTTTCTTCTTGGTCCAGTCCACATTGCAAAACCCCTACCACCTTTAGAACCAGGAACTACAGGTTTTATTTCTTGTAGGTAATTAAAACCCCCTGTCTCATGGTCAAAGTTACCTACTATACCTGCGGCTTGAAAATCTGTTAGACCAAAAACTTCTGATATATCTCCCATAAGTCTTTTTCCAACACTTTCTTTTTTAGCATCCTCAGTCATAGCTTTAGATGTATTAGATATACCAAGATTTTTCTTAGCTTCCACTAACTCAGGTGCATCTTCTTGAAATACATTGTCAAGAATTTCATCCCAACCTTGTTCCCAAGCTGCAACTTGTTTAGCATTATCTGCGTAAGTATTTTTTACTTTTTGCATTTCACCCTCTGCACTAGGGGTTTTTAAGGTCTGTGCTTTAGGTTTAGATCTAGATTGACCTAATCCCATAACAGTAGTTGGGTCTTCTATACCAGTTACATTTCTGTTTAGCAAAGCAGACTTTTTTCTTTGTTTATCTTGTCTTAAATTTAGTGACATATTTAAACCTCGTTACTATATATCTATAATCTTAAGGAAGACTTCAGATAAAAAGTCACCTGTTTTTGAAGTAGCTTCAATCTTAGCTTGAAGTTCAGCGGCAGTTATTGTAGCATCAGCAGCCATCTGCTGCATAATAATTTGAGTAGCATTGTCGGCATTGCTTTCAGCAGTTTGAAATGCTAACGACATAATATCACGTTCACGTTGCCATACCGCATCCAAGTTAGTTTGAGTCATGGCATTTATTGTTTGAGCAAAAGTCATATTACTTTCATTTTGTGCAGCAGTATTAAGAGTAGCTATGTTTTGTCTCCATTGAGCATTAGCTTGTGCTACTACTAAGCCATTTGTTGCATTAAATTGATCTCTTTGATTTTTAGTGCTAGCATTAAATTGCCTAATAGAATTTACAGAGTTTACATTAAATTGATTTACCGCATTAGTTTGAGATGCATTAAACTGTGAAGTTTGATTAGCAAGAGTTGCGAAGAATTGTTTAGTTTGATTTTCACTTGAGGCATTAAACTGTAGTGAAGCATTTTCAGCAGCTTGATCAGTAAATAAAGCTTGTATATTTTGCTGAGATTTAAACAGTGCAGTCTGCTGTTCATTTGCTAAGTTAGTCATATCCATCTGCAAAAAGCTCTGGGCATTTTGTACTGCAGCTTGCTGCCTGTTGTTTAGATTTTGTGTGTCGAGTTGTGATAAAGCCGCAGCTTCTGCCATAACCATAGCTTGACGATTACCTAAGTTAGCTAAGTTCATAGTGTTTACTGCACGAGAGTTCTCAAGAGCTATGTTTTGCTCTGCAGTAAAGTTCATATTGGCGATGTCACCGATACGAGCTGAGTTCTGAACACGAGCTTGGAATGCCTGATCAAACTCTTGACCCATAAACTGAGCACGTTGTTGTGCTGCAAGCATAGCACGTTGTTGACGGTTTGACAAGTTCTGAGCTTCAAAAGATGCAACTGTTTGTGCATCAGCTTGAGCAATAGGTAAGGCAGATTCCATTGCTGCCTGTACAATAGCTTGTCCAGCAAGACTACTTGCACCTAAGCCCCTTGAAGCCATAGCAGCAGTAGCATTACGCATAGCACCAGCAGCCCATGCAGGTGTAGCACCACCTTCAAACTGTTGCATAAGGCCTTCTAGTTGACCTTGTACAGTAGCTTTGTTTGAGGGACTAGCTGTAGCAGCTTGCACTTGTTCAGTAAACTTAGCCGCTTTTTCAGCATCCGCAACACCACTAATTAATTCACCTTCCTGTATCTCACGTTGTACAGGATTAGTCATTATATTAGCAGTACCCTGAGCAGCTTCCATGCCAGATACAGACGATTCAGTTTGCTGTGCTGCTGTTACTTGAGCTTCTGCACTTACCTCACCCTGAGCTGCTTGCACTTGTTCTGTCTCTTGTTGTACAGCAGGGGTTACAGCAGCAGCACCATAGGTAGCGGCAGGAGTAGGAGCAGCAGATTGAGCTTGAGCTACTTGTTGTACTTGAGCAGCAGTAGCTGTAGGTGCAGCACCAGTAACTTGACCAGCAGCAGAGTCTATTGTTTGATCAGCAGTAGGTTGAATATAAGATACAGGTGCTTGTGTAGGCTGCATGGTTTGTTTTACAGCACCTCCAAACATAGGTACAATATCTTTAGTATAGCTAAGAGCTTCTGGAGATGCTTGTTGTTGATAACTCTTTGGACCGTCTTGAACTGGACCACCTTGTTGCATCTTAACTACGCCACCTTGAGCCATACCAACCATAGCTTGTTGATATTTACCCATACGTGCAGCAGCTCCAGGATTTGCTTTCATAAAATCATTAAGTGCAGGTGTAGACTTTGGACCTTTATAACCAAGAAACTTAGTAGCTAAGTTATATTCTGCATCTAAAGTATTACTATTTTCCATTATTACTATCCATTTACTACTTCGTTAAGACCCCAGATCATCCCTGCTGTACCACCTACAAATATTATTATTCCTACTGTAAGTGACAATCCCCAGAACAATCTGTCTCTTTGCTTTGCTTGTAATTCTAACGCTTCTTTGTGCCTTTGTCTAGCTGCTGCTTGTTCTTTTACAACTAGATCCCACATTCCTGGTGGCCCATAAAGTTGACAAGCTGATCTTAGCTCATCCATGCACTCTTTATGTTTCATCTTAGCTTGGGCTATAGCAAACCCTTCTTCTTCAGAGGAGCTTAGTCTACCTAATGGGCCTTTATGTGCACCCTTTTCAGCTAGTTGAATCTCACTATCTAACTTAGCTAACTTACCAAAGTGAGGCAGTAAGTCTGCTACATCACTACCAGCTTTAACTGCAGAACTAACTGCACCAGCTATCTTAGTAACTGCACCTGCTAAAGCTAATACTTCTATCATTATGGCAAACCTTTTTATTCATTTCTGTCTGCCATCTTTTCTACTGATGATCTTATTGCTTTTATGTTTTCGTCTATACGTGCAAGTGATATTGCTTGGTTTTGTACGGACACTTCTATGCGTCCAATACGTTTTTCTAGTACGATGATTTCTTCTCTGTTATTGTCTATGTCAGACATCATCATACTGACTGTCCATACGATAGCTGCTCCCTGAACAAGTAGGCCAAAGATCAATGTAATCGGTACAGACTTGCTCAAGTGCCAGCTATCCTCAGACATCATTCAGCTTCCAATGCATCTAGTCGTGATTCAATACTTGCAAGCCTTTGCTCTGTTGCCGCATGAATAAACGACATTAGTTCGCTATAACGAATAGAGTACCTGTCTACATATGTAGCACCCTCTGGAATCTCTGGATCATCAACTTCAAAAGTTTCCACATAAGGTGTTGCAATGTCTTCACCTGACATTTCTTTTTCGTAAAACTCATTCCAACACATGAAGGCATACTTCATTGGATCAAGGCTATTAGCTTCCATTGCAGCCTTAACCTGTTGTGCAATTATGCCTGAGTGAATACGAGCATTATCACCTTTTTCTGCAACACTATGGTTCCACTTATATGTTTTAAACAATGCACTAATTGCTTTAGCTGCATTAATTTCGTTGGTGCTAAGTGCTGCAACTTGTTGTTTTAAACGTTCATCTGATGTGTTTATTGAACCATCAACAGCCCAGACGTCTGTCCAACGTTTTGAACTTTGCCCCAAACCCGAAGTGTTATCTGCACCGGGTTGAAATATATTGCCAGACAAATCTGCTGCATGGATATAGTTACTGGTGCTGCTGGACGCATAAAATTGAAAATAAGCAGACCCAGCGGCATTTCCCCTACCTTTAATACCTATCTTAAATCCTTCACCATCACCAGATGGATCTTTAGAGTACCAACGTATATTACCTATGCCTTGCCCGTTGCTAAGACTTGTATCCTGATCATAAAACACAAGATCGTTTTCGGAAGAGTTGCTTGTTCTGGCATTATTATTACAAGACATAACAACTGAACCACCGAGGTTACTTCCGTCAGACGCAATCCTTAATCGTTCTGTATATCCGTTAGGTGCTAGGGCACTACCTGCATGCATACCAATAAATTCAGTACCCGCATCTACAACAAAGGCGTTTAGCTGAGCATTACTTTCAACTCTAAAGTTTATGTCTCCTGAACCCTCATTAATAACTACCTCACCAGTACCACTTGCATTTGATCCTACAGTTAAAAACTGAGTAAGTGATCCAGATTTCATGGCATACATTTCAAATTTTGAATCTTCACTGCCATCAGTAACATCTGTTACTCTATTGTAGAAGTTCCCAAAAAGTGTACGATCACCAACACTATTATTCCCATAAAAGTGTAAGGCCCCATTATTATCACCATCCGCAGGTGATGCAGAGTTACGATAAAATGCTATGTCGGGTGCTGTAGCTGAACCACCGTCCGTACTTTCTAACTGCAAAAGATTAAAGTTATTTGTACCACCTGCCGTAAGATGTAACAGTGAGTTATCAGCATTAGTAAGATCAGAGCCTAGTGCTAGTTTTCCATCGTTATTTAGCCTCATACGTTCTGCGTAAGTACTACTGCCGGTACGAGTGTGAAATGCTAAATCATTATCATAGTTATTACTTGTGGAAATAGAGGCAATAGCCCATTGGCCTACTGTTCCATTAGCATTTTGAGAGTGTAGCTTTAATGCAGAATATGCTCCAGTTGTAGCACTTTCATTTAAAATTCTTAAAGCTGCATCTGTAGCAGCATTTCCAGTTGCATTATAAGCTGTACTATCTGAAAGTTGCCCTTCAATTAAAACACCGGGAGCATCAGTCCCAATCCCCAAACTATCCGCACTCGCAACCCCATCCACAGTCAGCCCATCTAAGGTAAGTGTGCCAGCAATATCCTTATCGGCGCTGTCTGCTAAGTCTCTTGCTCTAGTCATATTGCTGGCTCCTAATTTATACTTCTTGTGCAGCTACATGAGCCGCATATGCGTCTTTGACCGCTTGTGTGTGAACTGCATTACAGATGGCTTGCACCTCTGCGCTTTCACCTGTGATGTCGGCATCTGGTGCAACGACATGGCGTGAATACCCACGGCTGATCTCTGTGCCATCACGCTTGATAATCACTGCGGAGCGAACCTGAATGTGTTTGTATGGCCCCACGATCTCGATTTTGTCTTGTACTGTTTCTTCTGTAAGCATTTTTATCTCCTATGCTTGGACTGACTACCCTGTAATCCAACAGGGGTGTTAGGATGATGTGTGATACACTAAAGTAATTCCAAACATGTCGGCTTGATCATCTTTGATGTCTGAAACTAATAAACCTGCTGCGCTATTATTTTTAGAATCGTTGTTATATTTAAAACTAAAAGCCGCCTGATTCTCAGCTAAATGAGCAATTAAGCCATCCCCGTTATTGATCAGATTTACTTGTAAAGTTGCTGTGGATCTAACGGTCCCATTGTTTGTAAAAGGCAGACCTTGTACATTAAAAGTGTTTGCTAAAGTTAAACCTGTCGTGTTGATGTTTGTAATATCACAAGTAGCAATAACAAGCCTGCCTATTTTAGTATAAAATCCTTGGCCTGTGGTGGTTGTATTACCACCAGAACTGTTATCTGCCGCAACAGGCTGCCAAGTGCCTTCCTCATACGAATCGAGCAAGTTACTTGTAGATGTACCAGAGCCGCCAGCATCTCCAAAGGCTACACCTCCCGCCAAATATAAATTAGACCACCTATTTGATGCTGTTCCCAGATTTACATGGTCATCTACGGGGGTTCCACCCGTATCGGCAGGTATTAAGGCTGCATTGTTGAGATAGATACCCGCAGTATTTCCCGCTTCCCCTGCAAAATAAATGTTGTCGTTGCTATTAACACCTATGGTTGCGACAGAGGAGCCGTCTTTGCGGAAATCCAAAATAGAAGAGTCTACACCTGTAGTGTTTAAAACAAGTACAGGCTTTGTTGCAGAAGATGCCTGTCTTGCAATCTGTAATGCTCCGTTACTGGCTTTGTAAGAAAATCCAGAGCCGCTTGTAGCAGAGCCTATATCTGCATCAGTAGTCCCCACCAGCAAGTTACCGCTGGCATCGAGGCGCATGGCTTCTGCGCTATCTGTCTCAAATCTCATACTGTTATCACTATGGACGTAGCGAATAGAGCCTTGGTCATTACTTGCTGTATCGCCAAAGTAGATGCGTCCTGTTGATGTCGATAAGATTGACAGGCCAGTATCGCCTGTCTTCTCTATCACAAAATCATCCGCATCAGCCGATGGCGCACCAACACTGCTTGAGTAAAGATGAAGCTGACCTTCAGGCGAAATCGTGCCAATCCCAACATTCTCTGAACTATCTATGGTAATAGCTACTGCATCAGCATTGTCATCAATACCACGAGAGGTAAACGTACCAGTTACAGCAAAGTTATTTGCAGTAGTGTCACCAGTAAATGTTTGACTAGCTATTTCAAATGGTGTGTAAGCTACAATCTCAAGTATGTCACTGGCTGTAGCACCAGAGGCTAAGACTACATCACTACCATTAGTAGCTGTATAATCTGCTGGGGCTAGTTTAACTCCGTTAAGATATACGTCTATGAACTGTGGTGTATATCCTACAGTAGCAAAGCTGGTTTGTCCACCAGTAGCTGTAAATGATTCTCTGTGTTGTGTAGCCTGTGGTACAGGAGTTGTGCCTATATATCCAGCCATTATAATGCTCCTATGATGAACGCCAGTAGCTCGCTGTATCGAACCCCAAGCCTAGTGCGCTCTGTAGCACCCTCTGGCGCTTCTTCTTGTGTGTCATATGTATCGGTGCGGGTGTAGGCATCAACGGCTTCTACAGCCTCAGTGACTACGTTGCCTTCTTCGTCAAGAACCTCTGCCACAGCTTCTACCGCTGGCACCTCTGTCTGTGTTTCCCACCAAGTGTTTGAGCAGAACATGGCATAACGAGAAGCGTCTAAACCTTCAGATGTAAATGCTGCTTGTAAGTCTTGTGCAATGATACCAAAGTGTGTTCTGGCTTCATCACCCTTAGCTTCTACTGCATCACGCCAGCGGAACTTACGCAGCAAGCCTTTGGCCGCTACAGCTACACGTTGCTCTGCGTCTGTAAGCTCTGCAATGTCTTGCTTTTCGTTGCGGTCAGATGTTTGGATTGTGCCGTTGGTGGCGTATATGTCTTGGAAGCGGAGAGAGGGGTGTCCCATATCAATGGAATTATCAGACAAAGAGCCACTGTTCATAGGTTGGATACGGGAACCGCCTAAGTAAAGGCCTGCCGCAGACGGCCCACCAATATACATATTTGTCCCAAAATTTCCAATACTCCCCACCGTGGTGCCGTCTTTTTTGAACAACGCAATGTCGCCATCAGATGTTCTTCTGTTTACCGTCAACCCAGCTTGGCCAGTCCTAGACACTTGAATAATTCCACCATTATATTGAGGTGATAGTGCTATACCCTCAACACTATTATCAGCAGGAAGCGAATTAGTAGTCCCCACCAGCAATGCACCGCTGCTGTCGATGCGCATACGCTCTGTGGCGCCACCAACAGCATTGTATGTTGCAGTGCCGAAAACAAGCGCACCAGATGGTAAAGTTCCGCTGTTAATATCATTTACTGACTGAATAAATGCCGTGTCGTATGGCGCATTTCCAGAGACATCATCAGCGTAAAACTCAATCGTTCCGTTTACATCGCCATTATCCCAATCAGCTGAAGATGTCGTATTGGTAATACGCAAAACAGGAGCATTCAATCCAGCGTCACCAGCAGCATTACCAGATGCAACCTCAAGGCGTGTCCGTGGGGTACGTCCAATCCCAAAGTTGCCATCACTGGTTAGCCTCATTCTTTCAGTCAAGGCTGTATCCGTTGTGGATGCTCTCGTCGAAAAAGCTAACGCACCAATCGTCCTATCATTGCCGTTGGATAGTAAGCCTTTAATAGCAGCAAACCCAGCGAAGCCATCCGCTTCAGATGCATTAGTTCCAAAGATTACACCGCCGCCAGCACCGCCAGCAGCACCAGTATCACTAACACGTAAAAAAGCACCCAAGCTACCAGCGTCACTAATAGCAGAAGTGGTTTGACCTGCGCCGTATAGGTGCAAGCCTGTGCGGGGTGTTGATGTGCCAATGCCTAAAGAGCCTGTGATGCTTGCGCCGCTGCTGATGGTTGTAAAAACTTGAGAGTTGTTATGGAATAATTTAACAAAACCATCTTCTAAAAATTGTGCAACTGTTTCATTGCCAGCAGCATTCTGGACAGTAAGTAAGTTGCTTCGTATTGTAAGCCCACCAGTACCACTATCCTCAATCAGACTACTAGTGCCGTTATGAAAGATGCTAAGATCAGACCCAGCGCCGAAGATGGCT
>Ga0208791_1000669_pt1 | contig 14286 bp, 20 predicted proteins | sample 11_taG_FD_184084 | JGI IMG/M metagenome (GOLD analysis project Ga0208791, IMG submission 184084) | Marine viral communities from the Subarctic Pacific Ocean - 11_ETSP_OMZ_AT15265 metaG (SPAdes) (version 2) | ecosystem: Environmental > Aquatic > Marine > Oceanic | place: Pacific Ocean | collected...
TGTGGGTGGTGGCGGTACTGATGTGACCTGTGTGCCTGAGTACATGAGTGCGAACGGTATCAAGCCGCAAGCGTCTGTCGTGTTTACAGATGGCTACCTCTACAATGGTTGGGGTACGTGGGATCATCCTGTGCTGTGGGTGATCGTGGATAACAAGAACGCCAAGCCCGATCACGGTGTGACGGTGCATGTACAATCGGAGGATTTATGATGGCAAATCTTAACAAAAGGGGACGAGGCCCGAAGCCGAAGCCGAACTCTTTACGTCAAAAACGTAGGTTGGCCGACATGGATATGTCAAAACCTCTTAACCGTAGCGATAGGCGCGCTGTGTCTGCAATGAAACGAAAGGGTAAGTGATGGGTAACATGTTTGTAGATAATCCGTTTATCGCATGTCCTGAGTGTGACGGTACAGGTGAACAGACGCGTGAACGTGCTGTGCCTATGAGTTCCACAAATCCGTACGGGTACTTGGAAGAATACCAAGTGGAGTGCGACAACTGCCGTGGGTTAGGGGAGATAGAACGTGACGACTGAAGAGTGTACGTCCGATGTTCTACCTAACACGTTAGAGGCAGAGTTGAAGGCTATGGGCATCATGCCCGTAGAACCCGAAGAACCAGAGCCGAAGGTGGTGCGCGACTTCACCTTCAAAATGCCAACCTTTGATGAAAATGGAGAACCAGACTTTTGATAGAATATTTTACTATTCTCATCCTCACTTACACAGTGGGTGAGTACGATCTGCAATCTAGGATCGTGTTTCCGAGTGCCAAGTTATGTGGTGATGCGCTACCTGCGTATTATGAACCGATCTATGCGTTTGACAAAAACAGCATGGCTCAATGCGAACGGACAGATAAAATGTCCAAAACAATAAGGCCGAAACTAAGGCCACAAACTGGAGAATGACCGTCATGGTTACACCAAATTTTGCCCCCAAGAGCAACAAGTCTTGGACAAGTAAAGAGTTGGAACAGCTTATCTCTTTGAAGAACGAAGGTTATACCTACAAGGATATTGCCGATCATCTAGGACGCACCGAGAAAGCGGTGCAAGTGAAGATGTCCAAGTGGAACAATAGCATGGCACAAACGTCAAAACGTGCTACTGCGTTGGCAAACGAAGAGCCATTCGATATCGCTGCGCTTGTTGATGATAAACCCGTACGGGCCAAACCAAAGTATTACTTACGTCATGTTACGTTTGAGACAAAGGAACAGGCCAAGGCGATGGGCGCACGTTGGGATGGTATGTGTTGGTTCATTCCCGATACCGTGACAGGTGACGCACGTAAGGCGTTGACCACGGAGTATGGTCCTGTGTTCTATGGCAATCACTCGCGTAAGGGTAAGGGTCAATGGGATGCGTTCACCCCTGCCGAGTTGGATGACACCAAAGCAAAAGTGCAGTCCGAACCTGTACCCGGCAGATCTCACGTACAGGCCAAGTCAAAACCTGTTACACAGAAGAAGGTACAGCCCGTCGTAAAAACTACTGGTACAGAAAACACTGCTGTAGGTAACGAAGCGTTTACTATCCGTATACCCAAGCGTCTTGTCTGGGGGGTACTGGTATCTGCGTTGGTAGCCGCTGCGTGGTACGTGGGCAAATCATTCTAATTCGGGCAACTGCCCGAAATCAATCGGGGTGGCGTGGTGTCACCCCACAACAAATGGAGAAATACAATGGCCTTATATTGGCAAAACAGACACCTAATATCCTTTGATAAAGTGGCGGCAACATACGATGCTATCAAACCGCTGCGTGGTAAACTCAGTGATGCTAACGTACGTCCTCTTGGTGACCGTGCGCGTAAGTGGGAGCGGATCAAAAAGATCAACAACAACTGCTACGTGTTGACAGACGGGTATCACACTGGTGATGATGTGTTTAAGAGTTGGGGTTACAACCATAAAACAGGTAAACCAACCGAAGCAGAGATGATTAACCTTGCACCAATCGTGTGGCGTAGACACAGAGATGGTACGACGACAATCAAAGTGCGTAACGGTACAGGTCACGGTGCGCACAATGGTCGGTATAGTTTCTTAGACAGACACTTGCCGAACGGTATGCGGTTCATCGTTCGTAACGGTAAACACTTCATCAAAGTAGGTGACACAGAATACTACCTTGCTAAGAGTAAGACGTTAGCTGCGTGGGCATTGCCTGACGATGCACAGAAAAATCAGTGGACTAAACACTTCACATCTCGTGATGATGGTGTGGCGCTGACGTTCCGTGTTGATGACGACAAAATATCTTTTGTGGATGGCGGTAAGAAGTTGCCTGTTCCGCCCAAGGTTCGGGTAGATAAGAAAGCCAAAGCCAAGATGAAGGGTGCTATTGCTGAGTTCCGCGAGTGGGCGTTCGCCATGTATCCTTTGTTGCCCATAAAGGATCGTGAATACGGTGATCGTATGCGTACTGAGATACGTGAAACGCTAAATGTTGGTGGTTGGTCATGGGACATGCTTGATATGTTCAACCCTGATGTAGCGAAGTACATCATACGTGATCCTGACCACACACTACGTGTGCACTTTATGTACGCCCTCATGGGGCAGACTGACTACCATCTGCGCCACACGTTTGACAGTGATGCAGAGCATGAGAAGGCTGTCAAAGCGCAGTTCAACCGTAAGATCAACAAAGCCTGTGGCTTCAACAAACAAGTGAGAGGATAAAAAATGTCTATAAGTCATACAACAGTGGACGCCGCCAAAGTATATACGGCTGAATATACACGTATGCGCGAGGGCGTACCGCACGAACAAGGTAAGTATGTGAAACCTCAACTGTACGAGTTCGTTCGTGCAGTAGAGAAAACGCTGCGTGTCAAAACCATACCACGCTGTGACAAAACATTACATGTGTACCGCGAGGGTGACCTGATGACTATGGGTTACATCGGATATGGTGACTTTGCGACCAGTGTGAACGGGGATTACAAGTTCATCGTGTGTGCACGTAGCATCGAAAACAATAAGTATTGTAGCAGTGGGGATCAGCACAATATGCGCATGGCGATCAACATGGATACCGCCGTGAAACATGCTAAGAGACACTTTGTATCTTACACCGTGGGTGAGTGTGCTACCGCGTTGGTACAAGATGTTGCGAAAGAGGTGAACAGGTTCAAGAGCACCGTGCGAAACAAGTACGACGAAACCATACAAGCGGTGGGCATAAACACACGCGGCTACGGTTCAGACAGGAAAGCCGCAGAACGTTTGATGGCCGAGCTACGAACCATGGTGCAGTCTGGGCATACGTTCATCGACAAGGAGCTTGATGCCGCTGTCCGTGATATGTTTGAGCAACAGGAAGAAGCCAACAGGTTCAGAGAAGGTGCTGTGCCTATGGACTTTGTGCACATTGCCGAGCGATGGGGTAAGCAAGTGGTCAACTATGCGCGTGTCAAAGACGTGACCCGAACCTATTTACCCGAGGTGGAAATGGTACGGTCTTACGAACCAGACGAGATGTCGGAGGACATGCAGCATAAGTGCGCTGCTATGAGTATGTGTGAGGATGGTCACTTCGTAGAGGGTGTGGGATACAAAGTAAATGCCCATACGTTTTACCTCTACGTGTGAGGTGTTACACTGTGACACCAACCAATGACATCACTTACAACATACAGATACACCATACCACCAAAACTGTCCAAGTGGCATGTATAGGTATGAATTGTGTTGACGCAGACTTAAAAGGCTATTATATGTCTGTAGACGATCTACCGCCATGGGTGCAGGACAGGTTGTCTGTGCTTATGATGTTGGACGTACCACCTCCTCTTACCGATGTGGATGGGGTGGGTAGCAGACTAGGGCCATATACTTATTGGGTCTACAAATAAATTCGGGCAGATGCCCGAAACCGCGAGGCGGTCACCGCTGCCTCGCAACTGGTATCTTGGAGGACGACAATGACACCCGAAGCAAAAGTTAAAAAGAAAGTGGTAGAGCAGCTAAAGCAATTACGCGCCTACTACTTCTACCCTGTAACAGGTGGCTACGGGCGTAGCGGTGTACCTGACATCATAGGATGTTACGAAGGATTATTTTTTGGGATCGAATGTAAGGCAGGGAACAACAAACCCACACCCTTACAAGAGAAGAACTTAAAAGAAATACGTGCCGCAGGGGGATTGGACATGGTTGTTAATGAGGACAACATGCACACGGTAATGGACGAGTTACGTGCATGGTCTATGGTCCCAGACGGTTAACCCAAGCTGTGAGTGGGTTGCGGGTTTATGGATATTGTCCCGCGAAAACCGCAGCAGTACGAGCAACGCCCTCCATGATATTACTCATTGCGTTTGTGATCGTACCGAAGAAACCGCGTTATGGTTAGTCCCTGTGGCTTCTAACATGGGGCACCACTTTAACAATGGAGGAACCTATGGGTGACGAGCAGCTAACTACGTTTCAAGAAGCCAACCTAAAATGGTTGAAGCGGCAGGTTGATAACTTACAGGATGAACAGCACCGTGCAGATGCGCGGCCTCGCGTACAGCAGGAACTTTGGGCTGCGCGTGAGGAACTTGATAACTACGTCAAGACGCTGCGTGACCACGGTGTAAAAATATGAACGAACAGGAACGTGTAAAATACGAGGAGTTGTACCGACAAAAGTGGGAGCAACAAATCAAAAAAGATAAGAAAGATAATCCTCGTTTAGTAACAAGTAACAGGTACATAAACAACACCATGCACAAAGAAAATGGTTCAAAGGGTGGTAGACCCAGAAAGGAGGAGAACAAATTAAAGCTGACGAAGGACGCTGAAGTGCTGAACCGCATGTTGCAGCGTAAGATGACGTTAGGAGACGCCGCAGAAATAATGGGCATAAGCCGAAAATGGGCGTCAACACTAAAAAATAAATATGGTTTGCCAAGATAGGAGAATGGCTATGGTTGCGAAGAAAACAGCAGGGGCACCCCTCGAAATACATACTGTCAAGCAGGGGCGTATCAAACTGCGGATGGTTGGTCAGACACCGTTGTACTTTAATAGTATGGGCGCAAAAGCGTGGCGTGATCTGTTAGTGGGCGCAGGTAAAAAGACTGCGGCTGAAAAGAAAGAACTAAAACATAACCCCGAAAAAGAATTTAGGGAAAGTGTTTACACTAAGAAAACAGGAGACACGCTGCTGTGCTTCCCTGCGGCAGGGGTAAAAGGTGCTATGGCTACGGCTGCATTAGAAACGGCAGGGATCACTAAGACAAGTGTGCAGCGGCTAATATTTCTACCCGAAAGCCATGTGCAGATTTGGGGTAAGCCGTATCTGAAGATGGACATTGTTCGGTCTGCGGATATGAATAAGACCCCCGATGTTCGTACCCGTGCATATCTACCCAACTGGTGTGCAGAGGTGGATATAAAGTTCGTTACACCAACGCTCAGTGCCATGGCTATCTCGTCATTGTTAATGAACGCAGGGATAATCGTGGGGCTTGGTGACTTCAGACAGGAGAAAGGTCGTGGTTCCTATGGCACGTTCTCTGTAACAGGTTCTGAGGATATGGGGGAACAACAGGCTATTTGGGATGATATCACGCAAGAAGCGCGTGAAGTCCAAGAGATGGCATTGGAGTACCCCGAATGTGCTGATGAACAGACAGCGGAGCTTATGCAGTTCCTACAAGAAGAACGGTTGCGTCGAGCAGCTTAAACGAAGAGGGGCGGTTAACGCCGCCCTAATTCACGGATAAGGCGGTTATGGAGTGTTGGGGTTTGGTCCGTTGCGGTCAGTCGGGGCGGTCTAGGTTGGGTACGGCGGTGTGTGTTGGGTTTCGTTGGGTCAAGGTTTGTTAAGGCGGTCGAGGTGAGATGAGGTCTGATATGTTAAGGTCGGGCGGGGTTTGGTATGGCGGTCGAGATGTGTTGAGATGGGGTATGGTGTGGTACGGCAAGGCGGTCGTGGTGCGTTCCGATGTGGCGCGTTCCGATGTGGCGCGGCCCGTTTGGGCGGTCTAGGTTGGGTGTGGCGCAGCGTGGTCCGATGTGGCGCGGTGTGGCACGACGAGACAGCTAAACTAATGAGAAGGTGGTGGGCTGTAGTGGCCCACTACATAAAAATAAATTTACTGGAGAACTAAATATGGCTAATTTTTCTAAGAAAACAAAGCAGCGTATCATTGACGATTATCTGCATAAAACAGGCGCGAACATGTTTGTGCCCTCAGAGTTTGTCGATTGGTTAGCAGGGCAACCAGAACATGAGGCTTACCCTGCGTTCTACGAGATGGATGATGCAGAAGCAGCGCGTCAATTCCGTATTCAAATGGCACGTCAGATGGCATCTGGTTTGCGTATCGTTGCGAAGACAGAAGAAGTCGAAAGCTCGGTGGTTTCTATCAAGGTGGCAGAATACCCTGCGTATATATCCCCTGTGTCTAAAAGGCGTGATGGTGGTGGGTATGAACCGTTTGATCCTAATGATGAAACTGCGCAATCTGAGTTACGTAGGCAGGCAGGCACAAGTCTAGCTGCGTGGTTGGAGCGGTTCCGCGGCTGCGCTGAACATATAGGGGTGGATGTCACTCCATTGGAAGATATCGTGCGTGTATTACGTGACGAAAAAGACGAAGCGGTGGAGGCATAAATGGCTAAGAAAGGATCACCGTACGCGGATAAGATATGGGCGTACAAGATAAAACATCCTACAGCGAAAGCTAGGGAAATCGCAGACGCGACTAACACATCTTATGGGTACGTCTATAAACTTTTAAAGAAGATCGGCACACCAGACGAAGTGTTTGAAAAGGAAGCGCGTAGGGTCACGCGTGGGCAGGTGCTAGATACCGCCAAAGAATATGTGACCAAAGATCGTGCGGCTGACCATGGCAACATGGAAGATAACTTTAGCACCATAGGTAAGTATTGGTCGGTGCATCTAGGTGTGGACGTAAGTGCTACTGATGTAGCTGTGATGATGACGTTGTTGAAAGCTGCGCGTATAAAGTCGAACCCGTCACATCCAGACAACTGGGTAGACGCATGTGGTTACATGGCATGTGGTGGCGAGATAGTGGGTAAGGTCTGATGGACCTAATCACGTTAGATTTTGAAACCTTCTACGACAGGGATTATTCTCTGTCTAAATTAACAACAGAAGCCTACGTCCGTGATCCTCGTTTTGAGGTGATCGGCGTGGCTGTCAAAGTAAATAATGGAGAAACGGAGTGGGCTAGTGGAACGCATGAACAACTTAAACAATACCTTGAAGCCTTCCACTGGGAAGAAGCTATGGTACTTTGCCATAATACTATGTTTGATGGTGCCATTCTTAATTGGCATTTTGATATTCGTCCTCGGATGTATACCGATACTTTGTGTATCGCCCGTGCTTTACATGGGACTGAAGCTCGCGCAAGTCTCGCGGCGTTATCTGAAAGATACAATCTCGGCACTAAGGGGACAGAGGTCGTACGTGCCCTCGGGAAAAGGCGTGGAGATTTTGGACCCGTAGATTTAGCGGAGTACGGCGACTATTGCATCAACGATGTGAACCTCACCTATAAACTTTTTAGTAGGATGGCCCGACAGTTCCCCAAGCAGGAACTACGTTTGATAGACGCCACCCTGCGTATGTTTACCGAACCTACTTTGGATTTAGACCGTGGCTTGTTGCAGTCGCACCTTCAAGATGTGAAAGACCGCAAGGCCAAACTGCTGACTGATGCAGGGGTAGAAGATAAGAAAGACCTTATGTCCAACCCGAAGTTCGCGGAGTTGTTGAAAGGGTTTGGGGTCAAGCCCCCGATGAAGACGAGCCTGACCACAGGCAAAGAAACATTCGCGTTTGCCAAGAACGACGAAGCGTTCAAACAGTTGTTAGAACATGAGGATGATCGTGTGCAGTCGCTAGTAGCGGCGCGTCTTGGTAGTAAGTCTACACTAGAAGAAACACGGACCCAAAGGTTTATCGACATCTCAGACCGTGGGCTTCTGCCTGTCCCTGTAAGATATTACGCTGCGCATACTGGACGGTGGGGTGGCGATGATAAGATCAACCTGCAAAACCTACCGAGCCGTGGGCCAAACGGTAAGAAGCTAAAGCAAAGCCTTATCGCACCCGAAGGACATTCCCTGATAGACTGCGACAGTTCACAGATCGAAGCGCGTGTGTTGGCGTGGCTTGCAGGGCAAGATGATTTGACCAAACAGTTTGCGGATGGCGAGGACGTATACAAGTACATGGCGTCCAGTATCTATAACGTGCCAGTAGACGGGGTGAGCAAAGACCAGAGATTTGTGGGTAAGACTACCATCCTTGGCGCAGGTTACGGCATGGGTGCCGTTAAGTTCCAAGCACAGCTACAGGGCATGGGTGTCTACATAGACTTGGAAGAAGCACGGCGCATCATACAAGTATACCGCGATGCCAACGGCGCAATCAGTTCCTTGTGGCGAGCCGCGAACAACATGGTGCAGTATATGCAGCGTGGGGATACCCTAAACTTTGGGCGCGAGGGCGTGTTAAAAGTGGACGCACCTACCAGCTCAATAATCTTACCTTCTGGTCTACCTATGTTTTATCATGGGTTGACCGCAGAGCAGGGTGAGCGTGGTCCCGAGTACACATACAAAACGCGCAGAGGCGCAAAGCGTATATACGGTGGTAAGGTGGTGGAGAACGTGTGCCAAGCTATTGCACGTTGTATCATAGGACACCAAATGTTACTTATTGCCAAGAGATACAAAGTTGTGCTAACTGTACATGACAGTATTGTGGCCTGTGTAACCGACGAGGAGTTGGATGAAGCGCGAGCATATGTCGAAGAATGTATGAGCCAAACACCTAAGTGGGCTGATGGATTACCGATCACATGTGAAAGCGGAACAGGTAAATCATATGGAGAATGTGAGTGACAAAAGTATGGCCGTGGTCCTTCAGTAAGATCAAAGACTTTGAGCAGTGCCCGAAGCAGTATTACCACAAACACATCTTGAAAGAGGTGCCGTTCGTGCAGACCGAGGCTATACTATATGGCAACGAGTTCCATAAGATGGCCGAAGACTTCATTGGTAAAGATACACCCGTACCCGCGAAGTTCAGCTATGCGAAGAAAGCCCTAACATCTTTGAAGAACAGGCAGGGCGAAAAGCTATGCGAGATAAAGATGGGCCTGACGGAGAACCTAGAGGCTTGTGACTTCTACGCCTCTGACGTTTGGTTTCGCGGTATCGCTGATCTAGTAATACTAGACGATGAAGTAGCCACTGTTGTGGATTACAAGACAGGCAAGTCTGCCAAGTACGCAGATAAGGGACAGCTAGAGTTGATGGCCCTTGCACTGATGGCGCGGTATCCGCAGATCAAAAAGGTACGCGCTGCATTACTATTTGTAGTTTGTAATGACTTGGTAAAAGATACTTACATGGAGTATGATAAGTCCAAGCTGTGGGAGAAGTGGCTCGGCAAGTATGGGCAGATGGAAACCGCAGCAAAAGAAGACATGTGGAACGCACGACCTAACGGATTGTGTAAGCGATACTGTCCTATCATTGAATGTGTCTACAACGGAGCCAACTGATGCCCTACAAAAACCCCAAAGATCGCCCAAAACAAAAGAACAAACCTGTCGGCAGCAAAGCCTTTGAAGCACGTATGGAACGGCAACGTGCACGGCGCAAGATGGATCGGGAAGGCGTAGATAAAAACAAGAACGGTAAAGCTGATAAACGCGAAGGCAAAGATATCAGCCACAAGAAAGCCTTGTCGAAAGGCGGTTCAAATAAAGACGGTGTAAGAATTGAAAGCCGCAGCAAGAACCGCGCACGGAACTACAAGAAGAAAAAATAATTCGGGCAGATGCCCGAAAGGAGAACACATGAAGATAGTGGATGGTAGGGCGCTGCTGTTAAAGCTGCGCAACCCAAAACGTGTCACTGAAACAATACCTAAGAGCAAGACCGTGCAAGATCACGAAGTCTTGGTCAAGTGGGGTATCGACGAAGCACATACACTGCGCAAACTAAATATAAATGTACCGTCACCCATCAACGGTAGGTACACATGGACAGGTAAACACGCACCGTTCGACCACCAGAAGAAGACCGCGGCCTTCCTGACAATGAACCCAAAAGCGTTTTGTTTTAACGAGCAGGGTACAGGCAAGACTGCCTCGGCTATCTGGGCAGCGGACTACCTAATGAAGCAGGGCAAGGTCAAACGCGTTCTGGTTATCTGCCCCCTATCCATCATGGATAGCGCGTGGCGTGAAGATTTGTTTACGTTTGCACCGCACCGCAGTGTGGATATAGCCCATGGTGCATCTAAGAAACGCCGCGAGATCATCCAGCAAGGTTCTGAGTTTGTCATAATAAACTATGACGGTGTAGAGATTGTGTCAGATGCAATCGCTAACGGTGGGTTCGACCTGATTATTGTTGACGAAGCTACGCACTACAAGAACGCGCAGTCTAAACGATGGAAGGTACTGAACAAGCTAGTGGGTGACGATACTTGGTTGTGGATGATGACGGGTACACCTGCCGCGCAGTCGCCGTTAGACGCGTACGGCCTAGCCAAACTTATTGACCCACAATCTGTGCCAAGGTTCTTTGGGTCTTTCCGCGATATGGTTATGACGAAGGTTACACAGTTTAGGTGGGTGGTCAAACCTACCGCATCGGACCTTGTGTTTAACATCTTACAACCTGCCATACGGTTCACCAAAGAAGAATGTCTTGATCTACCCGACATGACATATACGAACCGACACGTTGAGCTTACCCGACAACAGAAAAAATATTACAACACGCTCAAGAAGAGCATGACTATGACGGTGGGTGACGATGAAGTAACCGCGATGAACGCGGCAATCATTATGAACAAGCTACTGCAAATATCTGCAGGGGCGGTCTACACCGACGAAGGTGACACGCTAGAGTTCGACATCAAGCACAGATATAAAGTGCTGAAAGAGGTGATCGACGAGAGCAGTCAAAAGGTTTTGGTGTTCGTACCCTTCAAACACACCATTGACATATTGACAGATAAGTTGCGTACTGACGGGGTGCCTACAGAAATAATACGGGGGGACGTACCTGTAGCGCAACGGACCGATATCTTCAAACGGTTCCAGAATACCCCCGATCCAAGGGTGCTAGTCATCCAACCGCAGTCGGCAGCACACGGTGTTACGTTAACAGCAGCCAATACTGTGGTGTGGTGGGGGCCAACGTCTTCACTAGAAACATACGCCCAAGCTAACGCTAGGGTTCATAGGTCAGGTCAGAAGCACCGTTGTACAGTCGTGCAGCTACAAGGTTCTGCCGTGGAAAAGCGTATTTATTCACTATTGAATAACAGAATAGACGTACACACAAAAATGATCGACCTTTACAAAGAATTACTTGACTAGGTTACATTTAACAACTAAAGTGTAATTCTCGTTAATTAGGAGAACGCATATGGAGGATACATCCGACATCCCTGCAGATAAGCTGACCAAAGCCTATATAAAACTACGGGCAAAAAGAGCGGAGCTATCTGCAAGGTACAAAGAAGAAGATGGAGCGTTGGTTCGCCAACAGGAAATCTTAAAGAACGCGCTACTGGACTACTGTGAAAACCACAATGTCGAGAGCGTTAGAACCTCTGAAGGTTTGTTTTTTCGGTCTACTAAAACCAAGTATTGGACCAGTGATTGGGAACAGATGTACAGCTTCATCAAGGAGCATGATGTACCTGAGTTCCTAGACAAACGGTTGAACCAGACCAACATCAAACAGTTTTTGGAGGAGAACCCAGACGTTATGCCCAAAGGCATGAACGTAGACACCGAGTATGTCATATCAGTAAGGAAGAAATAATGGCAGAACCATTTGTACCAATAGAAGATTTGGCGAAGCATTTCGCGGTATCCATTTCTACTATCCGTGCGTGGGTACGGCAGGGGCATATCCCTAAGTCCACGTATATCAAGATCGGTAACACATACCGTTTTAATAAGACTTCCGTAACCGAAGCGTTGACAAGCACCGCCAAGGAAGCAGAACAGGCCGAGATACGTAACGAGCCTGTAGAAGAACAGCTAGAATTTGATTTCGACGCTGACGTAGACGTATAGCCAGAAAGGAGAACGACATTGGCTGACACATATATCATTGAGGGCGTTGAAGCCCTATGGCCGCGCATAGATCAAACCTATGCGTTTGACAAAAAAGTTAACCGCAGTATGCCTTGCGGTCCGCGTGACACTAACGCGGAGTTTTCTATCCAGTTCCGCATGGACCAAGCTACTGCAAAGGCTTTGTTCAAGGCTATGAGCGCAAGCTACATGGCAAACCGCGAGGACAAGTGGGCAGAGAAACTGGCCAACCCGTTCGTCAAAGATGACAACGGTACATATACGCACAAAGCCACATTGAAGGGCGCGTATAACGGTCAGGTGACTGACAATCCTGCGCAGTATGATTCGCAGGGTAACACACTAGCAGCAGACTTCCAGTTGACTACTGGCAGCACGGTCAACGTAGCCGTGAAGTTGGTGCCATATGACTTTGGGGGAAACCAAAGCGTGTCACTAAGGCTGAACGCTGTGCAGGTTATTAAGTACCTTCCGATGGAACGTGCCAACCCGTTCGGCAAAGTGGATGGTGGTTTTGTGGCAGAAGACCCAAACCCATTCAAAGAGAAGCCCAAGTCAAACAACGTATTGGAGATGCCTACCAAGGCAGACGACGATGACGGGTTTGACGAGGAGCCAGTTAAAAAGACTGTCAAAAAGGCAGCGGTAAACTCTACGTCAAGCGGCGATCTTAACGATATCGTAGACGATTTATTTGACGACGAGGATTAAAACAAAACACCACGGTTACTACGGTAGCCGTGGTTACTCTTATGGTATGAGTGGTGGTGATGAAAACAAAACGATTTTTAGAGTTGGTTCTAGCGCACGAAGGGGAATACTGCGTATGGGCCATCAAAGGTACAAAACCCAACGAGCAGATTAAACAAACATTTTGCTTGTCTACAGACGACCTACTGCACGAAGCACGTAACCTTAATGATAATGGGTGGAACGCTTTCTTCGGTTTGGGTACGTTTTTTGACAGTAGTTCGCGCACCGCAAAGAACATGCAATGGATGAAGTCTTTTTTCTTGGATTTAGACTGCGGCCCCGATAAGGAATTTCCATCTCAGGTAGTCGCCATTGATGAACTACGCACCTTCTGCGAAAATAACAGCTTGCCTACACCTACACTTGTGAACTCAGGACGTGGCGTACATGTCTATTGGATATTGTCCGAGCCTGTGTGTAGAGAAGATTGGTTTCCCGTAGCGACACGACTAAAGAGGTTATGTGAAGAACAAGGTTTTCCTGTAGACCCATCACGTACATCTGATGCTGCTAGTGTTTTACGTGTGCCAAGCACCCACAATCACAAGTACGGTGACCCCCTACCTGTAGAATTTTATGGTATAGAAGACTTTGACACCGTGGACTTCGACGCGTTCGCTGCGCTGTTGGGTGACGAGCCGATACCAGTACCCAAGAAACGTGAGACATCTGCGGTCAGCGCGTTCAAAGACGCGATGTATCAAAACTATAAAGGTAGCTTCAAGCGTCTGTTGTTGAAAACCAAGAACGGTACGGGCTGCAACCAGATCAAACACATAATAAAAAACCAAGACAGCATATCCCATGACTTATGGCGAGCAGGGTTGTCTATAGCCAACGTGTGTGAGGACGGGGCAGAAGCGGCCCATATCATGTCAGCACGGCACGAAGATTACAGTGTGCAGGGCACACTAAAGAAGATGGAAGATACAGGCGGTCCACACTTTTGTAGCACGATAGAACGGCTGAACCCTGATGGGTGCGAGGGTTGCCCAAATAAGGGTAAGATCACAACCCCTGCGGTGCTTACAAAAGAAGTCAAAGAAGCTGCGCCAGAAGACAATATTATAGAGGAAATAGATGGGGATAGCACGAAGCAGATCACCATACCTGCACTGCCGCGACCATACTTTAGAGGGCAGAACGGGGGCGTGTATCTACGCAGCACGAACGAAGACGGTGACCCCGAAGAAGTTTGTGTATACCACAACGACTTTTATGTTACGCGCAGACTGCATGATGTGGAGCTTGGAGAAGTCATAGCGTTTGCGCTACACTTGCCAAGAGATGGGGTTCGAGAGTTCGTAGTTCCACTATCTGCTATCACCTCACGCGAAGAGTTCCGCAAGCACATGTCCATGAAGGGCATAACAACTTTTGGTAAGGACGTAGATAAACTGATGACGTACACGGCAG